>OLFT01002454.1_pt1 | contig 15953 bp, 3 predicted proteins | sample 1604921 | NCBI WGS metagenome assembly OLFT01 (sample SAMEA3888897, study PRJEB22519) | human gut metagenome | biome: human gut; feature: human-associated habitat; material: faeces | place: Denmark | collected 2013 | reverse complement strand
CCTGAGCCAGGATCAAACTCTCCAAGATATCTTGAAGCTATTTGAATAGCTCATTTGTTTTGTTGTCGCTACCATTAAGTAGCTTTGAATTATGGTTGGTTTTGACTGTGTCAAAACCCGCACTCTGGCATATGTTCAATCATTATGATTGATTACCTATCATTGTTCAGTTTTCAAAGATCTGTGCCCCTTCATATGGGGTACTTGAATATAATAACATTTCCATATACTGATGTCAACAAAATTTGGACAAATTTCAGGAAAATTTTATCATTATTTTTGCACAATTTCACAGCCTAATTTTACAGATTTAAAACTTGAGTTATATTACTCTTTCAGACATATCATATAGGGAGAATTTAAAATAAAAAAAAGCCGCAACAAGAATACATATATTGCATTCTGTTGCGGCTTTTTGCCTATATGACAGTGTGTCAATAGAATCCCTTATTTGTGTCTCAACACTGTATATAAAAACTTTTATATATAAGGTTATTGCAACTGCACATTCCTTATAACAAAAGCTATACATATAATGTGATTATATATGTATTAGATGATTAGTTATCTGTCTGAATCGCTTCACGAAGGTTAATTTCGTGCATGTCTCCAACAGAAGGTTCTTCTGCAGACATATTTTTTACAGTTTGTTTTGTAGCAAACCAAACTGCTTCGTTCATGTAATAACGCAATTCTTCATTAGATACATGTTCTTGATCTTGAGCCATGATATCAAGCATAGCATCTTCCAATGCTTGTGCTTCTTCATCAGTCAAAGGACCGCCAACGGCCTTTTGTTTTTGAAGCAATTCATTCATGCGATCAACCATACTGCGCAATACATTGTAACCATAGCTATTTGTATAACCTTGGTCCTTATCATATTTAGGGAATGTGTAATAGCTATACTCGTTTTTATTACGGTTTTCACCATTCCAGTTCAATGCAGTTTCTTGGCCATGTACATAACCTAAAGAATGTTTACGGAAATAATCAGCATAGTTATGCTTATCTTTAGAATGTAACCATTTAGCTTCTTCTTTAGTTAACGCTTGATGATTATTCTTTTTGCTTTCAGCTAAAGCAATGTGTTTTTCCGCATTTTCCCATGCTTTCACAAATTCATGGATACTTTGTACCGCCTGAGGGCTAGCCACAGGAACCAATACAACAGAACCTGTTGTAGGCACTTTAGCTGGATTTGGTAAAAGCAATGGATCATCAAATGTAGCAGATGCCGCATTAACATGGAATACGCCACTGCCGAATAATACTGCCGCTGTGAAAGCAAGCAAAGTGGATTTTTTCATTATATATTCCTCTTTTCTATCAACGAATTAAATCGGGTGGGAGGATCCCCTAAAGGGGAATCCTCAACCCGTAATGTTCAGTATGAACGTATTACAAACCTAGTCTTGCCATCATTGCAGCAATATTAGCTTTCATTTGTTCATTTTCAGCTTTCAAATCAGCTACTTCACCTTTTAATCCTTGATTTTCAGCTTTCATTGCAGCAAGTTCACGTTGCATTGCATATGTAGAACTGATAGGTCCTTTACGATAACGATCTGCAGTTTCTGCTTCGCCGTCTCTGTTACCTACTTTCCAAGTTACACCAGCATTTGCCATCATATGGCTATTGCTGCCTGCCCAAGCTACACCAGCATGTAACATCATGGATTCATTTTTATAATGAGCCACACCTAATGCCAATGCGGAGTCTCCACGGTAGTTACCGTAACCTGCCATGATTTGAGTAGGTTCGTAAGGGTCATAAGCCATAGGTTTCAATGCGGACAACGCGGAGGACATCGCACCAACTTGACGAACTTCGTTTACAACATTATTCATGCTGTTTGCAACACGATTAAGTTGAGAACCATTAACAGCATCAGTAGAAGTGGAGCTAATTTCACCTGGAGCCACGTTAGTAATCTTATTACCGCCGTTGTTCAAACCAGAGCTTGTTAAGGATACGCTGCCACCACCATTATTCTTAATTGTGATACCATTACCGTTTGTCACAGTTGTATGACCGGAGTTATCCATAGTTGTAATGGAGTTGATACCAGTAATATCTTTTGCCAAACGAACATTCAAGCTGCCGTTGTTATCGGAAATAACACCGATATTGTTTGCAGAGGAAAGTTTGCTTTCATCAGTAACGCCACCTTTAACAGTCACTTTTTGACCTAGGTCACGATGGAATTCGCCTTTATCACCTGCAAAGTCTAAGCCAGCTTTCTTAAGGCCGTCGATACCTTTCTTCAAGTCACCGATGTTAGCACCATTTGTTAAGCTGCTGCTATTATCAGCAATATTGTTGATATCTTCGCCAGCTTTATAACCGCTTGCCATGTTAACAACTTGATTGCCACCATTGTTCAAGCCGTCCTTAGTCAATGTTACTGCACCAGTACCATCTTTAGGGGAACCTTGACCTGCTGGAGGAGTAGTAATTGCAACACCGTTGCTGCTAACAGTAGTAGTTACTTTAGTACTACCCATGCCAGATGTAACAACCACACCATCTGCAGTTGTGCTTGTTCTCTTAGTCTTTTTGTCAGTAGTTACAACACCGTCAACAGTCAACTCAGTGGCCTTAGTTGGATTATCTACAAGCACACCATTAGCTGTTGTTTGTGTTGAATTATTTTGGCTATCAGATACTTTTACATTACCTGCAGTAAGAGCAGTTGTATTGCCTAATGTATCAGTGCTTGTAACACCTACACCGTTTGTTACAGTAGAGAATTTCTTATCGTCAGTAGTGGTAATCACACTGCGTAAGTTCAAGTCTTTTTTGATATCTACAGTGTATGTTTTGGACTTATCCGCATTTGTTGTAGATGTTACAGTTGTATTGCCGCTATCGCCAGCTTTCACTGTTGTAGTTGCCGCCGCCATGCTGCTCTTCAACTGTTGAACGTTAACTGCATCTGTATCATTTACACCAGCTGCCACGTTAGTAATCTTTTGATTATTTGCGTTTAAGCCTTCGTTAGAAATGTATGTTTTACCGCCTACAGATACGCCCTTATCATCAAGAACAACTTGTTTGTTTGGATCGGAACCAACAGTTACGGAATCAAGACCTTTAAGGTTCTTAGCGAGTTTAACGTTCAAGTTGCCGTTTTCATTAACTACGCCAATGTTACCATTTGAAAGTTTAGAAGCATCAGCTTCGCCACCTTTGAGTTCCAATGTTTGACCGAGGTCTTTATGGATAGCTTCTCCAGAGTCGCCTTTGAAGTTCAAGCCTTTCTTAGTCAAGTCTTCAGTATTTTTATCAATTTTGTTGTCTACAACTTTCAATTGATCTTCTGTTGCAGCTTGACCGTTAGTGATCTTATTAGGATCCCAAGTTCTGTTAGTCAAATCGTTAACAGTACCAGAACCACCATTGATAGTTACCTTACCGGAGTTGATTGTACCGTTTGTACCATTGATATTTACAGCATTAGCACCTTCGCCAGCTCTAATGATACCTGTTGTACCATCGAAATGAACTGATGTATTGCCAGAGCCCAATGTCACTGTGTCTTTCAAGTTTACAGTGTATGTTTTAGCTTTTGTAAGATCGTTGATTTCTTCTTCAACATGAATGTTCTTACTACCTTTTACCTTAGTATCGGACGCAGCTTTTACTTCGTTCAATTGTTTAAGGTTAACAGCATCGCTATCTTCTGTACCAGCTTTAACATTTTTGATTTGCGTATTGTTTGCATTGAAGCCGTTGTTTGTAACAAATGTATTACCACCAATTGTCAAACCATTATTGTTAATAGTTGTTTGACCAGTTGTTACGCTATTCAATCCTGTTAAATCTTTTGCAAGTTTAACATTCAACTTACCGTTTTCGGATACAACACCGATATTGTTGTCAGACAATTTAGCTTTATCAGTAATGCCACCTACAACATCCAATGTTTGACCAAGGTCTTTATGGATTACTTCGCCAGAATCAGCTTGGAAGTTCAAGCCCTTCTTAGTCAAGTCTTCAGTGTTCTTATCGATTTTGCTATCTACAACTTTCAATTGATCTTCTGTTGCAGCTTGACCAGAAACAATATTTCCTGGAGTCCAAGTTTTGTTAGTCAAGTTGTTTACAGTACCGTTTGCACCGTTAACTAGAACTTTACCTGCATTAATGTTGCCTGTTACACCATTGATAGTTACTGCATTCGCACCGTTACCAGCTTTTACGATACCAGTTGTACCGTCGATGTTAACAGCTGTGTTACCGGAACCTAATGTTACAGTGTCTTTCAATGCAACTGTGTAAGTTTTAGCTTTTGTTACAGTATCTACAGTTTCATCAACATTGATGTTTTTGCTACCTTCTACTTTTGTATTAGATGCAGCTTTTACATCGTTCAATTGTTTAACATTTACAGCATCATTATCTTCTACGCCAGCTGTTACGTTTTTGATTTGCGTATTGTTAGCATTGAAGCCATTTGCTGTAACGAATTGTTTGTTATTGATTGTCAAGCCATCATTATTGATAGTTGTTTGACCTGTTGTTACACTGTTCAAGCCTGTTAAATCTTTTGCAAGTTTAACATTCAACTTACCATTTTCGGATACTACACCGATGTTGTTGTCGGACAATTTAGATTTCTCAGTAATGCCACCTACAACATCTAATGTTTGACCAAGATCTTTATGAATTAATTCGCCAGAATCAGCTTGGAAGTTCAAGCCTTTCTTAGTCAAGTCAGTGCTGTTGTCAGTGATTTTCTTATCAACAATTTTCAATTGGTCTTCTGTTGCAGCTTGACCACTTGTGAAGTTTTTGCCATCCCAAGTGATGTTTGTCAAGTTATTTACAGTACCAGCAGTACCGTTGACAGTCACTTTACCGGAGTTGATAGTGCCGTTTGTACCATTGATAGTCACAGCATTAGCACCGTCACCAGCTTTTACGATACCTGTAGTACCGTTGATGTTGATTGCATTATTGCCAGAACCTAAAGTTACATTGTCTTTCAATGCTACTTTGTAAGTTTTAGCTTGTGTATTAGGGTCTACTGTGGAGTTAACATTGATGTTTTCGCTACCTTCTACTGTAGTGTTGGATGCATTTTTAACTTCATTCAATTGATTCAAGTTAACTGCATCATTACCGTCAGTACCAGCTTTTACGTTTTTGATTTGTGTATTGTTAGCATCAAAACCGTTAGCTGTAACGAATTTCTTACCACCAATTGTTAAACCTTCGTTATTAATTGTTGTAGCACCAGTTGTTACACTTGTTAAGCCAGTCAACTCTTTAGCGAGTTTAACGTTCAACTTGCCGTTTTCAGATACCACACCGATGTTATTGTCAGACAATTTAGCTTTATCGGAAGTACCACCTACAACATCTAATGTTTCGCCAAGATCTTTATGAATGCTTGTAGCGTCATCGCCTTTGAAGTTCAAGCCCTTCTTAGTCAAGTTACTACCATTGTCAGTAATTTTCTTATCAACAACTTTCAATTGATCTTCTGTTGCAGCTTGACCGCTTGTGATATGGTCAGCATCCCAAGTGATATTTGTTAAGTTGTTTACAGTACCTTTAGCACCGTTAACAAGAACTTTACCGGAATTGATATTGCCTGTTACACCGTCAATCGCTACGTTACCAGCAGTAATTGTGCTGTTTGTACCGTTGATAGTTACAGCATTATTGCCTTCGCCAGCTTTCACAATACCTTTTGTGCCGTCGATATTAACAGCAGTATTGCCAGAACCCAATGTTACTGTGTCTTGTAAACCAACTGTATAAGTCTTAGCTTTAGTAAGTGGATCTTCAGAATCAGTTACATTGATGTTTTTGCCTGCTTTTACAACAGTTTTAGCTGCCGCTGCGTTGTTGGATACTTCTTTCAACTGTTTAAGGTTAACTGCATGGTTATCCTCTGTACCAGCTTTCACGTTTGTAATTTGAGTATCGTTAGCATTGAAGCCGTTACTTGTAACAAATGTGTTGCCACCGATTGTCAAACCATTATTGTTAATAGTTGTAGCACCAGTTGTTACGCTGTTCAAGCCTGTCAAATCTTTAGCAAGTTTAACATTCAATACGCCGTTGTTATTAACTACGCCGATGTTATTTTCTGAAAGTTTGGATGCGTCAGCTTGACCGCCAGAGATTTTCAATGTTTGACCAAGGTCTTTATGAATTGCAGTACCTGCATCGCCTTGGAAATTCAAGCCTTTTTCTACGATTTCAGTTTTTGTAGTATCAATTTTATTGTCTACTACTTTCAATTGATCTTCTGTTGCAGCTTGACCATTAGTAATAGCTTTAGGGTTCCAAGTTCTGTTAGTCAATTCGTTAACAGTACCTGTAGTACCATTGATAGTTACTTTACCGGAGTTGATAGTACCATTTGTGCCATTGATAGTCACAGCATTATCGCCAGTGCCGGCTTTCACGATACCTGTTGTACCGTTGATATTGATAGCTGTATTACCTGCGCCTAATGTTACTTCATCTTTCAAGCCTACAGTATATGTTTTAGCTTTAGTTACATTGTCGATGCTTTCATCAACTTTAATGTTTTTACCTTCAGCTACCTTCGTATTTGCTGCAGATGCACTGTTGGATACTTCTTTCAATTGTGCCAAGTTTACTGCATCGCTGTCGATTGTACCACGAGCAACGTTAGTAATCTTGTTACCACCATTATCCAAGCCTGTTTTAGTAAGGGATACAGATGCATTGTTTGTAGCGCCGTTGCTGATAGTTACACCGTTGGAAGTAACTTTTGTATCACCTACAGTTACGCTGTTCAAACCTTTAAGGTCTTTAGCCAAACGAACTTTCAAGTCGTTAGAGCCATCGGATACAACACCGATATTGTCTTCTGCAGTCAATTTGGATGCTTCTGTGATGCCACCTTTAACGTTTACTTGTTCACCAAGTTTTTTATTGATTACGTTACCGGAGTCAGCACCGAATTTCATGCCTTTATTGATCAATTCTTCTTTAGTCTTGAACAATTGGCTACCATTAATAGCATCTGTAGATGTAGCTGTTACAGCACCATCTTTTACATTTGTAATAGTAGTACCATTAGCACCTTCCAATGTTACCTTAGTTTTATCAACAACACCGTTATTGATGTCGTATTTAACAGCACGATCTGTCAATTTATCTACAGAAGTCTTGGATGCAATGTTATTGATTGTAACTTGCTCTTTAACGCCTGCATGGTTTTTATCCTCTACAGTCAAGGATACTTCACCATTGTCGTTTACCTTGTAGGAACCGTCAGCGCTGGAGTTTCTTACAAGACGATAGTCAGTTGCACTGCTACCTTGTTGAGTAATTTGTTCGCTAACTTTTTTCAACTGATCTTCAGTCGCTGCACGACCGGATACGATAGATGTGGAATCCCAGCTCTTATTGCCCAAGTTAGTTACATAATTACCAGTTTCGCTTGCATGTTTCGTATTTTGAACAGTTTGAGCGCCCATTACAACGCCACTAGCAGTTACTCTACCTGCTGTACCATCAAGAACTACTTGATTGTTACCGCTACCCAATGTCACTTTGTTGTTCAAACGAAGATCATATTTAGCACCTTCAGTGCTTGTAGCAGGAGTAGTTGTCAATTTAAGGTTATCATCGGAAACAGTAACTTTAGAATGTTTACCTGCTTCGATTTTCACATCATGTAATTGGCTACCATTTACAGCATCTGTAGAAGTAGAGGATACTTCGCCGGCTTTCAAGTTAGTAATTGTTGTACCGCCTTGGCCTTCCAAAGTAACCTTGTTTTTATTAACAGTAGTACCGTTAAGATCATATTTAACAGCGCGTTCTGTCAATTTATCCAATTCAGTTTTGGATGCGATGTTGTTGATTGTTACTGTATTAGCAGGGCTGTTAGGATGAGCTTCATCTTTAACTTTTAAATCAACCTTGTTGTTTTCTACAGAGTAAGAACCATCTGCAGAATTTGTATTGTTGATCAAGCGGTAATCTGTTTTAGCTGCATTAGTAGTCTTGATTTCATCAGACACTTTTTTCAACTGATCTTCAGTTGCTGCACGACCAGATGTGATTGTAGGGTTTTGAACATTCCATTCTTTATTGTCCAAACCAGTTACATAGTTTTTATTGTCGCTATGTTTACCTACACGAACAGAACCTGCAGTTACGCTGTTCAAACCTGTTAGGTCTTTTGCTAACTTAACATTAAGGTTGCCGTCTTTAGCTATAACACCGATGTTGTTGTCAGATAAAGCACCTGTAGCACCACCAGTAATACCTAAAGTATCGCCAAGTTGTTTGTTGATTTTAACATTGTTATCGCCTTGGAAGCTTAAGCCTTTAGCGATTTTGTTAGTGTTATTTGTGATATTAGTAGTATTGATATCTTGTTGCTCTTTAGAAGCAAGGTTCGTCAACTTAACTTGTCTAGGGTTGGAACCATCAGCATCAGCAACAGTCAATGTCATGCTACCATCAGCAGCTACTTTATATTCACCATTGCTACCTGCTGCAGGGTTTGCAATCAAACGGTAGTCAGTTTTGGAAAGACCATTAGAGATTTTAGAGATATCAACATCGAATGTTTGATTGTCATTACGTGTCAATGTCAATCTCTTACCGTCATTGGATACTGTACCAGATGTAACATACGTGTTTTTCAAACCTGTTACTTCAGCAGTCAAGCCATTTGTACCGGTCATGTTAATCTTGCCATTACCGTTTGCTTCATACGTTGCAGAACCACGTTGCAAGTATTTATCGTATTTTGCAGCAATACGAGAAATATCACCGATATTAGCCGCATTTGTTAATGTATCACCGCCAGATTGTACATTGGTAATTTGATAACCACCAGCATTGATACCGTTTTTGCTCATAGATACGTTACCAGTTGTAACGGAGTTGAAGTTTGCATTATCAACTGTTGCAACCGTAACATTGTCTCCGGCGCCTTCTAATTTAATATTTTTACCAGCGTTAAAGTTCACTGTACGGTTTGGAGCTTTTACGTCTTTAACCTTTTGGCCATTAACTTGAAGTTCCCAACCGGAATTTGCGGATTTAATAGCTTCATGAACAGTGTTTTTACCTGTATCACCAATATTAGTCATGGTGATAGAGCCGTTTTGGTCAACCTGAGCATTGCCGCCTAAGATATTCTTAGTGCTGTTAGCTACATTACCTACTGCATTAGCAACGCCATATAATTGGCTACCATTAATAGCATCTGTAGATTGTGCACTTACACGACCAGCAGCAACGTTTGTAATTGTACGTTTTGTAGAAGTATTACCTACGCTAACTGTGGAATCAGCAGTACCACCTGCATAGTTGTATTTTAAACCATTAATAGTTTCACTAGCTGTGCTTACAGGGGCAGCTGTTGCAGAATTAGCACCTAATGCAACGCCACGAACATTATTTACTGTTGCTTTGCTACCGAGAGCTAAGCCTTCGTTTTCTTGTACACTTGCTTCGCTACCGATTGCTACTGCATCAGTTACTTCTTTTTGAGCTTTAAGTTTAGTGATTAATTCAGGATTATCTTTATAAACACTACGATCACGTACACGTTCTAATGTACCAGCTTGAGCACTTACGCCCAATGCGATGGAACGGGAACCAGTTGCTTGTGCATCATCACCGATAGCCACAACATTTTTCTTGTCCCCATCTTGAGTGCTCAAAGCACTAGCTTCACGACCCATAGCAATAGAGCCGTAACCTTCAGAATGAGCATTGTTACCGATAGCTGTAGAACGTTCACCCAATGCCCATGCAGCATTACCGGCTGCTACAGAAGATCCGCCCAATGCATACGTATCATTACCCAATGCCACGCCGGAACCACCATGAGCACGCGCAGAATTACCTACAGCAACGGAGTTATTTACTCTATATTGAGGGTCATTTTGAATACCGGATTCAGCATTATTACCGATAGCTATGCCGTCCATTGCACGAGTTTTGGCATTGTTACCAAGAGCAACCCCATTATCACGATAATGTGCTGCACTGTTACCGATAGCTACGCCTTGTATTCCCTGAGAAAGGGCATTACTACCGATAGCTATGCCATGAGTAAAATCCTCACCTTTATAATTTTTACCTGCCACTACATTAGCACCTGTACCCATAGCTACGCTATCTTCGGTATCTGATTTAGCACCTTGACCAATAGCAATGGAACGAGCTGCATTAGCTTGGGTATTAGTAGTTTCGTCATATGCTGTATACGGTGTGCCATTATCATCATATTTAGGAGTTGGATTTGCAGAACCGATAGCAATAGATTGATCACCTGTTGCCAATGCAGAGTGCCCCATAGCCAAGCTAGCTTTACCCTGTGCAGATGCAGCCGTACCGATAGCTGCCGCATATTGTTTGCCAGCATAGGCTTGTCTCATCATAGCCAAGGAGTTAAAACCTTTTGCTTTAGCAGCAGAACCGACAGCAATAGCGCCGATTTCTTCAGATTGAGCATAATGGCCTAAACCGATACCCAACGCACGAGATTGAGAATAGTCGCCGATAGAAATACCGGATACGGATCCATCTTTAGCACGTGCATTAGCTTTATTACCGATTTGGATGCCGAACACCTTATTATTGGTATATAAGTGTCCTTGTCCTGGATTCCCTGGTGTTTTGTAATCATACATATTAATAGTTGGTGCACCAGGGTTTGGTGTTAACCATGTCACACCGCCCGCAGTATATTCCTGACGATCCGCATTAGCCGGTGTTAAAGCAACCCCTCGATCAGATTCTGCCTGAACACCCGAAATCAACCCACTACCGCAGGTTAAAACCATAGCCGCCAAGCCAACTTTTACCGAAGCTTTAGCGGAATTACTAACAAAGCTTTTGGAGCCACGAGTATGGCTTTTTGCAATTTCAGATACAACGACATATGCGCCTCGTACCTGACTCCAAATTACCCTATAAATACGATTCATTTAGTAGTACCTACCTTTCACACAGTTTTATAAGGGATTCTAAAACCAACACTAAAACACTAAAAATAATAAAATTTTCATCAAAAATTTAATTACTATACATATAAAATATCAGATTAGTTTATGAATGTAAATATATTTTTTTCATATTTCGCTCATTTATTTTCAGAACTTTAAACTTCTTTTAAAAATTGATTTTCTTACTCATTTAAATATATTTTCAATCATAAAAACCCTTGCTACAATGGGCCAAACAACACTTATAATCTAAAGCTAATGATTTTATAGTAAATTAATCACATTTATAATTTTCGATTAAAATTATATGTTCTGTATTATACACTATTATGAAAAGTTTGTGAAGTCAAACACAAAAAAAGAACGAAAGTCCTTTCACAGTAGACTTTCGTTCTTTCATTTTATATACCATATAGGGTTAAAATCATCTAATTTTCATGGGTATTTTCTGGTACATCAACTCGCTTTTTATCACATGAATATAAGATGAAACATATATGAATTACATGCCCAAACGACTCATAATAAGAGCCAATTGTCGCTTAGTTTCTTCGTTATCTTTCTGTAGACGAAGGTTGTCTTCTTTCAATGCCGCATAGTCTGCAGTTAATTTTTCATCCTGCGCTTTCATGCGTGCATTTTCAGCTTTCAAAGCAGTCATTTCATCCTGCATTACGTACATAGAGCTGATAGGACCGCCCTTGTAGCGCTCAGGAATAGCCTTCTTCTCATCAGAAGAACCGAATTTACGAGTTACACCGGCATTCACCATATTATGACGACTACCAACAGATACGCCTGCATGGAACATAGTGTCTTCCGATGTGTAGTGAGCAACACCTAAAGCCGCTGCGGTTTCACCTCTGTAATTGCCGATACCAGCCATCACTTGAGTTGGTTCTAACGGATCATATTGAATCGGTTTCAACGCAGACATAGCCGCCGCATGAGCACCTACACGTTGCGTTTCACCCGCTACGGAATTAATAGCATTAGCCATTCCCTCCGTAACACCTTTCAATTGATTTACGTTAACCGCATCCGTGCCGTTTACACCAGGACCTACATTGCTAATTGTTTTACCACCGTTATTCAATCCATCTTTAGTAAGACTTACGGTGTTACCACTAGCAGGAGTAATGGTTACGCCACTGCCGTTCACAACCGTAGAGTTACCTGCGGCATCCTTAGTCGTTACTGACGTAAGACCTTTCAAATCTTTCGCCATACGAACTTTAAGATTAGTACCGTCAGATACGACGCCTACATTATCTTCTGTAGTCAACTTGTTAGCATCAGTAATGCCACCGACTACGTTTACCTGTTCGTTAAGCTTTTTATTAATCACATTACCGGAATCGCCACCGTATTTCATACCATCGTCTTTGGTTGCCACTTGATGTGTCTTGCCCTGTTCATCTTGGTACTTAATACGAGTAATAGCATTGCCTCCGAGATCAGAATCACCCTTATCAGCAATTATATCCGCATTGCGACCATCTTTGCCAGTTAAACCGATGTGACCAACGCCGTCTTTGCCGGACATAGATACAGCATCTTTACCGTCTTTACCTGTAATAGCTACTTTACCGTCTGTACCATTCGCAGCGTCTGGACCTGTAATGGAAACGCCATCTTGACCATTTTTGCCGACTTTCACCTTATCAGTATTGACCGTATCAGCAGTAACTGTTTTGGTAGTAATACTGTCGGTCTTAAGATTCTTAGCCATTTTAATAGTAACATTACCATTTTCGGCTACTGTTTTGATATTTTCGCCAGAATAGTCGCTATCGACCCCTTGGCCTTCACCTTTTATGGTAACCTTTTGACCTAAATCACGGTGGAAATCACCTGTATTACCGGCAAAATCCATGCCTTTCTTCGTAATGTCATCACCTAAGTTATTAATCTTATTATCCAAGGCTTTATGGGACTTCTGCAATTGATCTTCTGTAGCAGCACGACCGCTTGTGATATTGTTAGGATCCCAATCTTTGTTTTCCAAACCTGTCACATGACCGTCCTTGCCATCAACAGAGACCTTACCTGCTGCAATCTTACCATCTTTACCATCAATAGTTACCTTGTCGCCAGCCTTAATTGTACCGTTTGTACCGTCAATCGCCACATTACCAGCCTTGATTGTACCCTTATCACCATCGATTTCAACTTTATCGCCTGCTTTAATAGTGCCTTTGTTGCCATCGATGGTAACCTTGTCACCGGCTTTGATAGTGCCTGTTGTACCATCTATCGCAATTTGTTTCGTAGGATCAGTCCCCATTGTTACTTGGTCTTTGAGACCCACTTTATAATTTGTAGAACCGTCCGCATTAGTGGTCTTATCTACTTGGACATTATTACCTGCCGTTACTGTTGTAGTAGCAGCTGCTGCCGCTTTATCCAATTGAGATTTATTAACCGCATCCTTAGGATTTGTACCGTCGGCTACGTTTGTAATCTTATTGCCGGCTGCATCAATACCATCTTTCGTCATAGATGGACCATTGGTAATCTTCACGCCGTCCTTTGTAACAGCAGTCAACGGGTTGCCATCCTTATCTTGAACGGTCATGCCTTCACCATTAACAACGGTTTTACCATTTGCACCATTATTGCCATTGTTGAAAGTTATGGAATCTAGACCTTTCAGATTTTTTGCCAAACGAACATTAAGGATGTTATTTTTGCTAATAACTCCAATATTGTTTTCGGTCAACTCAGATTCACTAGTAACACCACCCTTAATGTCCAATTGTTCATTAAGTTTCTTCTTGATGGTAGTACCGGAGTCGCCACCATATGCCATGCCATCATCTTTGGTTGCCACTTCATGGGTTGTACCATTTTCATCTTGATATTTAATGCGCGTGATTTCATTTCCATTAATATCAGCAGCGCCTTTATCAGCGATAATATCCGCACTATGACCATCTTTACCAGTTAAACCGATGTGACCTACACCGTCTTTACCGGACATGGACACAGCATCCTTGCCGTTTTTATCTGTAACAGCTACCTTACCGTCGGTGCCATTCGCCGCATCTGGACCTGTAAGAGATACGCCATCCTTACCGTCTTTACCGACTTTCACGGATTCAGCCTTAAGATTTTTGTTCATCTTCACATCGATAGTCGTGTTACCTGTTGCTGCGTCTTGTTTGATAAAAGTCTTAATATTGTCACCGCTATAGTCGGTATCAGCAGCATTGCCTTCACCTTGAACAGTGACAGTAGAGCCTAATTTATTGGTTTGTACACCGCCTACATTGGCATTGAATTTGAGACCTGTATCAGTTTGACCTGCCAAGGCTTGTTTCAATTGATCCTCTGTTGCTGCACGACCGGATACGACTTTACCTACATCCCAAGTCTTATTATCAAGACCTGTTACATAATTACCAATAGTAGCAGGAGTTGCGCCATCAGATTGTTTACCCATGATTACCGTGCCGGCTTTCACAGTTTCCGTAGCCGTAACAGATGTAACGTTAAGATCTTTCTTCAATGTAAGGCCAATTTTTGTATCGTCGCCAGTTTGGCTGATTTCCGTCGTAATATTGTCGTCGCCATTTACTGCTACCTTAGAGCCTAGCTTATTCGTTTTTTCGTCATTATTATCTGCGTCAAAACGAAGGCCTTTATTAGTAAGTTCAGTTTTAGCATCATTAATATTATTGTTGAGTTCAGTTTTAGTATCACCAATGTTTTTATTCAACTCGGTCTTAGCATCGCTAATATTTTTATTTAACTCAGATTTAGCGTCATGCAATTGACCGCCGTTCACCGCATCTTTGGAGTTAGCCGCCACATCGCCATTAGCAACATTGGTAATCTTTTGATCATTCGCATTGATGCCATTTGAAGATACATAATTCTTACCGCCTACGGTCAAACCACCACTATTGATAATTGTGCCACCAGCTGTTACGCTGTCCAAACCAGTTAATGTTTTAGCTAACTTCACGTTTAACGTACTGCCATCAGATACGACACCAATATTATTGTCCGTCAAGTTAGCAGCCGCTGCACCGCCTTTAATGGCAACAGTACCACCTAGCTTCTTGTTAATAGTCGTACCAGAGTCACCGTCAAAGTTCAAGCCTTTATCTACTTCGGATTTAGACGCCACATCTTTAATCGTTACGGTTTTCGTTTGATCCGGATGGTTCTTATCCTGTACGGTCAATGCCACGTCACCGTTAGCAGCTACAGTGTAGTCACCATTGGAGCCTGCCGTAGGATTATCTACGAGACTGAAGTCCGTTGCACTAGCACCTTGTTTCTTAACTTCATCACTAACCGTTTTCAACTGGTCTTCCGTTGCTGCACGGCCAGGTGCAATCGTAGGGTTATCAATGCTCCACGCCTTATTATCAAGACCGGTTACATAGTTGCCGTTATTCGCCGGATTTGCCCCATCAGCTTGTTTACCCATGGTTACGGTGCCGGCTTTCACGGTATCCGTAGCAACAATAGATTTAACATTGAGATCTTTCTTCAATTTAAGACCGATCTTAGTGTCATCACCGGTTTGAGTGATTTCCGTCGTAATGTTGTCATCGCCGTTTACCGTTACCTTGGAGCCTAATTTATTCGTTTTTTCATCGTTATTATCCGCGTCAAAACGAAGGCCTTTATTGGTAAGTTCAGTCTTAGCGTCATTAATATTATTGTTGAGTTCAGTTTTAGTGTCACCAATTTTTTTATTGAGCTCAGTCTTGGTATCACCGATGTTTTTGTTTAATTCGGTCTTAGTATCACTAATGTTTTTATTTAATTCAGTCTTTGTATTAGCGATATTTTTGTTTAACTCAGTTTTGGCTTCATGTAATTGACCGCCGTTCACCGCGTCTTTGGAATTAGCAGCAATATTACCATCAGCAACATTGGTAATCTTTTGATCATTCGCATTGATGCCATTTGGAGATACATAATTCTTACCGCCTACGGTCAAACCACCACTATTGATAATTGTGCCA
>OLFT01002440.1_pt1 | contig 16013 bp, 14 predicted proteins | sample 1604921 | NCBI WGS metagenome assembly OLFT01 (sample SAMEA3888897, study PRJEB22519) | human gut metagenome | biome: human gut; feature: human-associated habitat; material: faeces | place: Denmark | collected 2013 | reverse complement strand
GAACGATATCCCAGAATACAGTCGGTGTTCCTTTTCCTACGTTCTTTCCTGTGTTGTATTCATCAAATGTCTCTACACTGTTGTGACGGAGAGGTGCTTCAAATGTTGCTTTCACAACAGCGTCTTTCAGAAGTCCTTCCAGTTCGTCGATAAGTGGGAATTTTGTTCCACATTTTACCCAGAACTGTAATACACCTGTATCCTGACAGCTTGGTCTGTTCAGTTTTACAGCAAGTTCCTGGTTCTTGAACATGGTGTCATAAATTACCTTTGAAAGCGGGCTGTCTTCTTTCTCACGCAGCTCTGTTAATTTTTCAATGACATCATCTGGCAGTTTCTTTGCGATATGTGCAATAAATTTTGCCATATTATCTGTAAGTTGTGTTACCTGTTGTTCTTTAGACATTTTCATATCCTCCTTGAAATTCTATTAAAAATTTTTAGTTCCTATCTATATTCCTACAACAGTATTGTGATGAAAGACAGCGAAAACTTTTATCACAAACTGTCATAGGATGTATGTCTGCTTTCATCTTCCATTTTTATGGAGATTAGAGGTCAAATACTTCCTTATGTTTACGGGAAGAATGGATAGAAGATTGGAAGCAAGATCATACTTACAATAGTTGCTACTACGATCATAGGAATACCTGCTTTCGCATAATCCTTGAACGTATATCCTCCTGCCGTTACTACCATGGTGTTGGCCGGCATTCCGATTGGTGTTGCAAATGCACAGGAGCCTCCGATTACACATGCCATCAGTACGGCACTTGGATCTGCACCCATGCCCTGTGCGATGGATACTCCGATCGGAGCCATCAGTGCTGTCGTTGCTGTGTTTGACATAAAGTTTGTCATGATACAGCAGAGCATGAAGATTACAAATGTTAATATGTATGGTGAAGGGTTATCTCCCAGCATTCCGATTACTTTATCTGCGATCAGTTCTCCGGCACCGGTTGCTTCCAGTGCAGACGCAAGGGAAAGCGTACCTCCGAATAAGAAGATCGTCTTCAAGTCGATGGAAAGAAGTGCGTCTTTCTCACTGATAACGCCTGTAACGATCAGTGCAAGTGCTCCCACACATCCTATGACACATAACTTAATACCAATCTGATCTTCAAAAATCATTCCCAGAAGTGTTAATAACAGGATGATCAGTGAAAGGGTCTGTTTCCACTTTGGAACATTGCTGAAATCTTTTGTCTCATCAAAGATTCCCTCACCGCTTGTGTCCACTTTATCCGGCAGGAATTTGTATCCAAACAGTGCGAAAAAAATGATTCCTACGATCAAAATCGGAAGTCCTACTTTCGCATAATCGAAGAATCCGAATTTTAATCCGATCTTCTCCATAGATGACTGTGCGATCATGTTACCAGGTGCACCGATCAGTGAAAGGTTACCTCCCATGGCTGCTGCAAATACCAGCGGCATTAACAGTCTTGATCTTGAATATCCTGATTTTGCAGCAATACCGATAACTACCGGAATCAGGATTGCGGCTGTTCCTGTGTTGGAAAGGAAGCCGCTCATCACTCCGACGATCACCATGATCGCAATGATCAGCTGCCTTTCTGTCTTGGCAAAGTGTGTAACCACTCCTCCGATCTTGTTCGCCATTCCCGTCTCAAACAGTGCTCCACCGACAATGAACATTGCAACAAATAAGATTACATTGCTGTCGATGAATCCCGAGAATGCAGTCTGCCAGTCCAATACCCCTGTGACTACCAGTCCCACACAGACAATCATCGATGTTACCCCAAGCGGAATCTTTTCAAGCATGAACATGATGATTGCAAATGCCAGAAACAGTAATGTAATTGTTATCTGACTCATCTTCATTACCTCCTTGTAACTATTTCGTTCGATTTACTCTGATACAAATTTCTTTTCTTATCTGATATTTGATGTTTGATATGTGATTTTGTATCCAAAGCTTGATTATAAAATACTCCTTACTGAGAAAAATGTCAATAGGCTTTTTGACATTTTGGCATATGTTATAAAAGTGTTTATCTACTTTTGTTCAAAATCACAAGAGGATACTTTCATTGTATACTTTGTACGTATTTTTTCGGTTTTTGACAGCTATAATCCCGTACGAAAAAGAACAGCTCTGGCTCTTTGACCTGACCTGTTCTTTTCCACGATTCCCTAATTTTCTTTTTTCCGCTTCCATCTCTCTACTGCGGTCAGAACTCCGGCCGATATACCGGACATTGCTGCCAGAACTGCAATCGGTGCTACATCTCCTGTCTTGACCGGATAGTTCCGGTAAATGGCCGTTTTTCCCGTCGGAGTTATCTCCGGCTCCTGTTCTTTTACCGAATTCGTAAATATAATCTCGTACGATTTTCCTTCTGTTCCTTCTTTTTCACCCCAGACTACTGCTTTCGGTTCTCCGGATTCTGTACTGGTCACCCGTACCGTCACATCATATACTGCCGTATCATAAGTAACATCTGTCACATTAGCGGACTTCTGATAAATCTTATAGTGATAATCTTCCGGTTCTTCATAGCGTATCGGTCCAAAGCTTTGCTTCTCGTCTTTTCCGATCTGAAGTTCTGTCCGGTCCGGCACTGGTATGCCAGCTTTCTCCGGCTCCAGCACGATTGTTCCTGCCGCACCTTGTACACTTACCGGAATCTGGATCTCCACATTCGGTGTTCCGGCATACACTGGAACTGCCATTGTACTGCCTATCCACATAAATAACATTACGCCCGCAGCTGCTATTTTCTTTACACTTCTATATCTTAGAATCTTCACTGTTTTTCTGCCACCTCCCTCTCTAATTTCCCGATCAGAACTACACGACCATTCGTCTCTGCCTCCGAGCACGTTGATAAAGCAATCAGCGAATTCTCATCTGCCACATTTACATCACGATACTGGACTGCATTCGCCTGAATATAATCAAGCAGATCCTTCAGATTCTCCTTGCAGTATCCATCCGGATGGTAAATCTTTGCATCCGCTGCAGTCACTTTCATACAGGCAAAGAACCGGATTTTCCGTGTTGCATCTGTCAGATAGAGCTTTCCTTTTTGGTGCGTTTCAAAATATTCTTTATTCGTGAAATCTGCCACATCCGCAAACATTCCACCATTTTTCATGTTGTGTCCATAGACCAGATTATATGGATCGGAGAAATCATCCTTGTTCAGGCATGACAGAAAGATTGCTCCCGACAGTTCGAATTCCCCATATACATTCTTATTAATATATTCCATATCATCCTGCCCCTGCACCACCGGATAATCGATGTTGGTCTTCGGCACCTGAATCCAGGCTTTCACATCCGGATTCAATTTTTTCAGATCTTTCAGCGTCGGATTATCCGCTCCGTCATCTGTCGGCCGAAACTTCAACAGTTCTTCATCTGCAAATGAATTGGCATAGATCTTATAAGTATCCCATAACGAATACATTCCATAAGAAAGCATCAGAAGGATCAGGATTCCTGCCATGATACTGAGTATCCGATTACCTACTCTTGCTGCCATCGCTGCCTTTTTCATTTCGCCACTTCCTCTCTAATGCTTTCTTATATCTTCTATCTGCTTTTTTCGCCCAACCGATTAGTCAATATCCATATCTTTTGCACGTTTTCTTCTGAAGAACAGAAGGCTGGATGCAATTGCTGCACCGATCAGTGCGATATATGGAGCAACATGAAGGAAGATTCCGGTTGGAGAGTTTGTTGTTTTATCATTTACAACGGTAATGTTCTTGTCGCCATTCGCTGCGGTTGTTCTTGCTTCTGTATCTTTTTTAATTGTTCCGGTTGCTGTCAATTTCTCTTCATTATCAATGGTTGTTGTATAGCCATCATCTGCATAACTAGCCTCTGTTACCGTATATTCATCTGTCTCTGACAATCCAAAGATCTTTGCTGTCTCATTATCTTTCAATGTAATTGTCTTAGCCTCTCCCGACACCAGTGTGGTCGGAGCTTTTCCATCTGAAAATGTTACATAATACTGCTCTCCTGCTGCTCCGTCTACTTTTATAGTAAATTTAAAGTCTTTATTACGATTTCCCTGATTACCGGTAACCTCTTTCTTTACAGTCAGATCTTTCAAAGTATCGTGATGACTGCTGTAATCATTCGTGAAAACTCCCTCACCCTTTGACTCCGGATTATTTTTATCTACAAACAGATAAGAGCTGACTTCCAGATTTCCGTCATCATCGGATGTTACATACACATCAAAATACTTCTGTTCTGTGGTATAAGCAACACCTTCATACTTATTTCCGTCATTGTCCGTTGCAGCCTCACTTACTACATAGCGGAAGATTCCAGGTTTTGCATCCTCCCCTTTTGTGAATACAGATTCATTAACATTAAGCTTTGTCGTTCCTACTGTAATTTTCTCATTTCCAATATCGCTGTCCGCCGGTACCGATGCAATGACATCCTTATCCAAAGTTACCCCATTTGCCGGTCCTGCATATATTGCCTTCTGATTCCTACCTGCCGGCACTGCCGTTCCTGGAGCAACGGTAAATTTAAATGTAGTCTTCGGTGCATATATATTACTTTCCTTCGTAATCTGTTTTGTGATCGTCGGATTTTTCTTAACTGCAGCTTCGCTATCTGAACTTTCTGCCGCTGACACCTGCATTCCGAGCATTGCTGTCATCATTATTCCGGCAGCCGTAACAGTGGATACTTTTTTTAACATTCTTTTTTCCATCATTTCTTTTCCTTTCTTTTTCCATGTTCTGCAATCATGTTACTGATTTTACAGGTTCGATCTGCGAAGGACGGTAATCACTCTTCCCTTTATATCCTTTGCATTGACCGCACCAAAGTATCTGCTGTCTTTTGCACCTTCACGAAAATCACACAGAATGAAATACTGGTCTTTCTTTACTTTCACCGGATAGGATATGCCATCCACATAGGCCGGTGTCTTATAAAAAATATCCGGCTCATTCACAATGCTTCCGTTGATCTTCAGTTCATTTTTGTCTGTAATCTCTACCTTATCTTTCTCTCTCGCCACAATACGCCCTGTATACAATGTCCCCTCTTTTTGGAATACCACGACATCCCGGTCGGAATATTTCCGTTCCAGCCTGTAATATAAGAGCAGATCTCCGGCACCTATTTTCGGGGACATATCCTGATTCTTTGCAGAAGTCATTCCAAAAATCACGCCAAACAGGACCGCCAGCATCACTGCCAGCATGAGTAAACGGGTAAAGAACAGTATGATCTCTCTTTTTTCTTTCATATATGCTCCTTGTCAGATGTTATTCTCCTGTCGGATCTCCCCATTTGCGAATTCCGTATACCAGTCCGAAAAATGCCAGCATTCCGAATGCTGCCCCTGTCATGACCATATACGGAGCCGAAGTCTGCCGGATTCCGGTTGACGGCTGTACTTCTTTCGTATTCGTAAATGTCAGATCTGTATTTTCTGATAGAATATCCGAAAGTTCTTTTTTACCATTGTCCAGTTTCTGTTCCTCTTCTTCCGAAACTTTCTTTGTAATCTGCACATCATAGTCTTCCGGTTCTTCGGAAACGATATATTCTACACCATATGGCATCGTCATCTCGATTTTTTCCATATGCCTCAGCTGGAATGTATAGACTCCATTTTCTACCGCAACTGCGTTTTTTAATTCTTCCTCACTGACTGGATTGCCCTGTGCGTCATATTTCACATAGCTGATTCCACCTGTATAGGATTTCCCGTTCAGCTTTGTCTGCACCTGGAACCGAAAGGCGTGGGTACGGTCTCCCATGTTGCCACCGACTCTCTTTGCAATCGTCAGTACGCGGTCACTCCGGATATACCGGTTGACGAATTTTGCTTCCGATGTTGTACTTCCTGCAATCTGCCCGGATATTTCCTTTGTATCCGGTGATACCGTCAGATCATATCCATCAGGTACGGCATCATTTTCATTTACCTTATATGTTGTTCCCGGTGTCAGATTGGTAAATGTATATTCGTATGCGTTGTTTTCTGCATTCCATACCAGTCCGTCTGTATTCAACTTCAGTTCTTTTGTCTCTGTTTTTCCGTCTGGTTTCGTCAACGCACAGGTAAAGGACAGGTTCTGTAATACCTTCTGCAATGCTTCCTGGTTATCTTCCAATCCTGTAATAGCTTTCGAAATTTTTAAATTGCCCGGATGTACTTTTATGACTGGTTTCTTGTAATATTCTGTATAGTTCTGTTCTCCATACTTGTACATCAGTACTGCATGTTCATTTTGGTTCGAATAGAATCCGGTGCCTCCTGCATATGTTCCGGTTCCTGCATCTGCCTGATCTGTGTAGCCTGATGTTCTGTATTTTTCATATGCCGTTTCTGTCGGCTGGATCTTGGCAATGACCTCATAGGTATAGCCTTCCTGCAGTTTATAGTCTGCCGGAAATTGCATTTTAACGGATTTTGATGCAGAATCGTAAGAAGCCGTAATTCCAAGATCTGCTGCATTAACCGGGTTTCCAGATGTGTCAAAGATCTGCACCTGTGGTGCAAGGACATTTCCATCTGCTCCCTTCACCATCTCAACATTCTCACTCAGCGGATCGGAAATCGTGACATTTGTACATGCCAGTTCTGTGATCTGTTTCTGAATGTCATCGAATGCCTTGTTCAGATTCGCCAGCGTTGTTCCGGCATAAGATGCATGTTTTCCGGCTTTGACTGCTGAATTGGCAAAGTCGGTAAGTTTTTTGTAATTCCCTGACGGTCCTACACCGACCGTGAAAAAATAATCGGTCTGCATATCAGCGACTGCATCTTTTCCTGCCTTCAGACTCTTCCCATCTTCGTCGCTGCTTCCATTGCCTTCTGTATAACCGTCTGATCTATATCGGAAGGTTGGATCTCCATCAGATACGAAGATCACTGCTGTCTTGGCATTCTGTCTTTTCCCATTCAGCAATCCTTCCGCACTTCTGATCCCGGCCTGATAATTGGTTCCGCCGTCCGATTTCGGAGAAGTCCGATTCGTGATCGCAGATGCCTGATTCGTCCAGTTTACAGCAATCGCTGCATCATTCCATGCCTCATCCCCATATCCCTCATGCCAGTAGTCACTTTTATTTCCACTAAACGTCACAAGCGCAAATCTGACATCCAGATTCTCATTAGCCGCCAGTGTATTCGTCATGCTGTTAATTGCCTGACTTGCCGCAGTCCTTCTTTCCCCGTTATTTTCCCAGCTATTCTGACTGTCATGATCCATCGGATAAGCCATACTTCCGGATCTGTCCAAGACATAGATGACATCCAGCGGCGCTTTCGAAGACTCACTGTTTACTTTTCCTTTTACTGTTAATTTCAGATCGTAGGTTCCATCTGCATTCTCTGTCACTGTCTTTTCATGCTCCAGAGACATGCCCGAATCCGACGACTCTTCTCCCTCAGCATGCACCTCCCTGATACTCCCTCCCACGGGCAGCAGTATCAGGATCGCAGCCGTCAGTATGGTAATGATTTTCTTTATGCTCTTCCGGCTGATAGTATGTCCCATAACGCTCCTCCATTTCTGTTTCATTTGAATGTGGCTGTTTTTCTTTACCCTCATAGTATTCTTATGTAGGAGGATGGGATTTTATTCCAGAATTTCTATTTAATGCATTATAGCGACTGTCACCGATCGGAATAAACTTACAAGGTCCTATCCTGTGCTGACTTCAACATGGGGAAATTCTAAAGCAAAAAAGTTGACCTAAAAACGAGCTCACAAAAAATCCAAACTCGACATTCGTCTCAGACAGTGGATTTTTTGTGAGCAAACGGTCAACTTTTTTACTTAAGAATTACCAACCATGAGTCCGTATGCACAGGATAGGACCTTGTAAGTTTATTCCTGCGGTTTCGCATGCCATAATAATTAAATGGAGAACTGTAATCTTTTATTACGGTTCGGGAATCTGGCTTGGTGAATTAAATAGAAATTTTATTTATAATATGTCAGCATATCATCCCGGCTGCGCATAATATGATCGTACATTGTTTTCTGCGCAGCCTCTTTGTCATGCTTCTGGATTGCTTTCAATATCTTTCCGTGTTCTTTAATCGACACTTTCGCATAATCTTCCTCGGATACCATACTTCCCATGGACAATCCATTCCATAATTCAGAGATCATATTTTTCATCTTCTGATTACCGGCTGCAGTCCAGATCTCGCTATGGAATGCGCGGTTCAAGTCTGTGTATTGTCTTAAATTACCTTCCAGCAGAGCCTCTGCGGCTTCTTCATAAACAGATTCAATCTCAGATATATCTGCTTCCGGGTCTGCCGCCAGTGCTGCCGCTGAACTTTCCAGAATTGCGCGGAGCTGATAGTGTTCTTTTATGTATGTTTCGGTTATTCCAAGTACGACAGCACCCTTATTCTTACGAAGTTGGATCAGACCGTCACGCGCTAAGATCTGAAAGGCTTCCCTTACCGGCATTGCTGATACATTTAGTTGAGTGGCGACGCTGTCCAGCGAAAGAACTTCGCCTTCCTGCATCTGTCTGGACAAGATTGCCTTTCTGAGTTCCGCAGCTACTTTTTCTTTGGCAGACGGCATTTTAATCGGTTTTAATCCGTTCATTCATTCATCCCTCTCTCTTCGTTAACTGCTTTCGCCAGCAGTTTGAAATATGCATCCAGAGCTTTCTCTGCTTTCTTTAATTCCCCATTTTTCAAAAGTTCTGTCAGCTTGTTTCTTTCTTCTTTTATCTCTTCTTTATGACGTCCCGTTGATAGCGCAAAACGGATATAACTGTCACTTGCATTTCTCAAAAGTCGCTTAATATATTCATTTTCCACCAGGTCGCACATTGCTTCTGCCGGCTGCACTTCTCCCAGTAATCCCGGTGTCGTAAGCCTTTCGTACAATTCTTCCGTCTTTTTACTATGCTTCAGACTGTTCAGAGCTTTCTTTGTCATCTCTGAAATCATGCTGTAGATCAGACAGATCTGTTCTTCATCCAGTTCTGTTACGGTAATTCTTCTGGTTGCCAGACGGATAATCAGGCCCTGATTCTCCAGAATCTGAAATGCTTCCCGGATCGGGATTCTGGAAGCTTCGAATGCTTCCGCCAGTTCTTCCTGTTTTAACTGACTTCCCCCGGGAATTCTTCCAGATAAGATCTCGTCTGCAATCTGTTCCGCCATATAATCGCTTAATCTTTTTTCTGATATATCTTTCATAATTTCCCCTTTAAATTATATTCTTATAACAATAATGTATCCAAAATCATACAAATTGTAAAGAGGTTTTTGTCTTTCTACAAATATTTTTTCATATCCTGAATCAGTTTTTCACACGTCTTTTCAAATTTTTTTGCCAGAGAAATGCTTTCTTTTTCTGCCTCCGAATAACGATTTAATTTCTCTGTAATGGATTTTATTCCCATATTGGCACCATCAATCATCATTTCTGCTATTTTCGAAGTGTCGTCATTGAACATCATCTTTACTTCGGCACTGATCCATGCAAATGTCTCTGCTGCCTTTTCTGAAAACTTTTCTTCCTGAAGTTTTCCTTCTGATAATCTTATCGATTCTCTCTCCATCTTTTCATAATCTTCTTTATATTTAGAGAATAACTCCTGCAATTCCTGGTTTTTCAGATATACTACCAGCTGCTCGATGCTGTTCACTGCCATCCTGCAGCCCGAATTACACTCTTTCAGGATCTCATATGTTGATGTGTCCATAATACTTCCTCCTTTTTTAGATAGTCTGCTATCTTTTTATAGTTTTTCTTTCTTCATTACATGATCTTTCTTTTATAGTATTTCTCAAATTTTATTTTTTATGTCTTTAGACTAAAAAAGCCCTTGCAGATATCATTTTTATATCCGCAAAGGCTTTTCTTTCTCTCATATTCTTAATTTACCATAAAATAATTCAGACTGATTTCATTTGACGCAACATCCGCAAGGTTGACACAACTGTTTCCCATACGGTCGATCAGATGCAGGATATTTGTAAATGGTGCTGTCAGGCTTGCTTTACATTTTCCTTTATTGACACGCTGTACATGCGCTTTTCTCATCTTCAGATCCAGATCCATGATCTTATCTTTCCGTTTTATCAGCTTCTCGATCTGCACTGACTCATCTCCCTGTAATGCCTTAAGTGAATCATTGAACATCTTCTCCAGTGTCTTCAGACTCTTCTGCAGTTCATCCATCGCTTCCGGCGTATATTTGTACCGATTGTCTACCTTTTCCCGTACACATTTTGCAACTTCTACGCTCAGCGTTCCCATACGTTCCACATCGCTCAAGATGTACATGAGACTCGCCGTCTGTGCTGCCTGCTGCTCTGTCATTGTTCCGGCCGAGAATAGGGAGGCCAAATATTCTGTGATCTGATCCGTCAGTTTCTTTATCTGTACTCCTTTTTCCTGCAATGGTTCCAGTTCATTCAGGTCTTCTGTTTTAACGATTGTGATCGTATCTGCCACAACCACTTTCACCATTTCACTCACACGAAGAATTTCCTTTGCAACCAGCTGAAGTGCTGCTGCCGGCTGGCTGATGATCTTGTCATCCAGAAATACAGGTTTTGCAGGATTCATATCGACTGCTTTTCCATCCGGAATCAACGTCATAACAATCTTTACCATCACATTGATCAGACAGACCCAGATAAGTGTCATTGTAATGTTGAATAATGTATGTGCATTTGCAATCTGTCTTGAAATCACTTCAATCTCCGGTCCTTTCGGAGAAATGTGCTGGATCAGTACTGCAAATGGTTTCACAAACCAAATAAATAACAGACATCCGGAAATGTTAAAAATACAGTGTGCAACTGCGGTACGTTTCGCATCTTTTGTCTGACCAATACTTGCCAGAAGTGCTGTAATTGTAGTACCGATATTATCTCCAAGCAGGATCGGAATTGCTCCTGCAAGTCCAAGCATACTTGTCACGCCGTCAGGTCCCGGCTGTGATGCAAAGTTCTGCAATACTGCGATCGTTGCACTACTACTCTGTACCACCAGTGTCATAAGCGTTCCGACAAATACGCCAAGTACCGGAATATGTGCTACTCTTTCGATCAGGTCCGTGAACACCGGGCTGGATGCCAGCGGTTTCATGACATCTCCCATGGTCTCGATTCCAAGGAATAACAGACCAAATGCAAAAATTGTCTGACCGATACTTTTCACTTTTTCAGATTTCGCAATAAACGAAATGATAAATCCAATAAAGATAATGATATAGATGTAATCGCTGATCTTAAATGCGATGATCTGTGCCGTCATCGTCGTACCGATGTTCGCACCAAAGATGATTGAGATTGCCTGTGGAAGACTCATAAGTCCCGCACTGACAAAACCGATCGCCATAACGGTTGTCGCACTACTGCTCTGTAATACCGCTGTAGTAAGTGCTCCTGCGATAACCCCAAGTACCGGGTTCTTAGTCAGAAGTGCCAGGATGCTTTTCATCTTTTCTCCTGCCGCTTTCTGCAGGCACTCACTCATCATATTCATTCCATAAATAAAGACTGCCAGGCCTCCTAAAAGCCCGAATATTATCTGCAATTTTTCATTCATAATATTTTCCCATTCTCCTTCATTCGTCTTCTGTAGAACCTGCCGCCGGCAGTTTCTTTCGAACACATGATGTTCCCTCGACGTTACGGGCTTATTGTAACGAAGGTGTATGCAGCCTATATCAAATCTATGTTAAATCTATGTAAAATTGTACCCGGAGTTTATATTACATTAAATTCTATGAAATTATTTTCGAAAAAATGTAAAGGAATCATCAAATGTATGCAAAATTATCTGAATACATAAGATGATTCCTTTTTATTGTTTATTCCTATTGTTTCTAATATAATGGTTCATTCTCAATCAGATATTGCAAGAATGCCTCGCAGCCTTCTTTCACATCTTCATAAGTCACATCAAAATTCCCCGTGTACCACGGATCTGCAATATCTCTTGCATCTCCTGCATATTCCAGTAACAGATGTACTTTTTGCTCCGGATCTTTCCGGATGATGCGGTTGATGTTGCGAATGTTCCACTGTTCCATGCCGATCAGGTAATCGAACTCTTCATAATCTTTTCGCGTCATCTGACGTGCTCTGTGATTCCCACACGGGATTCCTTCTTCTCTTAATTTGTTCTGTGTCCCATAGTGTACCGGATTGCCATCTTCTTCGTTACTGGTTCCGGCAGAGTCGATGTAGAAAGATGACTCCAGATTCGCTTTTTTTACTAAATCTTTCATTACATATTCTGCCATGGTGGAGCGACAGATGTTGCCGTGGCAGATAAACAGTACACGTTGCATATGCGGTTTCCTTTCGATCGCCATCATCGAGCTCGAGTATCGCATCTACGCCTACGCCCTTGCCCGCTTGCGCTCCCAGCGAGCCAGCTTAATCGTCACCAGCGTGAGGGCCCAGGCCACAAGCGAGAACGCGGCGCCCACTGCGCCCACGTACGCAATGCCAACGCTGCTTACCACGGCGCCGCCCACTGCGGTGCCAAACGAGATGCCGACGTTAAACGCCATGGGCTCAACCGAACTTGCGAGTACCATCGACTTGGGATGGCGGCTGCGTGCCACGTCCATAAAGTGCGTGATGCATGAGACCGAGAACAGGTACATGAGCATCGCCAGGCTAAAGACAAAGACCAGCGCGAGCGGCATGGCGGCGCCCACGGCAAACAGCCCGAGCAGTGCCGCCGCCTGCAGCACAAACGTAACCAGCAGCGCCTTCATGCCAAAACGCGCATCGATCCATCCGCCCAGGATGTTCGAGATCAGGCAGAACACGCCATAGGCCATAAGTGTGGTGCTCGCCTGAACGGTATCCATGCCCAGCACCTGCTCCAGATAAGGCGTCACGTAGCCGTAGAATACGTAGACCGAGCCCACGCCAAACAAAAAGATGAGCATGCCGGTGATGATGCTCGGCTCGCGTAGCAGACCCGCCTGCTCGCGGAAGGTGGCGGGCTCATCGGTCTGCCCGGCGCGAGGCATAAACGCCACGAGCGCGCTACAGATCAAAACGGCAAAGGTCAGCGTGCCGTACATGGCCACGTGCCAATCGAGTGTGTCGGCCACAAACTTGCCAATCGAGGTCACAAAGACCATCGCCACGGAAAACGCGCCGTACACGACCGAGATGGCAAGTGAGGTTTGCTGCGGGGATAGCAGCTCAGGGATGTACGTCACGCCCACGGCGAGCAGCGCACCCGAGACAGAGCCCAGGACAATGCGTGAGATAAACAGCACCTGGAAGTTGGGCGCCAACGCCATGACCAGGTTGCCGAGCACAAAGACGACGCTATAGCACACGAGCAGCTGGTAGCGGCGGAATCGCCCCGTGCTGAGCGCGAGCACCGGCGTCGCGATAGCGTAGACGAGCGCAAACACGCTGATGAGCTGGCCCGCAGTGGCAAGTGATATGCCGAGTTCCGTTGCCAAGTCGCTTTCGATGCCGATGACCACGAACTCGGAGCAGCCGAGCGAGAATCCCAACAGCACGAGCAGCGCCAGGCAGAGCTTGGTGCGCGCGGGGGAGAGCGCGGCGGCGGTTGGCTTACTTTTAGGCGTGGTTGCGGCGGTCAAGGTTGTCACTCCAATGTCGCATGAATAAGCGGGATTCAATCCCTGCAACTCTAACAGAATGTGACAAAGGGGCAGTCCCTTTGTCACATTGCGCTGCCGGCCAGTCGCCTAAACCATCACAACATTCGATGAAAATCTCGAAATCGAAGAAAAGCGTCGAATGTTGTGACGGTTTTCGTGTCCGGCGCGGGTGAGCTTCGGTGCCGTCTGGGGGTATAAGGCTAGCGAGTGTTTATTTGCGAGGCCTAAGGGGCGCCCCGTATGGATATCGATAACTTTGAATGGTGGTATAGCGAGGGTGAGGCTCCGGACGAGGAGTGGGACGAGTCCATGCCGCGTGACGTGTCGAGCGACGAGGACGAGACCGGCAACGACGTCGCCGCCGATTCGGACGCCGCCCTCGACCCCGTCGAGCCCCTGACCTTCGAACAAGCTTGGGCCCAGGCCGAGGCAGACGAGGCCAAGGCCGACGCTACGGCCACGCTCGGCGAGCCAGCCGACATGTCCATCTCGCCGGCAAAGACCCCACAGCCGCGTCACACCATCGATCCCGACAGCACGGCATCCTTCAGCATTCTCGACGTGCCCTCGCAGGGCGCTCAGGCGCCCGCACCCACACGTCGCCCCAATCTGTCTCGCGAGGAAGATGCAGGACGTCGCTCGCCGCTCGGCCCCATCCTTATTGCCTTCATGGCCGGCGTTATCGCATGCTCGGTAATTGGAAACGTCTGGAGCCATGTCGAACAACAGCGAAAAGACGCCGCCAAGGTCGAGATGTCTGTCGAGCAATCGCTCGGTCGTACGCGCTCGGTACATGTGTCGGTCGAGGTCAAGGACGGCGCGACGTGGGACACCGCGCGCGGCGACAGCCAAATGCTCATCCACATCGTGGGGCGCACGCTCAAAGGGCAGACGATTGACGAGTATCAATACGTCAATTCCGCTGGTGACGGCATCGAACTTAAGCCCGGAGACTACGAGCTCACCGTCGATGAACCGCCCGTCGCCACCGACGGCACGCGCTTCCGCGCCTCAAAGCGCATGGTTCCCGTGAGCTTTAACTCGCAGGCGCCCGATACGGTCGACACCACACCGCAGGGCGGGTTCGACCTTTACGTAGATACCCAGTAGGCGCTCGCCGCTCATTCCGCTATGGCTACTCAATAATCGCCTGCCGTCCCGTCCCGCCGCCAAGAGTGGGACAATAGCCCTCGACACTATTGTTTACTTTTGGAGGAAGTAGCATGTCTACCGTCACTACTATCAAGCGCGGCGGCCTCACCGCGGCCATCGATTCCATGGGCGCCCAGCTCACGAGCCTTGCCCTCAACGGCAACGAGTATCTGTGGCAGGGCGACCCCGCCTTTTGGGGCAAGCACGCGCCCATCCTGTTCCCCATTGTGGGCTCGCTGCGCAACAACACGGCAACGTCTGCGGCCGGCACCTGCGAGATGCCGCGCCACGGACTCGCGCGCATTGTCGAGCACAAGCTGGTCGAGGTTTCGGAGGACGGCTCCTCGGTAACGTACGAGATCACCGATACGCCCGAGTCGATCAAGGCGTTCCCGTTCCACTTTAAGCTCAACATGACCTATGCCTTGACCGGCGATTCCACCCTCACGCAGACCTTTGCCGTCACCAATACCGGCGACGTGGACCTGCCGTTCTCGGTGGGCGGCCACCCCGCGTTTAACGTACCGGCTCCCGGTGCCGAGGACGAGGCATTCGAGGATTACGAGCTGGCGTTTACCGAGGCTTGGACGAATGAGGCTCCCATCATCACGCCCGACGGTCTTATGACGTTCGAGGGTAGTTACAAGGCTCCTGATAACTCGGACGTGCTGCCCATCACGCACCGCAGCTTCGATAACGACGCCATCATGTTCACCGATACCCCGGGCTCCACGCTCACGCTGCGCGGCCGCAAGTCGGGCCACGGCGTCAAGATCGACTTTGAGGGCTTTAAGTACATTGGCGTGTGGTCTGCCGCCAACGATGCCCCGTTTGTGGCGCTCGAGCCCTGGACCGGTCACACCACCATGGACACCGAGGACGATGTCTTTGAGCACAAGGTCAACACCATCACCTTGGCTCCCGGCGCTACCGACAAACGTAGCTTTAGCGTCACCTTGCTCTAGAGGTTCCGCCGTTCTGACGAACGGCGGGCCGGTCGACGCTGCGCGCCGCCCAGAGCGACAATTTGTCATTCAAAAGGCAAGGCATGACCAGAAGGTCTATGCCTTGCCTTTTTCATGCCAACTTGTTCGCTCTGGACGTCGCTCGCTGTCCGGCCTCTACCTACGGCGTTGTCATCGCTGCCGAAGACGGCAATTGGTTAGTTGGCACTTAGGGACGTTCCTTTTCTGCCGGCAGTTTGGGACACTCCTGGCTTAGTAGTCATTGGGGACGTTCTTAA
>OLFT01002429.1_pt1 | contig 16065 bp, 11 predicted proteins | sample 1604921 | NCBI WGS metagenome assembly OLFT01 (sample SAMEA3888897, study PRJEB22519) | human gut metagenome | biome: human gut; feature: human-associated habitat; material: faeces | place: Denmark | collected 2013 | reverse complement strand
AATTTAAAGGGGAAGAAAATATGTCAGTTTATATTCAAAATTTTGTCAAATTTAAGCCGTTTTTAAAAGAACTGGTTTCAAGAGACGTGAAGGTGAAATACCGGCGTTCCATACTGGGGGTTTTATGGACACTGCTGAATCCACTTCTTATGATGACGGTTTTATCCATCGTTTTCTCAAATCTGTTTAAATTTGATATAGAGAATTTTCCGTTGTATTTGTTATGTGGGCAGGTTATTTTTAACTTTTTCAATGACGCTACGACAAATGCAATGTCAGCAATTATCGGGAGCGCATCTCTGATAAAGAAGGTGTATGTACCGAAATATGTATTCGTGATGTCAAGGGTGTGTTCCAGTCTGATCAATCTGATGGCATCCTGTGCAGCGTTATTTCTGATTATGATCGGTATGCGTGCGGAGCTTCACTGGACAATGCTTCTTTCAGTTGTGCCACTTTTTTTGCTGGTGGTTCTGGCTCTGGGGATTGGACTGATTCTGGCGACGATTGCGGTGAAATACAGGGATGTTCTGCACTTGTATTCGGTGCTGATGGCAGTGCTGATGTATCTGACACCGGTTATCTATCCAATGTCGATTCTGCCGGAATGGTTATACCATCTGGTAATGATAAACCCTCTGACCAGTATTCTGATCATGTTCCGGAATGTTGTGATCTATGGCAGACTTCCAGGTCTGGTGATGCTTCTGGTGACAGCAGCAGAAGCTGTACTGTGTCTTGGAGTGGGATGCTGGTTTTTTTATAAGCATCAGGATGGTTTTATCTTTGATTTGTAGGAGTAAGGATGGAGAAAAAAGTAATTGTAAAAGTAGAAGATGTTTCCATCAAATTCAGTCTGGCATCAGAGAAATTTGATGGATTTAAGGAATATTTTATACAGAGAGTAAAGAAAAAGATTACCTATCAGGATTTCTGGGCACTGCAGGATGTGTCGTTTGAAGTCTATAAAGGAGAAACACTGGGACTGATCGGTGTAAACGGAAGTGGAAAAAGTACGATGTTGAAAATCATTGCCGGTGTCATGAAACCAACCTGTGGCAGCGTTAAGACTTCCGGTGTGATCGCGCCGCTGATCGAACTGGGAGCAGGGTTTGATTTTGACCTGACTGCAAAGGAGAACGTATTTCTGAACGGGACGCTGCTTGGATATACCAGGGAATATCTGGAGGAGCACTATGAAGAGATTGTAGAGTTTTCAGAACTGGACCAGTTTATGGATGTACCGGTGAAAAATTTTTCATCGGGAATGTTTTCGCGTCTCGCGTTTGCGGTAGCAACAATCGGACAGCCGGATATTCTGATCGTGGATGAGGTATTATCGGTAGGCGATTTCCATTTTCAGCAGAAATGTGAAGCAAGAATTAACCGGATGAAGGAGAATGGAGCTACGATTTTGTTTGTTTCGCATAATATGGAGCAGGTGAGAAATCTGTGCAGCCGGATTGTATGGCTGGAACATGGAAGAGTTCGCAGTATCGGGGATGCAGATGAGTTGTGCAGAGAATATCAGGAAGCAGAATAAGAGGGAAAAATGAAAAAAATAAAAAAGATGGCAGCAGTCATTATACTGATTCTGATTGCATTTATTTATGGACATATTCATAAGACCCATGCGATTTATGACCGGACGGTTGAAAATGATCAGTATATCATGCTGGACGGATCACAGAGTCAGATAACACAGGAGTTTATCTGTGAGGAAGATTCGCTGGATGGAATTCAGGTGAAATGCCAGAATTTGCAGGAAGATCCAGAAGCAGAGATCCGAATTTATCTTCAGGATTGTGAAAATGGAGAAACGGTTGCGGAATCTGTGAAGAAGGTGGGAGATATAAAAACGGGCAAATTCAATGAATTTTCGTTTGATACGGTAACCAGATGCAGGGGGAAGGCGTATAAAGTAGTATTTGAAAAAGATTCTATTGCACTTTATACGGAAAAGACATCAGAGGAAGGAACAAATTTGAAAATAAATAGTGAAGAAAGTGAAGGAACTTTAATTTTAAAGACGGTTACATATCGGTTTGATATAGAAACATTTTGCGTATTTTTGCTGTTAGTATTGTATATCTGTGTTTTCTTTCAGTTTTTGAACTGGTTATTTTCCAGATAGTGTGGAAGTGAGAGGATTTGAAAAATGGAAAATGCTTTTTATATCGCAACATGTCGGTTTCATGTAAAAGAAAAAGACAGATTACTTATTACGGGATATTTTCTGGATAACAGACCAGATGGAAACCGGATTGAAATCCGGCTGGATGGAAAGAAACTATTTTATACAACGGATGGAATCCGTCTTCATCCGTTGAAGTTCCGTAAGATAAGAAAAAGACTTATAACCAAACAGTTTTTTCTTTGGATACATCTTCCGAAAGACTGGAGAGAAGCGTCCAGACTGGAAGTATTGCAGTCGTATCGTGGAAAAGAAGAATTGATGAAGACCTTTGCAGTCAGTGAATTGAAGAACCTGGAGAAATGGCTGGCAAACAGCATAGATAAGGTGAATACTGAAGAAAAAGGATTTTCAGTCGAGGGATGGTATTATAGAAGGAAAAATGCATCGATTCGGTTTCTGGATGAGAATCAGAATGAACTGGAGATGAAAGAAGAAAAAATCCGGCGTCTGGATGTGCTGCGAGAGTATCCGGAATGTAAAAAGGAAGAGATTGCCGGGTTTAAGGCATTTTATGAGGAAGGTATTCCGCGAAAACTGGAAGTATGCTTTGAAGAAGAAGAGAAAAATGCGGAAGAGATCATGAATCTCAAAAGAAAACTGCGACGTCAGAAAATGCTGGATGATTTTCGCAAAGTCAGAATCTATTATCGTCAGTTTGGAATCCGTGCAGCGTTTATCAGGGCGGGTGACAAATTGAGTGGGAAAAACGGTACAGAGTATGAAGAATGGCTGCGAAGACATGAGCCGTCCAGGATCAGACTGTACCGGCAGAAGAGAAAGCAATTTACCCGGATGCCGAAGATTTCGATTGTTGTTCCTCTTTACCGGACACCGGAAAGATATCTGCGGGAAATGCTGGATTCTGTAAGAGGACAGTCCTATCAGAACTGGGAGCTCTGTCTTTCAGATGGAAGCGGGGAAGATTCGTCGATTGCAGGGATTCTGGAAGAATACACAAAGAAGGATAGCCGAATCCGGGTGAAGGACAATAAAAAACAACTGCATATTTCGGATAATACAAATGTGGCACTGGATATGGCAACGGGAGATTATATCGCTTTTATGGATCATGATGATCTGCTGACACCGGACGCATTGTATGAGTGTGTGGCAGAATTGAATGAATATCCGGATACAGAGCTTATTTATACGGATGAAGATAAGATTACGATGGATGGAGAAGAGTATTTCTTCCCTCATTTCAAATCGGATTTTAATCCAGATATGCTCTGTACAACAAATTATTTCTGTCATCTGGTGGTTGTTAAAAAGGAATTATATCAGGCGGCAGGAAAGTTGAACGGCGAATACGATGGTGCACAGGACTATGATTTTGTACTCCGGTGTGTTGAGAAGACCGATAAGATCCGGCATATACCGAAAATCCTATATCACTGGCGAGCATGCGAAGGATCTACAGCAGGCAGTGCAGACAATAAATCCTATATTGTGGATGCAGGTGCAAAAGCGGTAAGAGCGCATTACAGAAGAATGGGAATTGAAGCAGAAGTCATTCCAACGAAGTATCCGGGAATGTACCGGACGAAATATCCGGTAAAACAAACACCTAAGATATCGGTTATTATTCCGAACAAAGATCACACAGATGATCTGATCAAATGCCTGCGATCGATCCGGGAAAAAAATACCTATGAGAATATAGAAATTCTTGTTATAGAAAATAACAGCCAGAAAAAGAAAACGTTTAAAGATTATAGAAGGATCATGCATGAGTATCCAAAAGTTAAGGTTCTGTACTGGAAAGGAGAAGGATTCAATTATCCGGAGATCAATCAGTATGGAATTGATCATGCGACCGGCGAATATCTGCTGTTTCTGAACAACGATACAGAAATGATCGGCAATGACTGTATTAAAGAAATGTTGAGCTATTGTATGCGGGAAGATGTAGGTGCTGTCGGGGCGAGAATGTATTATGAAGATGGAACGCTTCAGCATGGAGGAGTGATCATCGGGCTTGGAGGAGTGGCAGGACATGCATTCCTTGGCATAGACGGAGATTCGCCGGGATATTTTGCGAGGGTGCAGGTGATCCATGATCTGAGTGCAGTGACCGCAGCCTGTATGATGATGAAAAAACGGGTGTATGAAGAAGTTGGAGGATTTGACTCGAAGTTTGCGGTGGCATTTAATGATGTAGATCTGTGTCTGAAAATACGAAAAGCCGGATATCTGATCGTATATGATCCATATGCGGAACTGATTCATTATGAATCCAAGTCAAGAGGATATGAAGATACGGAAGAGAAAATCGAACGTTTCCACGGAGAAGTAAATCTGTTTCAGACAAGGTGGAAAGATTTCCTGAAAAAGGGTGATCCATATTACAGTCCGAATCTGACACTGGATCATAATGATTTTGGACTGAATCATCTGGCAAAAGTGGAGAGGAGATAGGAGATGTTCAATAAAATGTCTCTGTATCGGGTAAAAAAAGGATTCGTATATCTGCGGTACTTTGGACCAAAAGAGTTTCTGATACGATTAAAAGAAAGAATCCGTATTCAGAAGATTGATTATGAAAAATGGTATGAGAATCACAGACGAACAGAAGAGGAATTGGAAAGTCAAAGGCAGGAAGCATTTGCGTATGCACCCCTGATCAGTATTGTCGTGCCGGTATATCAGGCACCGGAAGAATTTTTGAGACAGATGATTCTGTCTGTATGCCGTCAGACGTATAAAAATTGGGAATTATGTATGACTGTTTCAGATGAAGAGAGACACAGAATGGAAGAAATTCTGGAAGAGGATGAGTTCAAAGAAAAAGCGATTCACCTGATCGGTATTTCAGAAAACAGAGGAATTTCTGAAAATACAAATGCAGCGATAAAGGAAGCTACCGGAACATATATCGGTTTTTTGGATCAAGATGATCTGCTTGCGCCGGATGCATTGTACGAGATGGTAAAGAAGTTGAATGAGTATCCGGAGGTCGGACTTCTTTATTCAGATGAAGATAAAGTGACGGCAGATCTGAAAAAACATTTTCAGCCGCATTTTAAACCAGATTTTAATCTGGATCTGTTGCGAGCCAATAACTATATTTGTCATTTTTGCGTGATAAGAAAAAGTCTAATTGAAGAAATAGGTGGATTAAGAAGTGATTTTGACGGAGCACAGGATTACGATCTCGTTTTCCGCTGTGTGGAAAAAACGATAACGGCGCATGTGCCGAGGATTCTTTATCATTGGAGGGTACATCAGGTTTCTACTGCGGATAATCCAATCAGTAAAACTTATGCATTTGAGGCTGGACAGCGTGCCATAGAAGCACATCTGCTAAGATGTGGTGAACATGCAGAAGTTTTACCGGAACTGGATAGAGGGTTTTATCGTGTCCGGTATAAGGTGCAGGGGAATCCGAAGATTTCCATTCTGATTCCCAATAAAGATCATGTGAAAGATCTGGAAAAATGTCTGCAGTCCATTTCCAAATCGATTTATAAGAATTATGAGATTACGATTATTGAAAATAACAGTAAAAAGGCAGAGACGTTTGCTTACTATGATAAAATAGAATCGGACCATATCCGAATTCTGAGATGGGATGGGCCATTTAATTATTCGGCGATCAACAACTACGCAGTAAGCGAGACTGATGGAGAATATCTGGTACTTCTGAATAATGATACAGAAGTGATTGGAAAGGACTGGCTAGGAGAAATGCTTGCGAACTGCCAGAGAAAAGAAGTCGGGATTGTCGGAGCAAAGCTTTATTATCCAAATGGTCAGGTGCAGCATGCTGGAGTCATTGTTGGGATTCGGGGAATTGCTGGTAATATGTTCCGGGGACTTCCAAAAGGTTATTCCGGGTATCTGCACAAAGCAAGTACTCAGCAGGATTTGTCAGCGGTGACCGCAGCATGTATGATGGTAAAGCGTTCTGTATATGAAGAAGTGGGTGGATTTGAGGAGCAACTTGCAGTGGCGTTCAATGATATTGATTTCTGTCTGAAGGTACGCAGATGTGGATATCTTGTAGTGTATGATCCTTATGTGAAACTGTATCATTATGAATCCAGATCGAGAGGGGCAGAAGATAATGAGGAAAAGATCAGAAGATATCAGTGTGAGATTGATTATGTACGCCGGAACTGGTCTGAAATCATGGAAAAAGGAGATCCGATGTACAATCCTAATCTTACGCTGGTGAAGTGTGATTATTCTTTGCGTGAAAAAGAAGATGGATAGAGAAAAGATGGTGGTATTTTGATAAAGAACAATCAGCGGATGTTAAATAAAGCGCAGGTATGTATGGATGCGGGAATCATTGGTGCTACATATTTTTTCTCATGGTATCTGAGATTTAAAAGTGGGCTTTTTGTGCAGGACGCAGGGGTTCTGCCGGCGAAAACGTATTTTTCAGCTTTGTTTTTAATAATCCCTGGATATCTGCTTTTGTATAGTATTTTTCAGCTTTATATGCCGAGGAGGGTAAAAAGTTACCGTAAGGAGCTGATGGATATCATCCGTGCCAATGGAATTGGATTTATGATCTTTATCCTGGTACTTTATTTTATAAAGCAGGAGCATTTTTCAAGACAGATGCTGTGTATTTTCTTCTTTATAAACATCTCGCTGGAATTTGCTTCGAGATATCTGATTCGCACAATTTTGTGGAAAATGCGAAAGCAGGGACTGAATCAGAAACATATCCTGATGATTGGAGAGAGTCAGATGGCAGAACAGTATATGGACAGGCTGAGAGAGAATCCAAAGTGGGGATATCAAGTGTTTGCCCATCTGAAAGATGAAGAGAAACTGGAAAGAATATTGGAGGGGAATGAACTGGATGAGGTTGTGATTGCGCTTCGTGCGGAGGATTATGGAAAACTGGAGCGGATTGTGGATGTCTGTGAGAAGGCAGGGGTACACACGAAAATGATTCCTGATTTTGGAAATGTGATTTCTACCAGGCCTTATATTGAGGATGTGCAGGGGATTCCGGTGATTCATGTTCGCAGAGTTCCACTGAATATCATACGGAACAGGGTGGCAAAGAGGGCAGTTGATCTGATTGGGGCAACGGTTGCAATCATTCTTTTTTCACCGGTCATGCTGCTTACTGTGCTGGTGGTTGCCTTGACAGAGGAAGGGAGTGTGATCTACCGGCAGGAAAGAGTTGGACTGCATAACCAGGTATTTTATATGTACAAATTTCGGTCTATGATCATGCAGGATGAAGAAAAGGAAAAAGCAGAATGGTCTACCAGGAATGATCCGAGGATTACACCGGTTGGAAAGCTGATCCGCAGAACAAGTATAGATGAATTGCCGCAGCTTTTTAATGTGCTGAAAGGAGAGATGAGTCTGGTGGGACCAAGACCGGAAAGACCGCAGTTTGTGCAAAAGTTCCGGGATGAAATTCCACGTTATATGGTAAAACATCAGGTACGTCCGGGAATGACTGGATGGGCGCAGATCATGGCTACCGGGGAGATACTTCCATTGAGAAGCGGATCGAATATGATCTTTACTATATTGAGAACTGGACAATGGTATTTGATATGAAAATATTGATTCTGACAATTTTTAAAGGATTTTTTGACGGAAGATGAAGATAGATGTGATCATACCGGTCTACAGACCGACAGAAAAACTGCATAAAGTATTGTACAGGCTCTGCAGACAGACGCACCTTCCGGAGCAAATCATTCTGTTACACACCAGGGATGGGATAAAGCTGGATGTTTCGGTTTGTAAAGACCGGGTTTCTGTTACAGAGATTCCGATTTTGGAAAAAGAATTTGATCATGGAAGAACCAGAGAGCAGGGAATCTGGATGTCAGATGCAGATATTGTGGTAATGATGACCCAGGATGCAGTTCCAGCAGATCCGTTTCTTTTGGAAAAGCTTTCAGAAGTATTAAATGAGCATCCGGATGCTGTGGCAGCTTATGCCAGACAGATACCGGATCAGAACTGCGGTCTGTTGGAAAAATATACGAGAGTTTTCAATTATCCCCCAAAAAGCCAGATTAAATCGCAGAAGGATTTGCCAAAACTGGGAATAAAAACTTATTTTTGCTCCAATGTGTGTGCTGCCTATCGGAGAGGAGTCTATCTGGAACTGGGAGGATTTCCGCATCCGGCCATCTTCAATGAAGATTTGATCTTTGCAGCAGGAGCAATCCAAAATGGATGGAAGATTATTTATAAAGCAGATGCACGGGTGATTCATTCTCATGAGTATACTTACAGAGAGCTGATAAGGAGAAATTTTGACCAGGGTGTATCGCAGGCATGTCATCCAGAAATATTTGAAAAAGTAAAGTCAGAGAAAGAAGGCATACATCTGATTTGCACACTTGTGAAAAAGCTTTTAAAAGAAAGAAAATATTTGCAGATTATACAGCTGTTTGTGGAAAGCGGGTGCAAATATCTGGGCTACCAGATGGGAAAACATTACCGACAATTACCGGAAAGTTTCATCATGAAACTGACAATGAATCATAATTACTGGAGAGGAAGGAATGATGAGGATGCTTAAAAAAATTGCAGGATGGTCATGGAAGAAAAAGATAATAGTGATTATTTGCGTAGTGTTGACACTTGTTCTGGGGGCGGCAGGTGCCGTATTCGGATATGCTGCCAGTAAAGTGAATAAAATTCAGAAGATTGAAGTAAAAAAAGAAACGTTGAAAGAGTCTATTACAGAAGAGGTGGAGCATAAAAGCGGATATCTGAATGTGGCAGTATTCGGGCTGGATTCTAGGGATGGGTCACTAGATAAAGGAAATCGAAGTGATACGATCATGATCGTAAGTTTGAATCAGGAAACTTATGAAGTGAAAATGGTATCGGTGTACCGTGATACTTTTATGCGGTTGAAAGATGGAAGTTATAATAAGGCGAATGCAGCCTATTCTTATTTCGGACCGGATGGGGGTGTTGCTCTTTTGAATGAGAACATGGATATGAACATTGAGAAGTATGTATCTGTGAACTTTAATGCCTTAGTCGATGTAATTGATGCGGTGGGAGGAATGGATCTGGAGCTGACTGATGCAGAAGTAGTCCACATGAATAATTATTGTGTGGAGACTTCTGAAGTAACCGGAAAAAGTTATAAGAAGATTGAGCCGGAAGTCGGAGGTAGCTATCATCTGAATGGAGTACAGGCGGTTTCTTATGCGAGAATCCGTTATACAGATGGTGGAGACGCGCAGCGTACAGTGCGTCAGAGAATCGTCCTTCTGAATATCATGCAGAAGCTGCAGCAGATGGACCTGACGACCAATAAGATTGCTGACAGTGTTTTTCCACAGATTGCAACCAATTTTTCTTTTACTGAAATTCTGAATTATGCGAAAGATTTTCAAAAATATAGAGTAGGTGAAACACTTGGATTTCCAAATGTAAGATATTCCAAAATGCTTTCTGGAGTGGGAAGTACAGAAATTGCAGATACACTGGCATCCAATGTTGCCGAAGTACATCAGTTCCTGTTTGGAGATACAGATTATCAGGTATCCGGGACGGTAAAAGGAATTGATGATGAAATAAACGATGCGCTTTCCAGTGGAAAATATGAGGAAGCAGACGAAACTGTAAAAGAGGATGAAAAATCGGAAGATAAGACATCTGAGGAAACAAATCATACAGAAACAAATATAAAAGTAACGGAAGATGGAAATACAGGAACGGATTCCGGCAGTTCATCGGGAGACAGTGGTTCGGGTTCGCAGGCAGTGACAGAACCACAGCAGCCGGATACAGAAGCACCACCGGATTATTATGAGGAAGATTACTATTACGGTGATGATTAGAGGAGGAAAAAGGAAATGAGAAAAAGAACAAAGTGGTTATGCAGTGTATTGCTTGTTGCAACGATTGGTCTGACAGGATGTGGACAGAAACAGAAGACAGAAAGTAGGGCAGAGAAATCTGATGAAAATCATTTTGTAGGAGAGTGGATTGTTGAGCCGGAGTATGCAATCAGCAAGGTTGGAGATGAAAATACGCTGTTTGTAGATGGAAGGGGAGAAAAAAAGGCAATCCTTGGAACTGTAAAAGGTGCAATTGCTACAGTATGGCAGGACTGGAGTATTACAGAAGGAAAGCAGGGAGATGAGAAATGGGGGTGCATCCAGGAGCCGGAACAGCTGGAAGAGACTCTTGGCAATCTTGGAATTACAAAGGATAAAGAAATTATTCTGATCGGTGAGACCCTAGATGGATGGGGAGATGATGCGAGACTTCTCTGGGAACTCCGGGCAGCCGGATATGAAGATGTGAAGATGGTAGATGGCGGATGGAAGGCGTTGAAAGACAGTGGAATCAAGACACAGTTCCTCGCATCCAAACCGGAACCGGCAGAAGTAAAAATCGATGAAATTGATTATTCCCATGTGATGACAACCGAAGAATTACAGAAGAATTATGACGAGTACAAAATTGTGGATGTGCGTACTGATGAAGAATATGATGGAGCAGTTCTGTATGATGAGGCAAAAGGTGGACATCTTCCGGGAGCAATTCATATCCGTTACACAGATTTATTCGATGATGCCGGATATCTGAAATCGAATGAAGCTTTGACAAAAATGTTTGAGGATGCCGGACTGTCTAAAGATGATGAGATCGTCACTTATTGTACAGGAGGAATCCGTTCAGCATATACACAGCTGGTAATGGAAATGTGTGGATTTGAACATACATACAATTATGATCAGTCATTCTGGAGATGGGCTGTTGTTGGAGATGTAGAATAATGGTTAGCGTTTTGATGTGTACTTATAACCGAAAATTTTGCCTGCAACAGGCGATTGACAGTGTTCTTTGTCAGACGTATCCGGATTTCGAATTTATCATTGTAGATGACGGATCGACAGACGGAACAGAGAAACTGATTAAAAGCTATCAGGATCCACGGATCAGATATTTTAAACTGGATCGGAATTCATTTTACTGTTATGCGGCAAATCAAGGGCTTGGTCACTGTCAAGGAGACTATGTGGCATTTATGAACAGCGATGATGCATGGTTGCCGGATAAACTGGAAAAACAAGTGACGGTTATGGAAGAGAATCGGATGCTCGGTGCATGTTTTACGAGAGTATATCTGGTTGATGAAAGTGGCAATGATCTGTCAGAAGAATGCAGGGATATGGCAGAGCTTTTTGAAAGGAAGTGTTCGACACAGAAAGAATATCTGCATACGCTTCTGCAATCTGGGAATTTTCTTTGTCATCCCTCAGCTCTGGTCAGAAAATCTGTATTGGATAAGATCGGATATTTCAATCTTTTGTATCGCCAGTTGGCAGATTATGATCTGTGGCTTCGGATTGTAAGTGAAGCAGAGATCACGGTTCTGGAAGAGAGACTGATCCGTTTTCAATGGGATATAAAAGGAAAGAAACAGATCAGTATGTCAACAAGAGAAAATTCAGTCCGCGCATTTAATGAATCTGTCATGATCCGGAAAAATTGTGTTGAATCGATGACGGATGAAAAATTTTGTCAGTTTTTCCGGGAAGATTTCCGGAATCCGGATTCTGTATCACATTTACAACTGGAATTTGAAAAGGCATTCTGGCTGATGAAATGTACAACTAAAGAGCCAGGACTGAAAGCGGCAGGGATGGAAATGCTGGAGAGGGCTATGAGAGAAGAGAATGCAATGGAAACTTTAAGAGCGCATTTTCATATGGATATTTTTGATCTGTATCAGTGGACTGGAGAGCATATGTATAAGACGCTATGGCTGATAAGTGAAATTGAAGAAGGAAGCCAGCAACTGGCGTATTATAAAGATATTATCAGACAGAAAGATGAGTATATCGGGCAGCAGAAAGAACAGCTTGAAAAACAAAATGCAGCGATTGAACAGCAGCAGGAATATATAGAAGGACAGCGAAGGCAGAACGCGCATTATGAAGAACAGCTGGATGAACTTGGCAGACGGATGGAACAGAAAACAGGGCAGCTTAAGAAATATGAGGATAAGATCAGGGAGCAGGATGAAATGATCCAGACATATGCAAATTCAACCAGCTGGAAAATAACAGAACCGATGAGAAAAATCATGCGTCTGCTGAAAAAATGATTTATAGAAAAGATGAATATACTTAATCCGGGATAAGGACAATCAATTAGTGAATAGATTGCAGATATGTTATAGTTAGAAGAAAGAAGATTAGACGAGGAGAAAAGATTATGAAAAGAACAGCATTATTTCTTGCAGGAATTCTTGCGCTTTCGTCATTTTCAGGATGTGGTGCAAAGAATTCGGAATCAGACAGCAGTGAACCATTTGAAGGAAAGTATGTAGTAACCGCCGACTATGTGAAAGAAAATCTGGACGATATCATCGTAGTGGATGCAAGAGGTGAAGATGAGGCGAAAAAAGGTACTGTAAAAGGTGCAGTGGCAACGACATGGCAGTATCTGGCAACCTGCGAAGACGGGGAAGCGGGGGATGCAAACTGGGGATGTATTCTTGATACAAAGCGCCTGAGCGAAAGATTAGGAGAGCTTGGGCTGGCAAAAGATAAGGAAATCGTGCTTTTTTCAAATGCGGAGAAAGGCTGGGGAGAAGATGGCAGGATTGCATGGGAGCTGATCGCGGCAGGCTATGAGGATGTGAAAATCGTAGATGGCGGGATCAAAGCACTGAAAGCAGCAGGAGTTGAGACTGTCAAAGGAGTAGCAGAGCCGAAACCGGTATCGGTAGAAATTGATTCGATTGATGAAACGCATGTGATCAATACGGATGAGCTGAAAGAGATTTATGACGACTGTAAAATTGTGGATACCCGTACAGATAAAGAATACAATGGAAAGACAATGTATGGGGAGGCAAATGGGGGACATCTTCCAGGGGCAATCCAGATCCGTTATACGGATTTATTTAACAGTGACAGTACATTAAAGAGTAATGAAGATCTGACCAAGATGTTTGAAGATGCAGGACTTTCAAAAGAGGATCATATTATTACTTACTGTACCGGAGGAATCCGTTCAGCTTATATGCAGCTTGTAATGGAAATGTGTGGCTTTGAAAATTCAGAGAACTATGACGAATCTTTCTACAGATGGTGTGTGGAAGGAAATCTGGAGAAATAAAAGAGAAGCAGATCAACGAGATCTGAACGTCGTATGAATATGAATGGATTTGAAAAAGCGGGACGTTGGCAATTTAGTCAGCGTCCCGCTTTTGTAACCTTTTTGGGAATAATTATTATTTTACAATTTTTTTCTTACCGAATGCAATGATTGCGCCAAGAGCAGCGAGCATTGCAACTGCGAGAGCAGCGATAGGAGCGGTATCTCCTGTCTTTGTTGTAGCAGCAGTAGTGGTTTTACCGTTATTCTGGTTTTTATTGTTATCTTTGCCATTGTTGTCTTTCTTTGTATCAGGATCAGCGACAGGATCTGTTACAAAATGCTTCTGGATCACTTCACTTTTTGCACCGTTTTCGATGGTGAATACGTTGGTGATTCCGGCTTCTTTGAGAAGCTGAGTTGCTTTTGCAGCACCTCTTGCACCACTGTTGCAAAGAACGTAAATTGTTTTTCCTTCAAAATCTGCTTTGTGAGCAGTTACATATTCTGTAAATGCTTTTGCGAGATCATCCGGAAGTTTGTTATCTTTGTCAAAAAGTGGAAGGGAAAGAGATCCCTTTAAGTGTCCTTTTGTGTAAGAAGCTGTAGAACGTACATCGAGAATCAGGTAGTTCTTTGTATCTGCCATTTTATTGATTACATGAGTGTCAGAAACATAGATTGCAGCAGCTTTTACATCAGCATCTTTTGCACCATCAGTGATAGTATGCACTTTTGCAAGATCATATCCGGCAGATTTTAATAAAGCAGTAGCTGCTCTTGCACCACTTGCACCACTGTTGCAGAGAAGATAGAGTTCTTTTTTCTCAAGAGTGGCTTTGTTGTCTGTTACATATTTTGTGAAATCTTTGGAAAGCTGGTCATCTGTAGTTTTGGCAACTCCGTTTGCATTGAATACAGGTGTTGACATAGAGCCTTTTAAGTGTCCACTTCCATAGTTACCTGTCGCACGGACGTCAAGGATTACTACGTCGTCTTTTCCGACAGCAGCAACAGCTGTTTTCCCATCTACAGCATTTCCGTTTGTTCCAGACATTGCGTACAGAAGTTCCAGACCTTTTGCACCATTTTCAATGGTGTATACTTTACCATCTTCTTTGGCGCTTGTGTTATAGCCAAGTTTGCCAAGAAGCAGAGTTGCTTTTTGCGCACCTCTTGCACCACTGTTGCAGATAATGTAGATTGGTTTGTCTTCTGTTATTTTTTGAGGAATTTCTTCCATGAAAGCTTTTTCAAGCGCTTCCGCTTCAGCAGTGTCAAGTTTGTTGTTATCATCAAACAGAGACTGAGAAATAGATCCCTTCAAAGTACCTGTCTTTGTCTGTGCTTTTGAAGAACGTACATCAATAATGTATGCACTTCCGTCTTTTGCAGCGGCAATAGCATCAGTTCCGCTTACGAATTTGTAGCCGTCTACAGTTACAAAAGCACCTTTTACTGTTTCATCGCCTGCACCACCGGTAATGGTGTAGATTGTGTTCTTGTCAACACCGTTGTCTGCAAGTAATGCAGTGGCGGCTCTTGCACCTCTTTGGCCGCTGTTACAGAGGACGTATACTTTTTTGCCTGAGAAGGTAGAACGGTTAGCCTTCACATATTCAGCAAAGGTTTTTGCATATGGATCTTGGTTGGTTTCTGCTACAACCTGTTTTCCTTCTTCATTTAGATAGAAAACAGGAAGAGAAAGAGAGTTTTTCAAATGACCGTTTGCAAAGTTCTCTTTTGTACGTACATCTACGATAACCACGTCATTTGAATCAACAGCAGCTACAGCTTCAGCACCGGTTACAGAATTGTTTGTTCCAAGGAATGCGTAACGAACTTCAAGACCTGTTGCTCCGCCTGTAATGGTATGAATACGACTGGTATCATATCCAGCACGTTGTAATAAAACAGCAGCAGCACGAGCCCCTCTTGCACCACTGTTGCAAAGAAGGTAAAGCTCTTTGTTCTGGAAATTTGCGTTATTAGTTACAGTTACTGTGAAAGCTTTTGCAGTAGCATCTTCAGAAGTTTGGATGATACTGCCATCCTCATTAAATACAGGTGTTGAGAAAGAACCCTCTAAGTGAGAAGTAACATAGTTTGCAGAAGAACGAACGTCTAAAACAGCAACGGTATTTTTATCGGCTGAAATAGCATCTGGGCCGCTTACATTTGCACCAAAAGTATATGCTTTATATGCAGTTTCGAAATCTGTGATAGCATCAGATTCATCAGCTGGAACTGCTTCGTCTTCAGAAACTTCTTCCTGAGTAGTTTCTTCTGGATTTCCCTGATCTTCAGAAACAGTAGTCTGTGCATCGCTTTCTGTAACGGTATCAACACTTGAATCAGCTGCAAAAGCTGTCATAGAACCGTTCGCGAGCAATGCGAAAGACAGAAATACTGGTAATAATTTTCTTTTCATTTTTCCTCCTTAATATTATTTGGATTATTATCTTTTACTCCTAACATTATTATGTCAAAGTTTGGAAAATCATTAACTGATTCTATATCTGCTAAAGAATATTTAGGAGTATAATCTTTTCCATTAGCATCGTAATTTACTTCTACTTGTTTAATTCCAGCTTTTCTAAGAACAGATTTAACTTCGTTTACAAATCCTTCTTTTAAAACTTCAAAAACTAATGAACCTCTAATTATTCTAGAACCTCTTGCTATTCCACCAGCTCCACTTAACCCAATAACTGGTACAGGTTCTATTGCATATTGTTCTATATAAGAAAAAGAAGAAGCTTGTCCAAGTTCAACTAATTCAAATTTAATCACTTGAT
>OLFT01002422.1_pt1 | contig 16107 bp, 17 predicted proteins | sample 1604921 | NCBI WGS metagenome assembly OLFT01 (sample SAMEA3888897, study PRJEB22519) | human gut metagenome | biome: human gut; feature: human-associated habitat; material: faeces | place: Denmark | collected 2013 | reverse complement strand
TGCTTTAAAACAAAAGTTTATAACTTGTAAAAACTCATGCAGTCTCACTGGCTTAGCATATTATGAATGGTCTTCCGAAATAGCTATACAGCTAATTAGTTTGTTACAGGATGGTTTAAGTCATAGAATAAATGATGTCCCGAGCAGTCTTTCATCCGCTGTATTTGATTTTTTGAAGCCCCGCTGGGAAAAAGGCGACTCTTTAGATCGTAGAGAGGTGTTACGATTAGGAGGGTTGTTACCAGAAAATATACTTATTGAATACGTTGTTGAATCTTTTAAACATGGAACTAAATCTGAGAGAATGAACGCATTCAGACAGGCTACCTATACATCCCATCTCCCAAAGGAAGCACAATCTGTTGTTTTGAAAATGCTTTTTAATAAAGTTATTTCAGCTAAAAATCGTGCTGAACAGCTAACAGTCGAGGCTATGGCAGCAAGACTACCTCCGAATATTGGTGCCAATATTGTAGTTTCTCGGGCGAAAAAATTTAGACGTAATTTGGCGTTGGTAAAAAAATTTGTTCCCCAGTTTTTAGTGCTTGGCCATTTTATGTTGTTTAATGTTGTTGTTAATCGTTCAAACTCTATTATAAGACGGTTCACTTCTATTCCGTTAGACTTTCATAATACAGATGAAGATGGAGTTAAAGAAGAGATATATTTGATTTCATTGTTTATGAGTTTAACTGTTATGTGCGGTGTGTTTTTTTCATTAATTTCAAAAATAACGTCGAGTCTAGTTGTTCTTGGGTGTGTGACATCCTCTCTTCTCTTTTTATATTCAGCAATTATGCTTGCTCCATTTTTAGTACGCTATCAAGCTCAGGAATTTAATATATTCAAATTTTTATGCTGGGCTTCAAAGTTTTTTATAAATCAGGCTTTTATAAAAAAAGTGTTATTGGCGATTATTGTTTTTATTTCTTTTGTGTTGGTGAGTTCTGCTTTAGGATATTGCATGTCGTGGTTTATAACTAAATTTATACCTGTTAATATTATTAATCTCGGGGATGTGAATTTTATTGTTAATGTTTTTTTAGGTTTTGTTCTTATAACAATATTATTTTATATTGTCGTTTGTATTAAGTTCTTGGTTAGATGGAAAAACATGGGGCTACAAATAAAACATCATATGATGAAATTGGATTGGGCTAAAAAAATGGGTTATTCTGATGTTGAAGTGTTATGTTCCGCTGAGGACTATAGACAACTAGTGTTCTGGTTGGAGCGAGATGACCAATTGTTAACAGAAACTCATACCATCCGTTCTTTTTCTAGTTTTGTATTAAGTGTTTTACGCATTAAAATAAAAAAGGATGAGCTTGGCATTGAAAAGATCCCTTCGTGCTTGAAGCATAGTAAAGAAGTTGTAGTAGATGGGAATAAAGAAGGTTTTTATTTTGAAATGTTGCGTCAAATTTTAGAAGACCGCTTAGAATTTTGTAAATAATTCGACATAGTGATCCTATCTATGTATGGGATCACTTAAGTATTTGCTACGTTTGATAGTAAATGTTGCTATTTTTTAGATGCACAATTGGTCACCGCCCTTTAGAATGGTGATCAAGTATAGATAAGTGTAATTCTTCTTTATCTCATAGAGTTGGCATCATTTTACTCACCGATAAATTTTGCAGCCGCTCCCTGATATCCTCATCAACCCGCTGCAACGAGAGTGTGAACTCAATTTTTTTCGCCTTACCATAGCGATCGAACTCCTGATACGTCTCCTGCAAACCCGTGATTACATACATCCCGTAAATAGAGCCAATCCCATCAATTATCGGCCATGCCAGCCCGGTATATGCCATCGTCGAGACGGCACCCAGCGACAGGTTGCCGCCGGTAATTTCAGGGTTCAGCAACCCACCCAGCGTCAGCTGGTTCTCACCTACGCCAACGTACTGCCATTTTGCGCTCTGGCCCACACGGTCATTTTTAAAGTGCCGCCAGTGACGGGACAGCTGCAATTGCTGATAGGGCAGTGGCCTGAGTTCAAATACAAAAAGTCCGAACATCATCATCATAGCTATAACTCCTGTTAATCATGGTCCCGGAACGAACCCCGGGCAGCGCGTTGCTGTTTGTTAATTGCTGCGCGGACCGCTTCGCCAACAAGACGTGCCAGTTCGCGCGGATTGCTGCTCTGAGTGCCATGCAGATGAACATGAATATCACCGGAAAAACTACCACCTGAAGTCGCAGCCGCCATGTGGGTGCTTTGATTTCGGCGAACTGGTTGCCATGCCTGCGTCTGTTTTATCAATGGTTCGCCAGCGGCAATAACCGGGCGAGCGCTGACAGACTGGCGGACAAGCTTCGACTCCTGCCATTCACCACGTACTGCAAGGGCTGGAGGGAGATTTTTAAATACAATGTCACCCGGCCCGATACGTTTGCGCTTTTCCTCATCTAAAAGGCCTTTGGTGTTATCCGCGATTTGGCCCAGCCGCCGCTCTGTTCCAGTGTTGCCCCGAGCACATTGGGCGGCGGGGCGCTGCCTTTACTTGCAGGTTTTTTAGATGACCATTGCCACTCCCTTTTAACCATGCGCCCGGATTTTTCATCCCATTCCCACATAACCGGAATAGCCCTGAGTCTGGCCGCTTCCAGCCAGGCTCTTTCAATGCCATTGGGAATGAGATCGAGCTTCTCCAGTAACCAGCCGACGCCTTCCATTAACTTCTGAAGCGGCCAAAGCAGTACGCTAAGTGCGGTCCCCAGGACCTCGCCAAAGGTCTGCCCGGCGCTGGCGCATTTGTTTAGCGCCTCGTGACTCTCCTCTGTGGGCCTTTATACTTTTTTAAACCAGTTCCAGACGTTTTTGACTCTATCCTGCATCTGACCGTGTCTGGCTTTAAGCCTGAAATTGATATTCAGGATTGGATCATTGCAAGAGCGGAATATGTGATCGGTGATAACGGATTTATCACGAAAATGGAGCTTGAGGCTAAAATAGGCGACTGGATTGAAGAGGGGGCTATCCTTGTCAATGTGGTCGATATGTGGACACTTTTGAAATAAATCCTTTTATTTCAATTTATCAAATCCCAAAAAAAAGCCCCGTCGGGGGCGACGGGGAAAAACTCATTGATTATGGAATGATCTGTTCTCTGGTCAGTTCGAGAACAAGGGTTAATCTACGAGGGAAAAGTGCAGGCAAGATGGAGAAAACGTGGAGATTCAGGCTAAAATCCCCGGGAATTGAAGAAAGGAGAAAAGATGAAAAAGTTACTGGCTATTTTGCCCCTGGCGCTGGCCGGCTGCGCCCAGCCGCAGCCCACCGCGCCGACGAAAACCATCGGCATGGCCAATCCCGCGTCGGTCTACTGCCAGCAATCCGGCGGCACCCGGGTGCCGGTGCAAACGCCGCAGGGCGTCAGTACCCAGTGCAAGCTGCCCAGCGGCGAAACCCTCGATGAGTGGGCGCTATGGCGCCGGGACCATCCGGCTAAATCGTAACCGGCAGGGCCACCAGCCAGGCGGCCAGCACCCGGGCATGATTCTGCTCGGTGTTCTTCGCGGCGTACAGCAGCGTCAGCGGCTGGCGCTGCGCCAGCGCCGCCAGCCGCTGGCCCGTTTCGCGATGGGCGTCGAGCTCCTGACGATAGCGCTGGCTGAAGTGGTCGAAATCGATCGCCTCGCCGTGAAAGGCTTTCCGCAGCTCAGCGGACGGCGTTAACTCTTTACACCACTCATCGCAGGCCAGCGCCTCTTTTTTAATCCCCCGCGGCCAGAGACGGTCGACCAGCACCCGATAGCCGTCGCTGCTTTCCTGTGGATCGTACACCCGTTTACATTGAATCATCATCCTGCTCCCTCTGTGCCATCCAGGCGAGCAACTGCGGGATCTGCCCGTCGGAAAATACCGTGATGCCGTGAGCGCGCAGCAGGTCGGCGGCCACGCCGGCGCCCGCTTTGCGCCGCCCGCGAAAGGAACCGTCATAGATAAACTGACTGCCGCAGGTGGGGCTGCCGTCGGTGAGTAATGCCGCCTGACATCCCGCTTCCCGGGCGGCGCTGAGCGCCAGCCAGGCGGCCAGCTGATAATGTCCCGTGACGTCGCGGCCGTCGCTTTCCACTATCCGCGCCCGTCCGGCAAGCACATCGCCGCCGGCGCCGCCGAGGATCTCCGCCGGCAGGCGGGGCGTCGGCAGACCGGCCGCCAGCTCCGGGCAGTGGATCACCAGACGATCCGCCTGCTGCCAGCGGGACAGGGTCGCCGCCAGCTGCGCTTTCTCGCTACCGTTATATCGCACCTGGAATCCCATCAGGCAGGCGCTGACCAAAAGCTTACTTTTCATCCTCTCTCCCTTTTGCGCTTGATCCAGTATACCTCACCCGCCGGCCACGGCGGGGGGGTGAAAATAAGGATTGTGTTCCGCGGAGGGGATCGCTATCCTGACGTGCCTTGTGCTGCTCGTCTCGTCCAGACATAAGGAACCTGCTATGAAAACCCCTTTACGCCTCGCCCTCGTCGGCGATTATCACCCCGATATTGTTGCCCATCAGGCCATTCCCCTGGCGATAGACGATGCTGCCGCCGTGCTGGAGCAGCCGGTGAAATATGACTGGCTCGCCACCCCGTCGATCGCCTCCGGCGACGCGCTGGCGGAGTACGATGCCGTCTGGGTCGTTCCCGGCAGCCCGTATCGTCACCCGGAAGGCGCGTTTGCCGCTATCCGCTATGCCCGTGAAAACAGCATTCCTTTCCTCGGCACCTGCGGCGGCTTTCAGCATGCGGTGATTGAATACGCCCGTAACGTGCTCGGCTGGCAGGACGCCGGTCATGCGGAAACCGACAGCGAAGGGCGGATGGTGATCGCTCCCCTCAACTGCTCGCTGGTGGAGACTACTGCCGTCGTCGAGCTGCGGGCGAATACGCTGATTGCCCGCGCCTATGGTCGGGAGAGCATTGAAGAGGGCTACCACTGCCGCTACGGGGTGGACAGCGCGTTTGCCGCGGAGCTGGAGCAGGGCGATCTGCGCGTCACCGGCTGGGATGAAGAGGGCGAGATCCGCGCCGTCGAGCTGGTGACGCACCCGTTTTTTGTCGCCACCTTGTTTCAACATGAACGTCATGCGCTGGACGGGCGTCCTGCGCCGCTGGTGCAGGCGTTGCTGCGCGCCGCGGCACAATAACCCTACCGGCAGCGGGCGCTGCCGGTCATTTTCAGGGATGAATCTCCCGGTCGCGCCCGGCGAGGGCGCCGCAGACCGCCATCACCAGCGAAATCAGCGCCACCGCCAGCAGCGGAATATGCCAGTCGCCATTGGCATCGTGGATCCTACCCATCAGCGGCGGTCCGCAGGCGGCCAGCAGATAGCCGACGCTCTGCGCCATCCCCGACAGCGCCGCGGCCTGGTGCGCCGAGCTGGCGCGCAGGCCGATAAACGTCAGGCCGAGGATCATCGTGGCCCCGGAGCCAAAGCCGAACAGCAGCGTCCAGCCGATGGCCAGCCCTGGCAGCAGCCACAGCCCGGCGGCGCTGATGGCGCACATCAGGGCGACCAGCACCGCGATCCCACGCTGGTCGCGCAGCCGATGCAGGATCAACGGTATCGCCAAACCGGGCGCGGCGGTCGCCAGCTGCAGCAGGCCATGCAGCGAGCCGGCCTGCGCTTCGCTATAGCCCATACTCTGCAGAATCGACGGCAGCCAGCCGATAATCACGTAATAGACCAGCGAGTTGATGCCGAGGAACAGCGTCACCTGCCAGGCCAGCGCCGACCGCCAGATCCCCCGGTTATGCATGGCGCCTGAGCCGGTCAGCGGCGCCTCCGCTTGACGCCGGGACTGCGGCAGCCAGCTGACGAGCGCCAGCAGCGGGAAGATCATCAGCAGCAGCAGCGCCCCGCGCCAGCCGAATCCGGCCATCGCCACGGGGACCACCAGCGCCGAGCCAAGCGCCGCCGCGCCGCCCATCGTCAGGGAATAGGCGCCGGTCATCCGGGCGACATGCTGCGAGAAATCCCGTTTAATCAGCCCGGGCAGCAGCACGTTACCCAGCGCAATGCCGCAGCCGATCACCGCCGTGCCGATAAACAGCCATGCAGCGGAGGGCAGGGAGCGCAGGGCAATGCCGGCGCAGATCAGCAGCATCGCCAGCAGCAGGCTGCGCTCCATGCCGAATCGGCGGGCAACCCCAGCCGCCAGCGGCGAGACAAGGCCAAAGGCCAGCAGCGGCAGGGTGGTGAGCAGCCCGGTCTGCGCGGTGGTCAGGCCATAGTCGCTACGAATCGCGTCCAGCAGCGGCGCCGCGCCGGTAAAGACCACGCGCAGGGTGGTGGCGATGAGCAGGATACCGGCAATCAGCAGCGCGGGGCGGCGGCCGGTGGAGGAGATCACAGAAGACATATCATTCTCAAGGTAACTAACGAGGGGGGTTACGATAGCGACTTTGCCCCCTGTTTAAATCAAGCTAAAATGACAGATTATCGCTAATATCGGACAACATGATGATCGGACTGGGTCTGGATGGTTATGAACCGGACAGTGGCCACGAATCGGCTATTGCCTTTCGTATTCGGGTGGTGGAGGCGGAGCAGTATATTCCGGCGCATTCCCACCGTAAGGGGCAGCTGATCCTCGCCCTGCACGGCGCCTTGACCTGCGAGGTGGAGAACGCGATGTGGATGGTGCCGCCGCAGTATGCGGTGTGGGTCCCGGGGCAGCTTTCCCACAGTAACCGCGCCACCCCCGGCGCCCAGGTGTGCTTCCTGTTCATCGAGCCGGGCGCCGCGCCGATGCCGGACCGCTGCTGTACGTTAAAGATTTCCCCACTGGTGCGTGAGCTGATCCTCACCCTGGCGGAACGCGGCGGCGAGTCGCTGGCCGCCCCCGCCACGGCCCGGCTGGTGCAGGTGCTGTTTGATGAGCTGCCCCGGCAGCCGCAGGAACACCTGCAGCTGCCGGTATCGAACCACCCGAAAATTCGCCAGATGGTGACGATGATGGCCGAGGATCCGGCGCGCTGGCAGACCCTGAGCCAGTGGGCGGCGGAGTTCGCGATGAGCGAGCGCAATCTGGCGCGGCTGGTAGTGCGTGAAACGGGACTGAGCTTTCGCCGCTGGCGCCATCAGCTGCAGCTGATCCTTGCGCTGCAGCAGTTGATCCGCGGGCAGACGGTGCAGCAGACGGCCCAGGCGCTGGGCTACGACTCCACCACCGCCTTCATTACCATGTTTAAGAAAGGGCTCGGACAGACGCCGGGCCGCTATCACGGCAGCCTGGCTACGACTTCCCAATAAACAACGAGATGATCCCGGCGGCAATCAGCGGCCCGACCGGGACGCCGCGAAACAGGGCGACGCCGAGCACCGTACCGACCAGCAGTCCGGCCACCAGATGCGGCTGGGAGCCCATCAGCGAGACGCCGCGCCCGCCGAGCCACGAAACAAACACCCCGACCGCAATAGCCAGCAGTGATTTCCAGTTCATAAAGGAGTGGATCAGGGTCGACGGCGGCAGCGTGCCGCTGGCGATGGGCGCCATCACGCCGATAGTCAGAATGATGATCCCGACGGTCAGTCCCTGTTTCTCAATCCAGGGAAAGAAGGCGTTCAGCGGCGTGACGCGCACGATAATCAGCACGAGGATGGAGATCGCTACGGTGGTGTTATGGCTGATAAAGCCGAGCGCCGCCAGACCCAGCAGGATCAACAGGGTGGTATCAAACATGTACAGAGGTCCTTGCCAAAAAAAGAAAGCCAAAAAATATCCCGCTTACTCTACGCATCATGGCGTGAATAAACAGGATTTTTGCGCCATGCGGCGGAAATCAGGGCCGATGCCCGGTTAGCTAAGACGGCGAAAGGTCGCGATCTCCGGTCGGGCGATATGTAAATAGTCTTCGGTATCGAGAATGATCGACCGGTCCAGGCGCCCGGCGTTAAAGGCGATTTGCGGAAAGCGCTCAAACAGCAGCGGGTCGGCCACCAGACGCAGCGCCGGATGGAAGCTGAAGGGGGGAATGGCACCGAACACGCAGGCGGTGAGCGCCTCCACTTCCGCCGGACTGGCCAGCGAGGCTTTGCTGCCGCCGATATGTCGGGCCAAGCTGGCCAGATCGGCCTGCTGATCGGCGGCGAGGATCGCCAGCACATGCTGGTTGACGCCGTTTCCTTTTACTTTACAGACTAACGCTTTCGCGCCCTGGCCAAGCGCGGTGCCGCGGATCGCCGAGACGGCTTCGCACTGGCCGACCGCGTCATGCGCCATCACCCGGTAGCGCGCCTGGTGTTCGTCGAGCAGCGCGCGCAGGCGCTGGTGGATATTACCTTCTACTGCTTCAAGCATAGCGTCCTCCTGACATCATCAAGCAGCCAGCTTAGCGCTGTTGCGCCGGCCTGCCAACGGTGGGCCGGGAAATTCACTATTCACTCATTATTGCTTCACAGTGCTGTGTTGCAATCCCGCAGGGCTGGATGAGTTTTGTAAATAAAAAAAGAATGATTTTCATTTTCAATCGAACTTTTTTTATTTCGCTCAGTCTTTATCGGACGACACAGAATATTAATGATTGCCGTAATGAGGTTAGGATGATGCACGATGCAACCATGCAGGGTTCCCCACGCAAGAAGTTTAATAAAATAAGGGAACTCAACAGACGGCGAAATTACTTCACTAAGAAAGTACGTAATGCCCTGCGGGTGGGAGTGGCGAAAGCGCTCTGGGACCGCCGACGCCGGCAGCCGGTGGATTTGTCGTCCGCGAAAACCGTCTTACTGATGCGCAACGAGGGGGCGGTCGGCGATGTGGTAGTGGATTCCGCGCTGGTGAAATGCCTGCATCAGTCAGGCTATATCGTTGATTTCCTGCTGACGACCTCTAATAGCCAGGTGATGCGTTATAACCCGCGGATCCGCCATATTTATGAAGCTGACCCGGTCACGTCCGCCGATTTTTTGCGAAAATTTAATCATAACGTTCCCCGCGACGTTATTAATGAACTGGCTAATAATAAGTACGATATTATTATTGACCCTTCGCTGTTCGATATTCCCGTGCATCGTCTGCGGCTTTTCCGTCAAATAAAAGCGAAATCGGTGCTCGGGTTTAATAAATGGCCGTCGATTAAGCACTACTCCCACTCTTTTGATTTTGACTGCCAGCGCTGGCACGTGACGAAAACGTTCGAGTTGATCGCCGACTATCTCCAACTGGACACCTGCGGGCTGGATGCTTACGACCTGGCGAGCCCCGGGCCGATTATGCAGGAGGTGGCGCAGTATCTGGCGTCGCTGAGCGGAAAAGCGGTAGTGATTAATATTTTTGCCGGCCATGCCGACCGCAGTCTCTCGCAGACGCAGCTGGCCGAACTCCTCGACAAGCTGCTGGCTCGCCATCCGGGGATCGCGGTGATTCTGCTCGATCACCGGCGCGAGATCCGCATCCCGCTGCCGCCGGAGGTGGTGGTTAATCCATTTAACACGTTGCACCATGCGATGGCGCTGATTGCCCAGGCGGAGCTGATTATCTCCCCGGACACCTCGGTGGTGCACATGGCGGCGGCGTGGAACAAACCGCTGATCGCGGTCTACAAGGACGTTCTGCTCAACAACCGTCTGTGGGCGCCGGGCTATGACAACGCCAGGCAGGTTATCGTTAAATGCGGGAAGGTGCATCAGCATCGCGAGCTGGTGGATCGGATAATGGCGGCGCTGCCGGAGACGCTGTGAGGCGATGAGGGGAGGCTCACCTGCTGGCCGTATGCAAGAGCCAGCAGGTGAGCGAAGGTTGCATTGCCAGTCTGCAACCGCCGCTATTGTACTGTTGCCCGTGGCTCTGCCACATCCGGGAAAGCTCTTAAAGAGGGGGGGGCCGCGAGGGACGGGCGGGATTACTCTTCAGTGAGCCACATGTCCGCCTCTTCAAACATCTCCTGCACCGTGCGGCTGATCAGCTCTTTTTCATGCTTGCTGGCGTCGGTGTTGATCGCCGGGAGCGTCATCATCGGCTTCACCCGCACTTCCGCCTGCGGAAAAATGCGCTGCATGCGTTTGGTCAGCTCGTTAAGAATGGTCTCTCTGGCGCCCGGCAGCCCGGCAAAATTGCGCTTGTCATAAATCAGTTCCACAAACATCTTCTGTCCTCTGTATGCTGATCGCGGGCGATAGTTTTACTGTATTAATGTACAGTGTCAAGCGATTGCCGCGGGGCTGTGCATCCGCCATCTCGCGCGGTGGGCGGGCTGCGCGCAAAAGCAGCAAACGGTTCGCCACCGACGAGGGTGACCTTCAGTGACATCAAGGAGTTATTTCAGTGCTGGCGATTGATAGCTGGAGCCGATATTGACCGGCAAAACCGGCAAAACTACTGTATATATATTCAGTATTATATGGTGGGTTGAAAAATGAACTTTTACACGCCGGTTGAGCTACGTCAGATTGTCTCCTTTCCCTTTTTTGCCGACCTGGTGCAGTGCGGCTTTCCCAGCCCGGCTCAGGACTATGTCGAGAAGCGAATCGACCTCAACGAGCTGCTGGTGCAGCATCCCAGCGCGACCTATTTTGTCAAAGCCGCTGGCGACAGCATGATCGACGCCGGCATTGACGAAGGCGATCTGCTGGTGGTGGACAGCGCGCGCAAAGCGGAGCATGGCGATATCGTGATTGCCGCCGTCGGCGGCGAGTTTACCGTAAAAAAGCTGCAGCTTTTGCCGCGGGTGCAGCTTAACCCGATGAACCCGGCCTATTCGCCCATCGTGGTCGGCCGCGAGGAGACGCTCGATATTTTCGGCGTGGTGACCTACATCATCAAGGCGGCGGGCTGATCATGTTCGCGCACTGTGATGTGAACGCCTTCTATGCGAGCTGCCAGACCGCCTTCCGGCCAGACCTGAAGGGGCGGCCGGTGGTGGTGCTGTCGAACAACGATGGCTGCGTGATCGCCCGCTCGGCGGAGGCGAAGCCGTTTGTGAAAATGGGCGAACCCTACTTTAAGCAGAAGGCGGCGTTTCTTCGCCACGGCGTCGTGGCGTTCAGCAGCAACTATGAGCTGTACGCCGACATGTCCAGCCGGGTGATGTCCACCCTGGAAGAGCTCGCCCCGCGCTGCGAAATTTACAGTATCGATGAAGCCTTTTGCGATGTCAGCGGCGTGCGCCACTGTAGAGATCTGACTGACTTTGGCCGGGAAATCCGCGCCACGGTGCAGCAGCGCACCCATCTGACGCTGGGCGTCGGGATCGCCCCGACCAAAACCCTGGCGAAGCTGGCCAACCACGCGGCGAAACAGTGGCAGCGGCAGACGGGCGGGGTAGTGGATTTATCTTGCCCGCAGCGGCAGCGAAAGCTGATGGCGCTGCTGCCGGTGAGTGAGGTCTGGGGCATCGGGCGGCGGATCGGCAAAAAGCTCGAGGCGATGGGGATCGGCACGGTACTCCAGCTGGCGGAGAGCGATATCCGCTTTATCCGCAAGCACTTCACGGTGGTGCTCGAGCGAACGGTACGGGAGCTGCGCGGCGAGCCTTGCCTGGCGCTGGAGGAGTTTGCCCCCGCGAAGCAGGAAATTATCTGCAGCCGCTCGTTCGGGGATCGCATTACGGCCTATGAGGATATGCGCCAGGCGATCTGCAGCTATGCCGCGCGGGCAGCAGAAAAGCTGCGCGGTGAGCATCAGTACTGCCGGTTCGTCTCCGCCTTTGTCAAAACCAGCCCCTTCGCGCTGAATGAACCCTATTACGGCAACAGCGCCTCGCTGAAGCTGCTGACGCCGACGCAGGATTCCCGGGATATTATCGCCGCGGCGACAAGCTGCCTGGACGCCATATGGAAAGCGGGGCACCGCTATCAGAAGGCCGGGGTGATGCTCGGCGATTTCTACAGCCAGGGCGTCGCCCAGCTGAACCTGTTCGACGAGCTTGCCCCGCGGCAGAACAGCGCCAGGCTGATGCAGGTGCTCGACCAGCTGAATGCGAAAAACGGCAGGGGGGCGCTCTATTTTGCCGGCCAGGGGATCCAGCAGCAGTGGCAGATGAGGCGAGAGATGCTATCGCCGCGCTACACCACGCGATACGGCGACCTGCTCCGCGTCAGATAACGCGCTTTATCCCTGCACCGCAGCCGGAAAAACCGCCGCCAGCCAGTCAATAAAGACGCGGAGCCGGGGCGGCACGTGCCGGTGCCGGGCATAGACGACGTGAAAGGGATAGGGGGCCGGGCGCCAGGCGCTGAGGATCTCCACCAGTTTGCCGCTTGCCAGCGCCGGTCTTAGCGAATAGGTAAAGGTCTGCACAATGCCTAAGCCCGCCTCGACGGCGGCAATATGCGCGTTGCTCTCATTGATGCCGAGATGGGGCTCTGTCTTGAGCTCGGTACTGACGCCGTGACGCGTAAAGCGAAACGGAAACGCTCTGCCGCTGGCCGGCGAAAGATAGCTGATGAGCTGGTGGCCATGATGGAGTTCATCCGGCGAGGCGGGCGTGCCGCAGCGCTGAAGATAGCCAGGGGTGGCGCAGGTGACCAGCGTCGCCTCGCCGATTTTACGGGCGATCAGCGTCGAGTCTTCCATCGGCCCGCCGCGGATGGCGCAGTCAATATTGCCGCTGATGAGGTCCGCGGGTTTATCGGCCACCTGCATATCAATACGGATATCCGGCCAGGAGGTCATAAAGTCCGCCAGCAGCGGGATCAGCACATCGCGCGCGGTCGACCCGCCGATGGCGATCCGCAGATGGCCCTTCGGCTTATTGTGGGCGGTATTGAAGGAGGCGTCGATCTCTTCCAGGTCTTCCAGCAGGCAGCGAGCTTTTTCATAGTACTCCCGTCCTTCCGGCGTTACGGTAATACGCCGGGTGGTGCGCTGCAGGAGGGAAACCCCCAGGTGCGCTTCCAGTTGCTTGATGGTTTTGCTGAGGGTGGCGTTGGGCATATCCAGCGAGTCCGCGGCGCGGGTAAAGCTGCCGGCTTCGACAACGCGGGTGAAGGCTTTGAGGGCTGAAAACCGGTCCATTATGGGCGTGATCCTGGTTATTGGACGTCATTATCCACGGAGGGGAAAAGTGTTTTTCAGATTAGGCCATTTTTCCGCCTCTGTGAGGCGATTACAGTGCTTTCCATACCCGGCGGGGCGCTTTCGCGAGCCTGGCCTGTTTATACTCTAACCAAGGAAATGCACCATGAGTAAAAAACTTGCGGATAAAGTGGCGTTAGTGACCGGCGGCAGCACCGGGATAGGCCTGGCGTCGGCGAAAGCGCTGGCGGAGCAGGGCGCGAAGGTGTATATCACCGGCCGCCGACAGGAGGAGCTGGATGCGGCGGTAAGATTCATCGGGCCCGCCGCCCGCGGGATCCGCGCCGACGCCGCCGTGTTAAGCGACCTTGACGCGGTATTTGCGACCATTGCCGACGAGTCCGGCCGCCTGGATGTGCTGTTCGCCAATGCTGGCGGCGGGGATATGCTGCCGCTCAGCGCCATCACCGAAGCGCACGTCGAGCGGATTTTCGCCACCAACGTGCGCGGGGTGGTGTTCACCGTGCAGAAAGCGCTGCCGCTGCTCACCGACGGCGCCTCGGTGATTTTGACCGGCTCTACGGCGGCGGTCAAAGGGACGGCGAACTTCAGCATCTATAGCGCCAGTAAAGCTGCGGTACGCAGCCTGGCGCGCTCCTGGGCGCTGGAGGTGAACGACCGCGGGATCCGCATCAATGTCGTCAGCCCGGGGCCGGTGCGTACCCCGGGTCTGGGAGGACTGGTGGCGGAGGCGGACCGTCAGGGCCTGTTCGATGCTCTGGCCGCCAGCGTACCGCTCGGACGGCTGGGCGAGCCGGAGGAGATTGGTCGGACGGTGGTGTTTTTAGCGTCGGATGAGTCGAGCTTTATTAACGCCGCAGAGATCTATGTCGACGGTGGAATGGCGCAAATCTAAGCACAGTCTGTCGCCAGGCGAGCCGCCCTGGCGGAGACCGGGGCGGCTCGTGGTTTTGGCGAGCGTTGACGCACCGTCCGGGAGCAGCTTATTGCGCGCCCAGCTGTTTCATCAGCGTCAGGTTATCTTCAATATGCCAGTTGGCGGTAATTTTACCGCCGCTGATCTGATAGATATCGGTGGCGATAAAATCGATATTTTGTCCTTTACCCTGCCGGGTGCCGAAGGTCCCGGTAAAGTGGCCATGAAAATGTAAGTGTGAGACCACCCGGTCACCGGCCACGATCATTTGTTCGACATCACAGCGTAAATCCGGCACCGCCTGGCGAAACGCTCTGGAGGCAAGGATCGCTCCTTCCGGCCCCTGTCGGCGCCCTTCCGGGGGCGTTTTATCGATAAAATTCCCCGCCAGCGCCGCCCGGGCCAGCGCTTCATCGCCGGTATTCCAGAACGTGGCGTATTGCCTGGCGACATATTCATTGGCGGCGCGTGTGGCAGCGGGAAGGCTGCTATCAACGATGAGCTGGGCTGGCTTCAGCAAACCCTGCGGGGCTGAAAACGCGGAGCCGGACATTCCGGCAAGCAGCAGCGCGGTGGCGCAGCGACGGCGCGTGATGCCGCGTCTGGCCTGCGTGCAGACCACAGCGACACCACGCCCGGCAGGTAACATGTTGTGGGTCATTTTCACTCTTTATGCTCCGTATAGAAGGGATAGTCGGTATAGCCCACCTCTGTCCCGCCAAACAGCGTGCCGGGATCGCTGACGGTCGCCAGCGGCCAGCGGTGCTGAAGCCGCTGCGGCAGGTCGGGATTGGCAATAAACGGCCGGCCGAAAGCCACCAGGTCGGCGAGACCGGCGCCAAGAATACGCTCCGCCTTCTGCTGATCGTAATTCCCGGCCACGATCAGCGTACCGCTGAAGGTTGCGCGCAGCGTGTCGCGGAAGTGCCGGGGAACGGCTGGCGCATCGTCCCAGTCCGCCTCCGCCAGATGGATAAAGGCGATACCCTGCTGTTCGCACCAGGCCGCCAGGGCAAGGATAGCGTCGATCACCTGCGGATCGTTCATCCCGCGCTGGGTAATGAAGGGGGAAAGGCGGATGCCCGTCCGCTCGCGGCCGATAGCGTCGCCGATGGCGGTCAGCACCTCCTGGGCAAAACGGATCCGGTTGTTCAGGCTACCGCCGTACTCATCGGTGCGCTGGTTGGCGGTACGCCGCAGGAACTGGTCGATCAGATAGCCATTGCCGCCGTGCACCTCCACGCCGTCAAACCCCGCCGAGATCGCATTGCGCGCCGCCTGGCGGTAATCGGCGACAATACGCTGGATATCCGACCGGGAGAGCGCCCGCGGCGGCGGGCAGTCCACCATCTGGCCCCGGCCTTGCTCATCCACCACCCAGACCTGGGCGTCCGGCGCCAGCGCCGAGGGGGCCACGGGTTGACCATCCGCATGAAAACGGGCGTGCGACATGCGTCCCACGTGCCAGAGCTGAGAAAAAATAACGCCGCCGGCCTGGTGTACGGCCCGGGTCGTCAGCTGCCAGCCGGCAATCTGATCTGCGGAATGCAGGCCGGGCGTCCAGGAGTACCCCTGTCCCTCGGGAGAGATTTGCGTCGCTTCCGTGACGATCAACCCCGCGCTGGCGCGCTGGCGGTAATACTCCGCCATCAGCGCGGAGGGGATATTTCCCGGCTGCAGGGCGCGCGCCCGGGTCATGGGGGCCATGACGATGCGGTTTTTCAGCGTCATCCTGTTGATCCCAACGGGGGTGAAAAGAACGGAACTGGTCATACTGCTGCACTCTCCATAGCCGGGCGGGGCCCGCGACAAGTTTATGAAGGAAAGGCCATGTGTCTTTTCATCTATAACGCGAACAGTTTTTCTATGAGGCAATTTGTTCCGAAGCGGGAAAGCTTGTTTGCCAAAGACTGGCTTGAAGGATAGGATGAGGCTTGAAAAAAGTTGGTTATCTATGGATTCTGCTGAACTTATGATTACGGTATAGAAGAATGTGATAATTCTATCAAACGCAAAATCTTTATCCGCCCATTCATGAGATGAATGCATGAACCAGAATAAACTCCAAGTGTCCGGGCAATTCCTGTACTCGTTTACGGTCGTAGCCAAGCACATGAGCTTTACAAAGGCGGCTGAGGATCTGTGCATCACCCAGAGTGCGGTGAGCCATAGAATACGCTGCCTTGAGCAGGAACTGGGTTTTCCGCTT
>OLFT01002411.1_pt1 | contig 16179 bp, 15 predicted proteins | sample 1604921 | NCBI WGS metagenome assembly OLFT01 (sample SAMEA3888897, study PRJEB22519) | human gut metagenome | biome: human gut; feature: human-associated habitat; material: faeces | place: Denmark | collected 2013 | reverse complement strand
CGGGCTGAACCCCTCCGGCCTGCTTCGCGGCCACCTCCCCTGATGGGGAGGCTTTTCTCGCGGGCTTCGCCCGCGCAAATGGCTCCCTTTTCCAACAGTCCGTAGGGAGGGGTCTTGACCCCTCCCTACAAATGTTACCGCTTACTTCCCGGCTGGCTTTTTCGTTTCCTTATAATCCACAACAAATACACCCCATACACTGCAATCGCCGCTGCGCTCACGCAGGCGGACACCTTCAATCCGGGCGTATGGTAGGTAAATTCTATCTCGTTCTCCCCCGCGGGCACGTACACGGCCATCAAGCCGTCGTCCACCTTCTCAATCGCGGCGGGCTCACCGTTGACCGTGGCACTGAACCCGTCGTCATAGGGCACGCTGAAAAACACCAGCTCGTCCGCGTCATAGGCGGTCTTTGCGGTAAAGCCGGTGTCCGTCGCGGTAAACGCTGCTACACCGGCGGCACGGCGGGCGGCACAGTCTGCAGCGTAGGCATCCTCGCTGCGGTTGGTCAGCTCCTCGTCGGGCAAGGGTTCCAGCAGGCTGCCAAAGGCGGAGATCTGGTCGTCGTCCAGCAAAATCGCGCGGCACAAAATCTGGGCGCGTTCTTCCTCGCTTACCCGCTCCAGCTGGTCCTCTGTCACGTAGCAGTCGTAGGTAAAGCCCATCGGCACCCAGTTTTCGTTCTCGTAGAGGGCGTAGGCATCGGTCTCGCCGGTGCGCTGCCAGCCGGGCAGATCCTTGTCGGTCCACTCGGTCTCCTTGTCTTTGGCGACCAGCGTGTACCGCACGCTCAACAGGCCGCGCAGGGCGTAGTTCTCGGCGTCGGGCTTGGAGTTCACATCCCGCTTGACGCCGACCTCGGGGTAAAACGCCATGATGCTCGGCGCAACCGTCGAGTTGAAGAATTGCAGGCAGCTCCTGTTGAACCACAGCCCCAGATTGTTGTGCGCACCGTAGGCGTCAATGCGGTAAAACGCACCGTCCGGCAGCGCGGCGGCGACGTCCTCGACGGAATCATAGGTTTCGGCAATCAGATTGCTGTCCACGTCCCACTGGGCGTACTTCGTCAGAGACAAATGCAAACTGCCGTACAACAGGCTGAATCCCAGCACGGCGGCGGTCAGAATCGCGCCCCACCGCCGCTTACGGCGGCAAAAATGCCACAGCAGCGCAAAAATCACGATACCCAGCATCGTCATGCCGAAGATAGCCCAGAACCGCGCGGGCTCGTCCAGCACGCCATAGACCGTGTTGCCGTCGTCGTCCTTGCCCGGCACAACGGCGAACACCACCGCCGTCAGCGTCAGGAAGGTCGTCAGCCGCAGCGCCCGCGGCAGACGCTGCTCGGCCAGCGCCGGGCGGGAGAGCAGATAGCACGTTGCACCGCACAAAACCAGAATCGGCATATAGTACCACCGCGCGTAGTAGCTCGAGTTGAGCGCATAGAACGCGCTGTTCAGCACTGGCACAAACGCACAGGCAACGCAGACCTTTAAAATGTAGGTGAACGGGTGGCGCTCCCTTGCGCGGCAGAACGCCAGCCCACCCGCGACGCCGACCAGCGGCAGATAGGCTGTCAGGCTCGTGTGCTTGAGGATGCCCTCCTGAAACAGGTCCTTGAAATAGGGCGCGTCGGGCATGAGCAGGGTGCTGTAAAAAATCGCGCCGTACTGCTGGGATTTGCCGTAGAACAGATACCCGTACCCGCTGAACGGGTCGATGGTACGCGGATTTTGCAGCCCCGCCGGGAGCAGCAGCACGCACCCGCAGGCACAGCCCAGAGCTGTCTCCCACGCCAGGCGCACGAACTTACGCAGGCCCAGCTCATACCGCCGCCCGGCGGCCATGCAAAAGAAATAGATGATAAGAAAGACCGCCTGCCCGGCGAAGAAGAAGTAGTTATCGACAAGGTTCAGCGCGACCCAGAACGGGAACGCGCCCTTTTTATCGTCGATGACCGCGTCGTCCAGCGCGGCCAGCATGTACGGAAACAGCGCCACAACGTCCAGAAAGTGGTTGAAAAAGATGTTGTAGATGCTGAACCCGGAAAACGCATACAGGCAGCCCGCCAGCATGCTCCAGGTCTCGTCCCGCACCCAGCGGCGCGCCCAGAGATACCCGCCGCCGCCCGCAACGGCCATTTTCAGGCAGAGCAGCGGCACCATGGCCCACGGCATGAGCCGCGCGGGCACGACCATGGACAGCCAGAAGAACGGACTGCCCAGCAGGTAGAACGAGTAGGAATTGACAAACCCGCTGCCCAGGTCGGTGGCCCAGCTGAACGACCCGCCGTTTTTGACAAAGGCGTTGGCGTACTGGTAAAAGTTGATCTGCTGGTCGTTGAAGTCCCCCGCGTAGTGGAAGTACCCGCCGCCCGCGACGGCATCCACGATGCAGTGGGACGCAAACAACAGCACCGCCGTGAAAAAGCAGAGTGCAAAGACGCGCCAATAGTTCGATTTTTGTTTAAAAATTGTGGTTTGCATATTGATAGTCCCCTTTATGGGGCCTCACTTTGAGGAAAGTTGTGGTATACTTACCGTAGAGCTGTAGGGGGCGGCGTGCCTGACGCCCCCCGGGTCGATGGCGAGCATCGGCCCCTGCATACGCCCCATTATACCACAAACCGGAGGTCGCGTGAAGATGAAAACCTATCCGTTCAGCGCGCTGTTCAGCCGCATGAAGTACATCACCCGCTGGTGCCTGATGCGCAGCACCCGCCCCGAGTCCCTGAGCGAGCACACCGCCGACACGGCCATGCTGGCGCACACGCTCTGCCTGATCGGCAGGCACTGCACGGGCACCGGCGCGGCCCTGCGGCCCGAGGTCGTAGCCACAGCGGCCATTTACCACGATGCACCGGAGATTCTGACCGGTGATATGCCGACGCCCGTCAAGTACAAGAACGACGCCCTGCGCACAGCGTACAAGGCCGTGGAGCACGAGAGCGCCCGCGTGATGGCGAGCCTGCAGCCCGAAGAATTACAGGCCGAGACCCAGGTCTGGCTGACCGGCAGCGTGCTGAACGACGCCGAGCGCAAAAATGCTCAGAACTGCTGACGCAGATATAGGCGTATCAAAGAGAAGCATACAGGGCACGCCGGCAGCCGCCGTGAACAAATGGCCGATCAGGATCCCGCTCATACGGCTTTCCTCGTCGGCGCGGCCCGTGGCGATATACATGACCGCCATGGAAAGACCCGCGCCGATGGCGACGAAGTTGCCAAGCAGGTTGCCGGGCGAGAGCTGGTCAAGGAAAAACAGCGCAATACCACACATGGTAAGCAGCACAGCGGCAACATCGGCGCGGGCGAACCGCTGGCGAAACACGAGCGCCGACAAAATGAGGATAAACACCGGCGCGGTGAATTGAAGCACAATCGCATTGGCGGCGGTGGTCAGCTTGTTGGCGGAGACGAACGCCAAGAAGGTCAGCGCGAGAAACACGCACGCGCAGCCGGGCCGCGCGCATATACACAACGACACACCCCGCTGAAATCAAGCTGCGCCATCCGGCGATGACCAGCGCGTTCCAGGGGATCAGCTTGATAAAAATACCGGCGATGCTCCATAGCGTGGAGCAGATGACCATCAAAAGGATAGCTCGTTTTTGGGCGGCTTGCTGCAAGGATACTCACTCCGTCTTTGGCAATCTTTTGGCATGGCGGCGCTATGCCGGGATAGTATTTCATATAGTAACGCAAAAAAGCAAAAATTACAAGTCCGGCGGGGAAAAATAGGCTTTATTATGCGGAAAAAAAGTGTATAATAAAAAGTAATCATTCAGCCATACGGAAATTTTCAAAACAATAGAAAGCCCGTTTATGACTGAATTGTTGTATGACGGTAGATATTCCCAAACTGACTGAAATTCTGCGCTGCAGCGCGGCTATCAAAGTCGGAATGTAATAAGGAGAACAAAAATGAAAGACGGATTTATCCGGGTGGCGGCGGCCACCCCAGATTTAAAGGTTGCAGATCCTGTGTTTAACCGGGAACAGACCTGGAAGATGATGCAGGAGGCAGCATCCCGGGATGTAAAGATCCTGGTGTTCCCGGAGCTCGGTCTCACCGGATACACCTGCAGTGACCTGTTTCTGCAGGACACCCTGATCGATCAGGCGAAGGAAGAACTCTTATGGCTCTTAGACGCATCAAAGGATATGGATATGCTGACCTTCATCGGACTTCCGTGGATGAAGGACGGAAAACTCTACAACGTAGCGGCTGCCATCAAGGATGGTGAGCTTTTAGGCCTTGTTCCGAAGAGACATCTTCCGAACTATTCTGAATTCTATGAGCTACGCCATTTCAACCCGGGTCCGGTAAAACCGGATGTGGTAGAGTGGGGAGAGAGCCTGATCCCGTTTGGAAGCAAGATCCTGTTCCGCTGCACGAATATCCCGGAACTCATAGTCGCCGCAGAACTCTGCGAGGACGTATGGACGATGGATCCACCGAGCGTCTCCCACGCGAAAGCCGGAGCTACCGTGATCGCAAACTGCTCCGCCAGCGATGAGACCACAGGAAAAGCGGGATACCGTGAGACATTGATCGCCGGACAGTCTGCCCGCCTCGTATGTGCGTACATCTATGCCAATGCCGGAGAGGGCGAGTCCACCCAGGACCTCGTCTTCGGCGGACATGATATCATTGCCGAGAACGGAAATATCCTTGCGGAATCCGAGCGTTTCAAAAACGGCATGATCACGGCGGACATCGATCTTTACAGACTTAAAAACGAGAGGAGAAGAATGACCACATGTCAGCCGGGTGCGGAGACTGAGGACTATGATTACATGGACTTCACCTTAAACAAAACGGAGCTCACATTAAAACGCTATGTCGATCCGGCACCTTTCGTTCCGTCAAACGAGAAAGAGAGAACCGCCCGCTGTGAGGAGATCTTAACGATCCAGACCATGGGCTTAAAGAAACGTCTCGCCCACACCGGTGCCAAGAGCGCAGTTGTAGGAATCTCCGGCGGACTCGACTCCACCCTGGCACTTCTCGTCACAGCGAGAGCCTTCGATATGCTGGGCATTCCGAGAGAAAATATCCTCTCCGTCACGATGCCGTGCTTCGGAACTACGGACAGAACCTACAACAACGCAGTCACACTCACAAAGAAGCTGGGCGCGACGTTAAAAGAAGTAAATATCAGAAAAGCAGTTTCCACCCACTTCGAGGATATCGGACATGATCCGGCGATCCATGATGTGACTTACGAGAACTCCCAGGCAAGATACCGCACCCTGATCCTCATGGACCTTGCGAACAAGACGAACGGCATGGTCATCGGAACAGGAGATATGTCTGAGCTGGCTCTTGGCTGGGCGACCTACAACGGCGACCACATGTCCATGTACGGCGTGAACGCGTCTGTTCCGAAGACGCTTGTTCGTCATCTTGTCCGCTACTACGCGGATACCTGCGGCGACAAGGTCCTGGCAGATGTACTCAACGATGTTCTCGATACCCCGGTGAGCCCGGAGCTTCTGCCGCCGGAGGACGGAAAGATCTCCCAGAAGACGGAGGACCTGGTCGGACCTTACGAGCTTCACGATTTCTTCCTCTATTATATTCTCCGTTACGGTTATCATCCGGCGAAGATCTACCGCCTGGCGAAGATCGCTTTCGCGGGAGTTTACGAGGACAAGGTGATCTACAAGTGGTTAAATACCTTCTACCGCCGGTTCTTCGCACAGCAGTTCAAGCGTTCCTGCCTGCCGGACGGCCCGAAGGTCGGATCTGTTGCGGTTTCTCCGAGAGGTGATCTCAGAATGCCGAGCGACGCAGCGAGACGGATCTGGATGGATGAAGTGGAGAAACTTGACCCGGAGGAAGGGAGATGATCACAAGCACAAAAAATGACCAGGTAAAAGCAGTCATTGAATTAAAGAAAAAAGCGAGAGCGAGAAATGAGCAGGGACTTTTCGTCGTCGAGGGAGTGCGGATGGCCGCTGAGCTCCCGAAGGATCAGGTTAAAAGTATCTATGTTTCTGAAACTTTCGCGAAAAATCCGGAGAATGCCGCAATTCTTGCGGAGTACCCGGGATACGAACTTGTCAGCGACTCTGTGTTTGCGGTGATGTCCGACACGCAGACGCCCCAGGGTGTGCTGGCACTTGTCAGACAGTTTTCCTACGGAATGGACGAGCTCTTAAAGAGTGACCGTCCAGCTCATCTGATGGTGCTGGAAAATCTTCAGGATCCAGGAAACCTGGGAACGATCCTGAGGGCCGGAGAGGGCGCGGGGATCACGGGACTCATTATGAGCCGTGATACTGTGGATATCTACAACCCGAAGGTGATCCGTTCCACCATGGGATCCGTATTCCGTGTCCCGTTCTTCTACACGGACGATCTGGAGCAGACCGTTCTGGATCTGAAAGCGCGGGGGATCCGGGTATTTGCGGCCCATCTCGCAGGAAAGAATAATTACGAGCAGGAAGATTATACTGGTAATACGGCGTTCCTGATCGGAAATGAGGGAAACGGGCTGACGGAAAAGCTTTCCAACATGGCAGACACCTGGGTGAAGATCCCCATGGCCGGAAAGGTGGAGTCGTTAAATGCCGCCATCGCTGCATCGATCCTGATGTTTGAGACGGCAAGACAGCGGCGCGCATAAAGGAGTGATTTTATGGATATGATCGGATGGTTGGTGGCCTTTGTAATTCTGATCGGAATCGAGGCGGCGACCATGGCGCTTACGACGATCTGGTTTGCGGGCGGGGCTGTGTTCGCGTTTTTTGCTGCGGTACTGGAATTTTCCGTGCAGACGCAGCTTGTGGTGTTCCTGATCGTATCGTTTGTCCTTCTTCTCTTTACAAGACCGCTCGCTATCCGGTTCGTCAACCGGGAGACCGTGAAGACGAATGTGGACGGGCTGATCGGAAGAAAGGCAAAAGTGATCAAAAAAATCGACAACAATGAGCCGTCCGGAGCCGCTGTCATCGACGGCCAGGAGTGGACGGCGAGATCCGCGGATGAAGCGGTGACGATCCCGGTGGGGACCCATGTGGTCATAAAGGAAGTCCGGGGCGTGAAGCTCATTGTGGAGATGATTCCAGAAACAGAGAATAGGAACTGATAAAAAGTTTCCGGCTTGCTCATAGTAATATGAATGGGCTGAAGAAAAAAATGGGGGATAAAGATAATCCCCCATAAAAACATAAAGGAGGACATAAAGATGCCAACAATTTTAGTATTAGTACTGATCTTTATCATTCTGCTGATCCTCGTTTCCTGCATCCGCATCGTGCCCCAGGCACAGGCGATGGTAGTGGAGAGACTCGGCGCGTACCTTGAGACATGGAATGTGGGAATCCACTTCAAAGTTCCGTTTATTGACCGCGTTGCAAAGCGGGTCCTCTTAAAAGAGCAGGTCGTTGACTTCGCTCCGCAGCCGGTGATCACAAAGGATAACGTCACCATGAAGATCGATACGGTCGTGTTCTTCCAGATCACAGACCCGAAGCTCTACGCATACGGTGTTGAGAACCCGATCATGGCCATCGAGAATCTGACAGCCACCACGCTTCGAAACATCATCGGTGACCTGGAGCTCGACCAGACCTTAACTTCCCGTGAGACCATCAACACAAAGATGCGTTCCGCCCTGGATGTTGCCACGGACCCGTGGGGCATCAAGGTAAACCGTGTGGAGTTAAAGAATATCATTCCGCCGGCAGCGATCCAGGATGCCATGGAGAAACAGATGAAGGCAGAGCGTGAGCGCCGTGAGGCGATCCTTCGTGCGGAAGGTGAGAAGAAGTCCACGATCCTCGTGGCAGAGGGTAAGAAACAGTCCGCGATCCTCGACGCGGAGGCAGATAAGCAGGCAGCGATCCTTCACGCGGAGGCGGAGAAGGAGAAACGGATCCGCGAGGCAGAAGGCCAGGCGGAGGCGATCATCAAGATCCAGCAGGCGAACGCCGATGGTATCCGCATGATCAAGGAAGCCGGAGCAGACCAGACAGTTTTGCAGTTAAAGAGTCTTGAGGCGTTCGCGAAGGCGGCAGACGGCAAGGCAACAAAGATCATCATCCCGTCTGAGATCCAATCCCTCGCAGGTCTTGTGACAAGTGTAACGGAGATCGCAAAAAAGAGTGAAACTGAGAATTGATCTTGAAAAGGAATATGGAATCGTTTTAGAGGGCGGCGGTGCCAGGGGCGCATACCAGATCGGTGTCTGGAAAGCGCTCCGGGAAGCCGGCATGAAGATAAAGGGTGTCGCGGGAACGTCCGTTGGGGCGTTAAACGGCGCCCTGATCTGCATGGATGATCTCGGGAAGGCGGAGGAGATCTGGGGAAACATGACCTACTCCACCGTGTTCAATGTGGACGATTCCATGATCGGAAAATTAAAGAAATTTGGCGTGCGATTCATGAAAGTGACCGACGCGGCGGCAGAATTCAGACGGCTGTTTTCAGACAGGGGGCTCGATATCGCCCCACTCAAAAAACTTCTGGAAGAGACGGTGGATGAGGAGCGGATCAGGCGCTCACCACGGGATTTCTGCGCCGCGTCCTTTTCAGTCACGGACCGGAAAGAGGAGGACTTCGATGTAAAGGCAGCACCGCCGGGGACCATAAAGGATATAATGATGGCCAGCGCCTATTTCCCGGGATTTAAGCAGGAAAAGCTGGGTGGAAAGACGTATCTTGACGGCGGCAGCGTCAACAATGTGCCGGTGGATCTCCTGACGGACCGGGGATATAAGGATATCATCGTGATCCGCCTCTATGGGATCGGCGTGGACCGGCGAAGGTTCATGGATATCCCGGAGGACGTGACGGTCCACGAGATCGCGCCAAGAAGAAATCTCGGCGGGATCCTGGAATTTGACAGTGCGAGAACGAGGAAAAACATGAAGCTCGGCTATTTTGACGGGCTGAGATTCCTCTACGGACTCTGCGGAAGGAAATATTATCTTGACATGCCATACTCCGAGGCGTATTATTTTGGCAGGATCATGTCGGAACTTGACATGTTTAAGGAGTGGCTGAGACCTTATGTAAAGGAACATGAGTTCGCAAAGCTCACAGGCTATCGTGTATACACGGAGAAGATATTTCCGTTTCTTGCCAGGAAGCTTCGGCTGCAGCCGGAATGGGATTACAGGGATCTCTACGGGGCAGTCCTGGAAGTGTTCGCGAAAAAGATGCAGATGGAAGTCTACGAGGTTTACACGCCGGACGATATCGTGGGGAAGATCCATGAACTTTTTTCAGACAGGCTGACGATAGGATAGGGAAGCGTGGCAGCACATCGGAAGTCTTGGAAAAGTACCAGGCAGCACGGCTGATCCTGGGAAAACGACAGATCCGGCAGAAAACATGAGGAGAACGCTGAAATATGGCGGAAAACAATAAGAGAAGAAAAGTCAGGAGCGAGTCCATGGCTCTTGATGCCATGCACATCATCATCGGCATCGCTGTGGTGGTGATGGCAGTTATCTCGTTCCTTGACACGGAGAGGTATATGTTCCTCTTTCCGGCGATATTTTTCCTGGCGGCAGTTTTAAATCTGGTCACAGGAAAATACTGGCTGTCCCGGACAAAACGGGAGAGGCGGAGAAGAACGGCGGCGGTGTTCCAGATGGTGTTCGGAACGACTCTGCTGATCTTTACATTTTTAAGCGCAATGAGTATCTGGTGGAGGTAATGAGATGAAGGGAGAGATCCTGAAATTATTGAAGGAGACAGATGGCTATATTTCCGGTCAGGAGCTTTGCGAGAAGTTCGGTGTCTCGAGAACGGCGGTCTGGAAGGTCATCAACCAGTTAAAGGAGGAGGGCTACGAGATCGAGGCCGTCCGGAATAAAGGATATATTTTAAAGGGATCGGCGGATGTGCTCTCAAAGGAAGAGCTGGAAAGCACGATCCACACGAAATGGGCAGGAACGCAGGTGGCGTTCTTCGAGGAGACCGACTCCACGAACAATGAGATCCGCCGTCTCGCGGAACAGGGCGCGCCCCACGGAACCCTGGCTGTCGCGGAACGCCAGCTCGGCGGAAAGGGCAGAAGAGGTCGTGTCTGGACATCTCCGGCGGGCGTTGGGATCTGGATGAGCATGCTCTTAAGACCACAGATCGATCCCATGGCGGCCTCCATGCTGACGCTCGTCATGGCGCTGTCCACGAGAAGGGGAATCGAGAAGGCGACAGGATTGAAATCTGAGATCAAATGGCCGAACGACCTTGTTTTAAATAAGAAGAAAATCTGCGGAATCTTAACGGAGATGAGCACGGAGCTCATGGAAATCCAGTACGTGATCCCGGGAACCGGCATCAACGTAAATCAGATGGAATTTCCGGATGATATCAAGGCAACAGCGACTTCCCTGCGGATCGAGAGCGGGAAGATCCAGAAGAGAAGTGAGATCATCGCGGCGATCATGGAGGCATTTGAGGGATATTATGACACCTTCATCGAGACACAGGACATGTCGGGACTTATTGAAGAGTACAATGCAAACCTTGTAAATCTCGGCAACGAGGTGTGCGTTCTGGATCCGGCGGGCGAGTACCGCGGTGTTTCTGAGGGAATCAACAAGGAAGGCGCACTTTTAGTCCGTCTCCCCGATGGCACATTAAAGGAGATTATCTCCGGGGAAGTTTCCGTCCGCGGAGTCTATGGATATGTATAAGGAAGAAATGAATGTTTCGGGGGCGGATCTTTATTCCGGTCTCCAGAAAATCTTTCCGGATGAGAAAGACCTCACCCTGACGGAGCGTCTGGAAGCCGCAAGAGGACCGCTCCTTTCCTGGTATCGGGGGAATAAAAGAGATCTCCCCTGGCGGGAGAACCAGGATGCCTACCGGATCTGGATCTCGGAGATCATGCTGCAGCAGACGAGAGTGGAGGCAGTAAAGCCCTACTTTGCCCGGTTTATGGAGTGTTTTCCGACGGTGCAGGCACTGGCTGAGTGTGAGGAAGAAGAGCTTTTCAAGTATTGGGAAGGTCTCGGATATTACAGCAGGGCCAGAAATCTGAAGAAAGCGGCCAAGATCATCGTTTCCCAGTACGGCGGAGAACTTCCGGCAGATCACAGAGCGCTTCTTGCGCTTCCGGGAATCGGAAGCTACACGGCGGGTGCCATTGGATCCATCGCTTTCGGACTCCCTGTCCCAGCGGTGGACGGAAATGTCATGCGGGTCCTTTCGAGAGTTGCCGGAAGCTACGAAGATATCTTAAAACAAGCGGTAAAGAAGAAGACAGAAGCTGCGGTCGAAGAGGTCTTAAAGACACTCAAAAAGGATGAGCCAGGAGATTTCAACCAGGCGCTCATCGAGACCGGAGCCATCGTCTGCGTCCCCAATGGTGCCCCTCTCTGCGATCTTCCATGTCCATTCTATACGGTATGCGAGGCGAGAAAAAGAAACCTGATCTCTGCGATCCCGGTGAAGGCACCGAAAAAGAAAAGGAAAATTGAGGAAAAGACCGTATTATTAGTGAAATACGGGGATAAAATAGCCATTAGAAAGCGGGATGACACCGGACTGCTGGCATCTCTGTATGAATTTCCGAATCTGGAAGGAAAACTTTCAGAGAAAGAGGTACTGGAACGCCTCGGTGGCGGGGCATCGGTGGAGGAAAAACTGCCGGAGGCAAAGCACATTTTCAGCCATGTGGAGTGGCATATGAGCGGGTACCTGGTGAAGGCAGGGGAAGAGATCCCGGGAATGCTGTTTGCGGACAGAGGGGAATTGAAGGAGAAGTACCCGATCCCGAACGCGTTTGCGGCGTATAGAAAGCTGCTGGAAAGCCAGTCATGATATAATGAGTCCAAAAGAAAAACAAGCGGCACCGCAGGTGGCATTTGTTTTTCTTGGACCATTAACGAACGAACCGCCTGCGCCAGCAGGCAATAGAGCGCGTCAGCGCGGGGGTCGTGAGTCTATGATATAATGGCTGTAAATTCTCTTGAACCCACAGATATTGTTTGTCAGGGCGGACAGAATGCAGAAGATGCATCATTATTGTACACGGGTAGGAATTTTCTGAACTGAAAATTCCGTACAGTAGTACCGATGCATCTGTCAGTGTCCCATATTAGAAATAGAAAGTATTGACATTTGTTAGTATTATGGCGCATAAGGGCGTCTTTTATGGAGCGTGTTCATGATGAAAATGAAAAAAATGTTATTTGTTTTTAATCCCCGTTCCGGGAAGGAAGCCATCAAGAACCAGTTGTCCGATATTCTCGGGATTTTCTGTGGAGCAGGCTATCTGCCCTCTGTCTATGTGACCCAGGAACCGGGGGATGCGGCGAAGATTGCCGAGGAATACGGTAAGGATGTGGAACTTTTCGTCTGCAGCGGCGGGGATGGAACGCTGAACAGCGTGATCTCCGGCATCATGAGGCTGGAAAAACGCCCGGAGATCGGATATCTCCCGGCAGGTTCCACGAATGATTTCGCGAGAAGCTTAAAGATTCCGGCGAATCTCACGAAGGCGGCGCAGGATGTGGTGAGCGGAAAGTCCTACGGCGTCGACATCGGAAAATTTGGGGATGAGCGGTATTTTGTTTATATCGCCGCATTTGGCGCTTTCACGGAAGTGTCGTACAGCACGCCCCAGGACATCAAGAACGTTCTTGGGCATCAGGCATATATCCTGGAGTCCATCAAGGCACTGGGAAATCTCAAATCCTACAGGATGCATTTGACATGGGATGACGGTGAGACGGATGGAGAGTTCGTTTTCGGAATGGTGACGAACACCACAAGTGTCGGAGGCTTCAGAGGACTTGCGCCGAAGGATGTTTCCTTCCATGACGGCCTGTTTGAGGGCGTGTTTATCCGGACACCGAAGACTCCGGCGGATCTTCCGAATATTATAAGTGGTCTGCTTCTGTTCCCGGAACAGGAAAATAAGGACGTGATCCGCGTGAAATCTTCAAAGTTTACGGTCACCGCCAAGGAAGAGATCCCGTGGGTCCTCGACGGTGAGTTTGGCGGATCGGTTACTGAGGCAAAGATCGAGAATGTGAAGGAAGCAGTGACCTTAAGCTGCAGCCCGGAGCCGGAGAAGCAGGAGGAGAAGACGGCGGGATGACAGGGGCGGCAAGTGCGCAGACCTGCTGAATAATTACAAAAAGTGCTAATAAAATGTTAAAATTCAACAAAAAAGGCGTAGAAAAGCATTGAAAATTGTCGCTGGATAGTATATAATGAACTATCGTGGAGCAGTTTGAGCAGCCCCAACCTGAAAGGACGTTATTCAGTGGAAAAAGAAGTATTTTTAGACAAACTTAAGAAACTTGTCGCACTGGGCAAGTCAAAACAGAACGCACTTGACGCGACGGAGATCAACGACTTTTTTGCCGGAGATAACCTCGGACCGGAGCAGATGGATGAAATTTATAATTACTTAGAGCACAGCAATATCGACGTTGTGCCGGTAATTGATGACGCAATGCTTGCGGATGATTCCATGCTTCTGGATGATCTGGATGATGACTACCGTGAGGACAAGGACGGAGAGGACATTGACTTAGACGCCATCGATCTTCTGGAAGGTATCGGAACAGAGGATCCGGTCCGCATGTACTTAAAGGAGATCGGTACCGTGCCGCTTCTTTCCGCGGATGAGGAGCTTCGTCTCGCGAAGAGAAAGGCAGAGGGAGATGAGTCTGCAAAAGAGCGTCTGATCGAGGCAAACCTTCGTCTCGTCGTAAGTATCGCAAAGCGTTACACTGGACGTGGAATGAGTTTCCTGGATCTTGTACAGGAAGGAAACCTTGGTCTGATCAAGGGCGTTGAGAAGTTCGACTATACAAAAGGATATAAGTTAAGTACATATGCGACTTGGTGGATCCGTCAGTCTGTGACGAGAGCCCTTGCGGATCAGGCGAGAACGATCCGTGTTCCGGTGCATATGGTAGAGACGATCAACAAAATGTCAAAGATGCAGAGAAAGCTGACTCTGGAACTCGGCTATGAGCCGTCCGTGACAGAACTCGCGGAAGCGCTTGAGATGTCCGAGGACAAGGTTATGGAGATCATGCAGATCGCGCGAGAGCCTGCATCCTTAGAGACTCCGATCGGTGAGGAGGACGATTCCAACCTCGGCGATTTCGTTGCGGACAGCAACGCGGTGACTCCGGAAGGAAACGTGGAATCCGTAATGTTACGTGAGCACATCGACGCATTACTTGGTGATCTCAAAGAGAGAGAACGTCAGGTCATCGTTCTTCGATTCGGTCTTGAAGACGGACATCCGAGAACTCTGGAAGAAGTTGGAAAAGAGTTCAACGTAACGAGAGAGCGTATCCGCCAGATCGAGGCGAAAGCATTGAGAAAGCTCAGAAATCCGGTCCGCAGCAAACGGATCCGGGATTTCCTGTAAGACCGGGAAAAGGATATTGGAAGCGGATCGTTGGGGGCAGACTGAACGGATTCGGTGAAAATAGAAATGCAGGCAGCGGGAGAAGATCCGGCTGCCTTTTTCCGTTGCGGTCTTTTTGCCGGTATCCTGTAATGGTGAAGTGCCGGTGACGGCAACCGGGCAGAAGGCTGAGACAGAAGGAGACACAGGGGATTGAAGCATCGGGGCAGCATAGCCTGCCGGGAGATCATATGAATAAGAGAAATTATCAGAAGGAATTAGATAAAAAACTGGAAGAACTGCAGAAAGAGGGAAAGGTTCCCACTTTATTTCTACACAGCTGCTGTGCGCCCTGCAGCAGTTATGTTCTGGAATATCTTTCCAGATATTTTGAGATCACGGTCTTTTATTATAACCCGAATATCTACCCGCCGTCAGAGTACGAGGAGCGGACATCGGAGCAGGAACGTCTGATCCGGGAATTCAATGGAGAGTGGGAACAGGAGACAGACCGCCACCCGATCCATTTTGTGGCAGGAACCTATGTGCCCGACGATTTCTATGCAGCGGCAAAAGGGCTCGAGCAGGAGCAGGAAGGCGGCGCAAGATGTACGGAGTGCTTTAAACTCCGCCTCTCCGAGGCGGCGAGAGAGGCAAAAGCCGGGTACTTCGATTTCTTTACGACGACGCTTACGATCAGCCCCCTAAAGGACGCGGAGCGGTTAAACCGGATCGGGGAAGAGATGGGACGCGAGTATGGTGTGGAGTTTCTGTCATCAGATTTCAAGAAGAGAAACGGATATAAAAGATCCACGGAGCTTTCCAGAGAACACGCGCTCTATCGTCAGAATTACTGTGGCTGCGTGTTCTCAAAGAGGGAGTCGGAGGCGCGCTCAGCGGAGAGACCAGAATAAGACCCCGTCCTTCTCTGTCCGGGTGATCGACCCTGTCTCTGCCAGCCAGTCCAGACAGGAAAAGAGTTTCGGCCATGTATTGAGATAGGAGAAAAGATAGGAATAGCGGTAGGTCTGCATGCGCTGGACATAGAGCGCCTGATCAAGCTCTAAAAGAGTCATGGGGTGGCGGCTTTCTGCCAGAGCCAGCCGGAGCTGGGTGCAGCGTGTCTCATATTCGTCGATGATGCGGCAGGTCTCCTCACGGATCTCGGTGAATTCTCCGTAGTGTCCGGGGAGAAAACGGTAACCGGCATAATCGGCAGCCAGTGCTTTAAGGGATGCAAAGTATTCAGCAAGGAGATGCTGGTCTTTTCCTGATGTGATGACGATGGGAGTAAGCCCCAGGATCACCTGATCAGCGCAGAAGAAAAGCTTTTTCTTCCTCTCCACGAGCCCACACTGACCGGCTGTATGACCGTATAGGGGGACGATCTCGAAATCATAGCCGCCGCAGGAGAGCGTGTCCCCCGGCGCAATGGGGGTAAAGGGAAAATGAAAAGAAATATTGTTTTCCCTTGCAAGTTGGTCAGCTCCGGTGTTGATTTCCTGCCAGGCATCGGGAGCCAGTTCCTTTGTGACTCCGCATTCCCTGGTATAAGACCGGCGCATGGTGTTGTTCTCGTAGAGGCGGTGGTAGCGGTCGGAGGCTTCCGTGATCTCCACAGGGTTCATGAACGCCCGGGCACCACGGTCCGTAAAATAGGAGACATATCCGCTGTGATCTGCATGATTGTGGGTCACAAAGATGTCGAGATCCCGATAGTCGATGGAAAGCTCTTTTAAGACATGTTCCATCTCATTCAGGCACTCCGGAACTTTCCAGGATGTGTCGATCATGAGGCTGCGGCCATTTCCTTTTATAATATAGAGGTTTCTCGATGA
>OLFT01002410.1_pt1 | contig 16189 bp, 18 predicted proteins | sample 1604921 | NCBI WGS metagenome assembly OLFT01 (sample SAMEA3888897, study PRJEB22519) | human gut metagenome | biome: human gut; feature: human-associated habitat; material: faeces | place: Denmark | collected 2013 | reverse complement strand
ATGAAAAAAGAGATAAAGAAAAAAATTTATATTGATTAATTGTCAATATCATAGAAAGGAAATTTATGTCACGCGCAACATCTACTGTACTTACCAATCTTTGTTTGGTAGAAGATCCTACGAATGGAAAAGTAGTCCTTCTTCGATATGGCCATGCTTTTCCAGGTGGCCATATCGAAGAAGGAGAAAGCCTTGTAGAATCCGTCATTCGTGAAGTCTACGAAGAGACAGGACTGACAATTGCAGATCCAAAACTGGTCGCAGTCAAAGACTGGGAGCCAGATGAGGGAGGCCGCTATATTGTCTTTTGCTACAAAGCGACAGAATTTACAGGCCAGCTCAGATCATCTGAAGAAGGAGAAGTTTCTTGGGTTGAGAAGGACCAATTAGAAAAGTTGGACTTGTCCTACGACATGCTTCCTCTGCTGGAAGTGATGGAAGACCCGGACTTGTCTGAGTTCTATTATCGCAAACGGACAGACGACGACTGGGAAAAATTAAGATTTTAAGCAAAGAGCTAGAGGTATCTAGCTTTTTTTGCTTGTAAGGTAAAAGAAGAAAGAATATTCCATTCGTGCTTGAATCTGCTCAGAAAAAGTACTATAGTATAAGCATAAAATACAATTGTAATCTTTCATACTGTGAATAGAAAGAAGGCAAGATATGAAATTACAATTTAGAATCCTTATAGGAATTTGCTTCTTGATCGGTGCCTTAGTCTTTGCCTTTCAAAAGGAATGGTTGTACGCTTTGCTGTTGCTTTTGGTTGGGGCTTCTTACCTATATAAAGGAGTGCGTCGATGAAGAGTGAGTGTTTAAACATCAAGGGGCTAAATGTTTGGTATAAAAAAGACAAGCCCGTTATAAAAGACACGAATCTGCTTGTACCCAATCATTCTGTAGTAGGGTTGATTGGTCGAAATGGAGCTGGGAAGACAACCTTGCTAAAAGCTTTAAGCAGTGTCTTTGATCATCGGCAGTATGCAGTTGAGTCTGTTACCATAGAAGATAAGGCGACCTCTTTTCATACGAATTTCTATAAGAGCCGTACCTATACAGTTTTTACTGAAAACAATAGTTTTTTAAACTGGGATTTTGTTCACTATTTTAATTTTGTCTGTCGTTTGTATCATCGAAAGAGAGATGAAAAGGTATTGCAGGACCTGATCTTAGGTTTTCATTTTGAAGAATTTCTCAACACCGATATCGGTAGTTTGTCAACGGGAAATAAGAAGAAAGTCTTCTTGATCACAGCTTTTTATCTCAAACCTCCCCTCCTTATTTTGGACGAACCATTTGATGGCCTTGATTTTGATGCGACAGAATTTCTATATGGTTTACTATTGCAGTATAAAGAAGAAGGCTCTATTCTGATGAGTTCGCATATCGCAGAGAGTATCGTTCGAGTCTGTGATACAGCTTATACTATTGAAGATGGTCACCTAGACGCGATCGAATCGAATTTAGAAGATTGGTTTCATGACGTCAATCGTCAAAGGGGGTAGAGCATGCTACTAGCAATTTTTAGAGATTTGGTATCCAAAAATCGGCTCTTTTTGTTCTTGACTTCCTTAGCATTTGCTCTTTATTACCATGTTGTTGGGGGCAAATTTTCTACGAGCTTTCAAGTCTTATTGATCAGTACGGCTATTGTCACTGCTCTATCAACCTTTCAATTGTTGTATTCCTACTTTTCGATGGACAGGGTCCAGGCCTATTACCAGCTTCCGTTGTCTCTCAATCGTTTCAAAGGTTCTTTTCTGACAGTAACCTTTCTTCTCAATTTGTTAGAGCGCGTGCTGTTATTGATCCTCTTTTTGGGAGTCAAGTTAGACCTGCCACAATCCTTTAAGCTTGTCCACCTATCTTTACTGGTGGTATTGAGTGTGTTTTATGTCTTTATCCAGTTCAATACAAGGCCCAGTTTTCTAGGAGGGGTGCTCATTTTTGTAACGACTGTTCTCACAGTATTTTCTTTATGGGTCCAACAAGTGTCCTATATGATCTTACTGTCAGCCCTCCTTGCTGTCTTAATTTTTAAAAATGAGGACCTGGTCGCGATTTCAAAAAATGATCAGTTGCTCGTCGCAAAGAGAAGAAGTGGCAATTATTTTTGGCTTTCCTTGTTTCAAGAGCGCTATTTTTCCATCAATTTTGTCTTTACTCTCATCTTCCTCCTTCTCATTCTGATACAGGATTATGATGCTCCTTTAAAAATCATCATTCTTTTAACGATGGCTTCTGTCAATACGCCATTAACCACCCTCATTTCCGCGGATAAAGATTTGATTGATCATGTTAAGTCACTTCCTAAGAGTCGGTTCTTTTACTTGATGTATTACCGTGTATTGCTGACTTATTTCTTAGCTGTGAATCTATTTGTTGCTCTATTATTAAAAATGGTGGTCATGCCTGACTTGGGGATTCTATTTTTACTAGGAGTCATGATTCTAGCAGTAGTGGAAGCTTTTTTGCACTTACTTATTGAAATCTATTTCCCTTTAAGAAAATGGAATTTAAAGAGGGAATGTTGGAAGCACCCAAGAAAATATATTGTGCCTAGTATCGTCTTCTTACTTAGTTGGAGTCTCCTTTTCTGCTTCTAAGGAATTGCCCCTTCGCTTGTATCTACTCCTTAATTGTAGTATGATAGAGGAGTTGAAAAGATGCTAGAAAAGGTGGCAAGTATATGAAAGATTTTCACTTTGATGCAATTGCTGCATTTGAAAATTACGAAATCGAAAAGATGAGAGATGGCCATGTAGTGGTGACAACCAAGGTCGTGGAATCCTCGCTCAATTATTATGGAAATGCGCACGGAGGCTATCTCTTTACCTTGTGTGACCAAGTCAGTGGTTTGGTCGTGGTTTCTCAAGGGGTCGATGGGGTGACCTTGCAATCCTCGATCAATTACTTGAAAGCAGGGCGTCTGGGGGATGTCCTTACGATCCATGGCGAATGCGTCCACAGTGGACGGACGACTAGAGTTGTGGATGTCGATATTACCAATCAAGACGGGGCCAATGTCTGCAAGGCAACCTTTACGATGTTTGTTACGGGAGTGAGAGATGAATCCGCACAAGTACGCATTTAAAAACTATATTTTTGATTTTTATGGAACCTTGGTCGACATCGAAACTGATGAGTCGAGTCCCATTTTATGGGATACCATGGCTCAGATCTACCAATCCTACGGGGCAAGCTACACAGGAGAAGGCTTGCGACTGCGTTATAAAGAGTTGGTGCAACAAGCTGAAGCAGAAATCGCCAAGGATAAGCAGGTTGCCTATCCAGAGATTGATCTGACGGTCATCTTTGTGCAATTGTATTTAGAAGGTCATCCAAGTGGGAATAGTGTTTCCCACCTCAAAGAGTGGGGACGCTTGATTGCGAGGACTTTCCGTATCCTTTCTCGCAAGCGGTTGGAGCTTTATCCTCACACGAAAGAAGTTTTAGAGGATATGAAAGCTGCAGGTTGCCGAATCTTTCTCTTATCCAATGCCCAAGCAGATTTTACCAATCCGGAGATTGATGTGGTTGGTTTGAGAGAACTTTTCCATGCCATTTACTTGTCATCTGATGCAGGTATTCGCAAACCTCAGCCAGAGTTCCTCTTGGAAGTCATCAAAGAACACCAGTTGAACCCTGAGAAAACGGTCATGGTGGGGAATGACTTTACAACAGATGTCGCTGTTGCCCAAAGTATCGGGATGGAGAGTATCTTGATCAATACCTTCCCATACTCTGATGTTGAACTGCGAGAGCAGAATCAAGCAGGTGTGCGCGTGATTCGAGATATTCAAGAATTGCAGGAAGATTGAAAAATATTATCTATGTAGGGAGGCCAAGTCGCCTCCTTTTTTCTTGAAAATGCTACAGTCGAGCAGGATTTGTCAAATTTTCGCTTTCATGGTATACTATGAAAGTTAATTTGAATAAGGAGATAAAAATGAATAACTTACCAAACTGTCCAAAATGTAACTCTGAATACGTCTATGAAGATGGAGCGCTCTTGGTGTGCCCAGAGTGTGCGTATGAATGGAACCCAGCTGAGGTCGAAGAAGAAGAGAGTGTCGTAGCGATTGATGCCAACGGAAACAAATTGGCTGATGGCGATACAGTGACTTTGATCAAAGATTTGAAAGTGAAGGGTGCACCGAAAGATTTGAAACAAGGTACGCGCGTGAAAAATATCCGTATCGTTGAAGGAGACCACAACATCGATTGTAAGATTGATGGCTTTGGTGCAATGAAACTCAAATCAGAATTTGTGAAGAAAATCTAAAGATAAGAAGAAGGGCCTAGCCCCTTTTCTTTCAGGAGGATACTATGAAATTCAAACTATTATTTAGCTATCGTTTTCTATTGTTTATCTTAAGTGTACTCGGTGTTTATCTGCAACTGACCAAGCATGGTGGCTTTGGCATGATGCTCTATTACACCATTTTATCCAATATGTTGGTCATGTTCTTTATGGGAGACATGGTTTGGCGCATGGTTCGAGGTCGTTCGACCCAGACTCAGGGCTACCTTCGTATGAAAGGCGCAGTTACCATGTCCATTATGATCACCTGTGTCATCTACCACTTTATGTTGGCGCCTATTGCGACACCAGAGAAGTTTTATCGTTTGGAAAACTTCCTCTGTCATTACATCGTTCCTTTGATGTTCTTCTTTGATACTCTAGTGATTGATAAAGCCAAGCAATACCGTAAGCTCGATCCCTTCCTTTGGACCTCGATTCCCCTGGCTTACATGCTCTTTGCCCTTCTCAATGGATTGGTCTTGAAGTGGCCAATTCCAGGTGCAAAAGATAGTCCCTTTGCCTATTTCTTTATCAATGTTAATAAATACGGCTGGGCTTTTGTGGGCAAATGGGTGGTGATCATCTTTATCGCTTACCTCTTAGCTGGCTATGTGCTCTATGGGATTAAAAATATCAAGCGGAAATCGGCTGTTTCTTAGTAAAAGCCGAACATTATTCAGACGAAAAGTCATGTTTTTAAATTTTTTTGAAAAATGTTGAGTTTTTTCTTGCATGTCGTTTGAAACTGTGATATAGTTATCTCAATTAAATAAATCCTTTAATCCTGTCCCGTGAGGCAGGCAAGGAGACTGTGAAAAACAATGGCTAGGACCATAGGGCGAGACTCTATCCTCTTAGACCATTCATTTGCTGAACCTCCTTGAAAAAGGAGGTTTTTCTTTTACAACTAAGGAGGACTGAATGAAAACCAAAGAAGTCGTTGATGATTTGACGATGAAACGGGCCATTACCCGGATCACCTACGAAATCATTGAACGAAACAAAGATTTGAGCCAGATTGTGCTGGTGGGGATCAAGACGCGTGGTGTTTACATCGCTCGCCGGATCCAAGAACGCCTCTCTCAGCTGGAACAAATCGATGTCCCTGTAGCAGAACTAGATACCAAGCCTTTCCGAGATGACATGAAGGCGACTGAGGATACAACGGTCTTACCAGTTGATATCGCTCATAGAGAAGTCATTTTGATCGATGATGTCCTCTATACAGGTCGCACGATTCGAGCTGCCATTGACAATCTGGTCAGTCACGGTCGTCCTGCTCGAGTGAGTCTTGCGGTTCTAGTCGACCGTGGGCATCGGGAGTTGCCGATTCGTCCGGACTTTGTTGGGAAAAATATCCCGACAAGTAAGTCAGAGGAAATCATTGTCGAGATGGTGGAGCTAGACGGTCAAGACCGCGTCCTCATCAAAGAAGCTTAAACAAATTATAAACTATTTGCATTCACATTATAAAAGGAGAATCAACATGTCTGAAAATCAAATCGCTCTTAAAAACCTTGTCTCAATGGAAACTCTTACCAATGAAGAAGTAATGGCATTGATCAAACGTGGGATTGAGTTCAAAAACGGAGCTAAAGCATCCTACGAAGACCAACACATCATCTCAAACCTTTTCTTTGAACCTTCAACTCGTACCCACAAAGCCTTTGAAGTGGCAGAGTTGAAATTGGGATGTGATCTCCTTGACTTTGATGTGAAGACAAGTTCTGTGAACAAAGGGGAAACACTTTACGATACCATCTTGACCATGTCAGCTCTTGGAGTAGATGTCTGTGTCATCCGTCACCCTGAAGTGGACTACTACAAAGAATTGGTTGAAAGCCCAACGATCACAGCCTCTATCGTCAATGGTGGGGACGGTTCAGGTCAACACCCAAGTCAAAGCTTGCTTGATTTGATGACCATTTACCAAGAATTCGGTCACTTTGATGGCTTGAAAGTTTGTATCGCTGGGGACTTGGATCATTCACGTGTGGCAAAATCAAATATGCAAATCTTGAAACGTTTGGGAGCAACCCTTTACTTTGCAGGTCCAGACGAATGGAGAAGTGCGGAATTTGAAGACTATGGAAGTTTCGTCACTATCGATGAAGTCATTGAAGAAGTAGATGTGATGATGTTCTTGCGTGTGCAACACGAACGTCATGATTACGAATCACTCTTCTCTAAAGAAAACTACCACCGTCTTCATGGTTTGACTCAAGAACGTTATGACCGTATGAAAGATACAGCGATCTTGATGCACCCAGCACCAGTCAACCGTGACGTTGAAATTGCGGACCACTTGGTAGAAGCTCCTAAATCACGCATCGTAGAACAAATGACCAACGGTGTCTTTGTCCGTATGGCCATCATTGAAGCCGTCCTTAAAGGTCGCGGTGCAAAATAAGAAAACTGACAATTCATTGAAAGGAAAGAAAGAGGACAGAGTAGAGAGCTACATGGAATCTGACTTTCCTTTTTTTGAGGAACTATGATAAAATTGGATTAGTGTAAAAGAAGGGAGGGGTTCGATGAAACGATTATTGGTCCTAGAGGATGGGACTGTATTTGAAGGAGAAGCCTTTGGTGCAGACTTATATGTGACTGGTGAATTGGTCTTTACGACAGCCATGACAGGCTATCAAGAATTGATCACGGATCAGGCTTTTAGTGGCCAGATCCTCTCCTTTACCTTTCCAGTTATTGGCGCAACAGGGATCAATCGGGACGATTCTGAATCGATTACGCCCACTTGTTTAGCAGTAGTGGTTCAGCATCTGGTGGAGATGCCGAGCAATTGGCGGCAGCAGATGACCTTGGATGAATTCTTGAAGCGAAAAAAAATCCCTGGTATTGTAGGGATTGATACGAGACAGGTAGCAAAAATTGTCCGCAAGTATGGACGGATGAAGGCGACTGTCATTAACAAGGGGGATTCGATCGAGCATATCCTGGATCAGTTGCGAGCGACAGTGCTTCCCAAAAACCAAGTGCGTCAAGTCTCGACAAAAACAGCCTATGCTGTACCAGGTTTTGGAAAGAGTATTGCCTTGATTGATTTAGGTGTCAAACACTCTGTCTTACGCCAGCTGAGTCAAAGGGACTGTAATGTCACGGTCTATCCCTATGACATCTCTTATGATGAACTGATGGAACAGCAGCCCGATGGCGTTATTTTATCCAGTGGGCCTGGAGATCCCCATCAGGTGAAAAAACTCTGCCGCTTGATTCAAAAAATCAATGGTCAAATTCCGATTTGGGGCATGGGCTTGGGAGCACAGGTACTGGCTCAAGCTTATGGAGCGGAGCTAGCTCCCATGGAAGTTGGACACTTCGGATTAAATATTCCTGTTCGTGAAATTGCGACAGGAAAAATCGAGATAACGAGTCAAAATCATTTGTATAGTATTGCCAGAGATAGTCTGCCTCATGATTTATTGGTCACGCATGAAAACGTCAATGACCATAGTATCGAAGCTTTTCGCCATCGTTACCAACCGATTTTAGGGGTTCAATTCCAAGTGGATGCGAGTCCAGGGCCAAGGGAAAATCTCTATTTTTACGATGAATTTTTAGAATTGATTGATGCCAAAATTCACGAAAGTAGAAGGGAGAAGGAATGATGAAACAAAACCAGAAATTGCTTCTCCTATGTGGAGATTCTTATCAGGATATTAGCCTCTTGGCTGCGGTAAATGAAGCACAAAAGCTCAATGACAAGGACGGGAATGCTCTTGTCCTTTATCTGGGTGAAGAAAATGCTATCACACAGGAAGCTGGAGAACAGGTTGTAGTCAGTAAGCTCAAGTTGGATGCTCTTAGGACGACTCTTCTTTCCTATACAGGATCTCGTTTGCTCCTAACCTTTGCGGATAAACAGATTTTGAACCTCTTGTTTCGTTTGGAAGAAACTGGATTTTTCAAAGACGCATCGATTAGGATTATCGGACCGAGCCTCCAACGCTACCGGACCTTTTATCAGCAGGCGGATCAACGACGCCTCTTTCAAGAGTTGGGCTATCAGGTACCCGCTTCCGCACTAGTTGGTTCTGTTCGCGAAGCCATCGAGTTTTCTGAAGGCATTCAATTTCCTATTATGATCTGGCCGGTAGCGAGTAAGCAAGGGCAGGGGCGAAAGATTGCTCATAACCTGGATGACTTGTGCGAAGCAGTAGAAACAGGACTTTCAGTCTCTCCAAGTCAGCAGTGTTTGCTAGAATTTTCGACCTATGGCTTTAAGGAATTGGATTTTGTCGTCATGCGCGATCGCGAAGACAATCACTACCTGGCGGCCTCTATTGAAAGCATTGATCCTGTCGGGATCCACTCTAGTGACTCTTATCAATTTATGCCAGCGGTCACCCTGACTGACCGGGAGTTTCAAAATCTTCGTGAAGCAGCGATCCACATCAGTCGCTATTTGAAGCTGACAGGAGCCATTTCGATCAAGTTTGCTCTAGATCCGACGAGCTATGCTTTTTATATCCTAGAAGTTAATCCATTTGCTTCAGACAGTATCTCGCTGGCCTCAATGGGCTTGGGCTATTCCTTGTTTGAGCAAGGAGTTCAGCTGCAATTAGGGCGGTCTCTCGAGCATTTGCCTCATCCCCTATTAAAAGATCTAAAGGCTGTTTACGAACCGAGTTTGGATTATATTTTCTTTAAGATTCCGATTTTTTCTGATGCTGCTAAAAATGCCCGCCTCAATACCCAAATTCACTCTTATGGGGCAGTTTATGGATTTGGGAAGAGAATCGATGAGGCTTATCAACAAGCCCTAGAAACCATTAAAGATAAGAACTTGCTGACCATCCTTCCTGAGGAAATGAGCGATGATGAATTAATCCAGAAAATTGCTCGTCATATGCCCCACCGGCTCTTCTATATCTTAGAAGCTTTGAAACGTGGTTTTGAGTTTGAGGAACTCTTGGATTTGAGTAAATTAGCACCTGTCTATTTGCAGGTTCTAGCCAATCTTGTAGCGATGGAAAAAGAAGAAGTTGCAACAAGCCCAGCCTTTCTTCCGGTTGAGCCATCAGCTGGCTTATATGAGGTACAAGCGGGCGCATCCTATTATCTGACCCAAAACGGAACCAATGAATCATTGGCTTTGGACGCTGCTTGTGTCTTGGAGGATGATTTAGAAATCAGTGATGAGCGTTTTTACCAAAAGGTGAGAAAGCAAGTGAAAGAGCTGAAAGAAAAAGGACAACAGGTGATCTTACTCACGAATCGTCCTTTTACAGAATCTTTGGCAGATAAAGTCTACTATCTTCCGATCAATGAGACAAGCCTTCACCTGATTCAGACCATTGATCAGGTCAAAGATATTGTCAAGCTTTCTAATAGACAATAAAGGATCCGGACAATCTATCCGAATCCTTTTTTGTTTCTTATTTTTTGGTCACAATACCGATAATGGTATCAACTGCGCGTTCCATGGTTTGGAGGCTTACGTATTCAAAGCGACCATGCATGTTTTCGCCACCGGCAAAGATATTTGGTGTTGGAATCCCCATAAAGGAAATTTTAGATCCATCTGTACCACCGCGGATCGGTTCAATGATTGGAGTGATTCCAAGATCTTCCATGACTTCCTTAGCAAGGGTAATCGGTGTCATATCTTTTTCAATCACTTGCTTCATGTTATAGTACTGATCTTTGAGGGTGAGGAGAACGCGTTCGCTACCGAGTTCCGCATTCATTTGATCGGCAATAGATTTCATGAGGTCTTTGCGTTTTTCAAAGCTTTCAGTTTCAAAGTCCCGAATGATGTAGCTGGCACTTGCTTCCTCGACAGTTCCATCAATATTCATCAAGTGGTAGAAGCCTTCATAGCCTTCGGTTAATTCTGGACGTGCTCCTTCAGGGAGTTTGTTATGGAAATCAATGGCCAATTGAAGAGCGTTGATCATTTGACCTTTGGCTGTACCTGGATGGACATTGCGCCCTTTGAAGGTAATTTCAGCTCCAGCTGCTGAGAAGGTTTCGTATTGAAGCTCTCCAAGAGGACCACCATCGACAGTATAGGCAAAGTCTACGTCAAAATCCTCTGCATCAAATTGATCTGCCCCGACTCCGATTTCTTCATCTGGACCAAAGCCGACACGGATTTCTCCGTGTTTGATTTCAGGATGAGCTGTCAGGTATTCAATAGTTGTCATGATTTCAGCGATACCAGATTTATCGTCTGCACCCAGAAGAGTAGTACCGTCCGTCGTGATCAAGGTTTGTCCCTTGTAGTTGTTCAAATGAGCAAAATCGGCTGGATCGAGTGTGAAACCAGAGTCACCAAGGGCAATGACACCCCCATCATAATTCTCAACGATTTGTGGATTGACATTTTCGGCATTGAAGTCAGCGGTATCCATGTGAGAGATAAATCCAATCTTGCGTGTAAAGCTTGGATCATTAGCTGGAAGTGTCCCAATAGCATAGCCGTTTGGCAAATAGTAGACGTTTTGAAGGCCCACGCGTTTCATTTCAGGGATCAAGACGTTTGTTGCAAAATCAACTTGTGATTGGGTACTTGGAGTGGTTGTAGAATTTTCATCTGAACGTGTGTTAACTTTTACATAGGTAATAAAACGGTCCAACAAATTTTGGTATTTCATGATCATTCTCCTTTTTCAGTTTCAATTAATTTGTGAATAGCATGGGCCACGCCATCCTCATCATTGGTCAGGGTGATGAAATCTGCGATTTCCTTGACAGCAGCATTGCCATTTCCCATAGCGACGCTGTAACCAGCAAAACGTAGCATTTCAAGGTCATTGTTTGCATCTCCAAGAGCCATAACCTGGTCTCGACTGTAGCCTAATGTTTGGCTTAATGCTTGTAGAGCAGAAGCCTTGCTCGCGCCTTTAGGAAGGATTTCAAATAGGATATTCTGTGAACGAACAGTGTTAAAATCAGCTTCTAATGCAGCCTCGTGCTGAGCTTGGAAGGCATCAATAGCAGAAGGCTCTCCTACATACATGGCTTGAAAAATAGGAACAAGGTTGGGCAGATCCTCTTCTGAGACAGGTGTCGGTTTACTATTAACAATGCCCGCATCCATCGTAACCAGTTCACTGGCTTCAGGTGCGACCACTAGGTAGTGATCCATGTCAAATAAGGTTAGCTGGACGTCTGTATCTTCCGTCAAAACTTGCAACCGGTGCATGTCCTCAAGGCTCAATTCTTCCTTGCCAATGATTTCCCAATTCTGAGTAGACAAGGTTGTACACCCGTTATTGATAATCATATAGTAGTTACCATCAGGAAGTCCAATCTCTTCAAAGATAGGACGTACACCCGCTAAGGGGCGCCCCGTACAGATCACAATATCATAGCCCGCTTCATGGGCCTTGTGAAGAGCTTCGATATTGCCTTTAGACAGCGACTTATCTTCATGCAAGAGAGTACCATCCAGGTCAATCGCAATTAATTTAATCATTTGATTTCCTCCAAATCAAGAGGCACAAAGCCATCAATCACTTTTCCAATCACCCCAGGTTCCTCATCTAGTGGAATGATTTGATCACTATATTTCTTATTGAGGGAAACCAGTCGAATACCGTTGGCCTCACGAAAGACACGTTTGATCAAAGTTTGTCCATCAAAATCAATGGCATAAATAGCCCCTGCCTGATCATAATAGGTTTGCTTGATTAACACAACAGCCCCTTTTTCGTATTTAGGCTCGAGGGAATCCGTATGAATCCAAAAAGCCAAATCGTAAGGAATCTTTTGATCAAACCAGACGATATCAGCTTGCTTTTGATTTTGGTAAGCTGCAAAAGAATCATAGACAGAATAAGAGTGGTATTGCTTTTCAATCTTCTGTCTTTCTTTTTGATGGGTCAAGAGACTTTTTCCGTAAGAAAGAAGATTTTCTTGATTTCCTTCATCGAGCTGTTTATACAATCGTTCAATCTCTGAATCAATGACCACAAAATCATTGCGTAATCGTGGGTCAATTTCAGCAACCGCTACCTGGAAAAAGGCTGCAATCTTCTCTAAATTTTCAGGAACGGGAAGAGAAGTTCCTTTTACATATCCAGTCAGGGTACTTGCAGGGATTCCAGTAATACGAGATAATTCGATCTGCTTTTTTCCTTGTTCTTTCAGTAATTCTCTGATTTTTTCCGATATAATCCGTAATGCCTCTTTGTCTTGAGGGCTTGCTTTTCCACGACCTCTGGCCAACGTACTCACCTCCTTGTATTTACCCTTACTATTATAATGAATTAAATCGAAAAAGTAAATAGAAATCCCTGAGAAATGCGAAAAAAGATGAATTTGATCTAAATCGGATTTTCATTTTAAATTTTATCAGACATTCCTTTACTTTTTGAGGAAAAAGATCTAAGATAAGAGCAAAGAGTTCATGGAGGTGAAGGTATGATTCGTACTGTTCAAGTCAAAGATGCTCCTCAAATCAGAGATTTATGTCACCAAGCATTGGGGTATGATTCGACCCTTGAGAAAGTAGCAGCTCAGATTGATAAATTTAATTCGCCGGATTCGGATCATTTTTGCTTTGTTTATGAAGAGGACCAAACAGGCCATATTCTTGGTTATGTGGAAGCAGAAGTCTATGAAAGTCTTTATAGTGACGCCGGGCTTAATGTTTTAGGTCTAGCGGTTTTTCCATCTGCTCAAGGACGTGGGATTGGTCGCCAATTGATGGAGCGAGTTGAAGATCTTGCCAAAAGCAAGCATTATGCTTTTATCCGTTTAAATTCTGCCTCTCATCGAAAAGAAGCTCATGTCTTTTACGAACGAATAGGTTATGAGGGAAATAAAACGCAGAAGCGATTTTTGAAAATAATGAATTAAGATAGGCAAAGGCCTATCTTTTTTGTTATAATGAAGAGTACGATTAAATTTACTAGGAAGATGATTATGCCAAATTTTGAAGAATTAAAAAAACGACAAGAGAAGATTCGGAACTTCTCGATCATCGCCCATATTGACCATGGAAAGTCAACCTTAGCCGATCGAATTTTAGAAAAAACCGAAACCGTGTCTAGTCGGGAGATGCAAGCCCAACTTTTAGATAGTATGGACCTGGAGCGGGAACGTGGGATTACCATCAAGCTTAATGCTATCGAGTTGAACTACACGGCTAAAGATGGGGAAACCTATATCTTCCACTTGATTGACACACCAGGACACGTGGACTTTACCTATGAGGTTTCGCGGTCGCTCGCTGCCTGTGAGGGAGCCATTCTTGTAGTGGATGCCGCTCAAGGGATTGAAGCTCAGACTCTAGCCAACGTTTACTTAGCGTTGGACAATGATTTGGAAATCCTTCCAGTCATTAATAAGATTGACTTGCCAGCTGCAGATCCAGAACGGGTGCGCACAGAAGTAGAAGATGTCATCGGTCTAGATGCTAGCGAGGCAGTCTTAGCTTCTGCCAAGGCTGGTATCGGGATTGAAGAGATTTTGGAGCAGATCGTTGAGAAAGTTCCAGCACCGACGGGTGATGTTGAAGCCCCTCTTCAAGCCTTGATCTTTGACTCCGTTTATGATGCCTATCGTGGGGTAATCCTTCAGGTCCGAGTGGTCAATGGCATGGTCAAACCAGGCGATAAGATCCAACTCATGAGCAATGGCAAGACCTTTGATGTCACGGAAGTTGGGATTTTTACTCCTAAAGCAGTTGGACGTGATTTCCTTGCGACGGGAGACGTTGGCTATATTGCGGCCTCTATCAAGACCGTTGCGGATACCCGTGTCGGGGATACGGTGACCCTAGCGACCAATCCAGCAAGTGAGCCACTACATGGATACAAGCAGATGAACCCGATGGTCTTTGCTGGTCTTTACCCGATTGAATCTAACAAATACAATGATCTTCGGGAAGCTTTGGAAAAATTGCAATTGAATGACGCTAGTCTACAATTTGAACCGGAAACTTCTCAAGCTCTTGGATTTGGTTTCCGTTGTGGTTTCTTGGGACTTCTTCATATGGACGTTATTCAGGAGCGCTTGGAACGTGAGTTCAATATTGACTTGATCATGACAGCACCGTCTGTAATCTACAAGGTCAATTTGACAGATGGAGAAGCACTGGATGTCTCAAATCCTTCTGAGTTTCCAGATCCAACCAAGATCGCTTCGATCGAAGAACCGTATGTCAAAGCACAAATCATGGTGCCGCAAGAGTTTGTCGGGGCTGTGATGGAATTGGCTCAACGGAAACGCGGTGATTTTGTGACCATGGATTACATCGATGAAAATCGGGTGAATGTCATTTATCAAATCCCACTGGCGGAAATTGTCTTTGATTTCTTTGATAAATTGAAATCTTCTACTCGTGGCTATGCTAGCTTTGACTATGAGTTGTCTGAATACCGTCCATCTAAATTGGTTAAAATGGATATCCTTCTCAATGGCGATACCGTCGATGCCCTCAGCTTTATCGTTCACAAGGACTTTGCCTATGAACGTGGTAAGTTGATCGTTGAGAAACTCAAGAAGATTATCCCTCGTCAACAGTTTGAAGTGCCTATCCAAGCAGCCATCGGTCATAAGATCGTTGCCCGTACAGATATCAAGGCTCTTCGTAAGAACGTCTTGGCCAAGTGTTATGGTGGGGACGTCTCACGGAAACGCAAGCTTCTTGAAAAACAAAAAGCTGGTAAGAAACGGATGAAAGCGATTGGATCTGTAGAAGTACCACAGGAAGCCTTCTTATCTGTCTTGTCAATGGATGAAGAATAACAATTAGAGAGTGGGACAGAAATCGGTAATTCGTTAGAATTCAATTTCGTCGTCCCACCTCCGCACAGTTGAGTAGGGCTGTAAAAGCTGATGAAATCAGCGTAGTAGAGCCCACTCAACCACTGCATCTTGCTCGACAATCCAAAAACAATTAAGAGGCTAGGACTTTTGTCCCAGCCTTTTGTTTTAGGCTTGAAAAAAATGAACTGAATTAGAAAGGTTGGATCAGATGTGACACTTATCCTATTTTAAAATACTCACTTTCATGGTAGACTAGAGGAAAGAAAACGTTCTCAAGGAGGTTGAGCATGAAACGTAAATTATTGGTCACATCATTGACGATTCTTTCTGCCTGCACACTAATGGCTTGTAGTCACACCTCTCAAAAGGACACAGCAGCTTCTTCTACAAAAGAAAGTGGCAGCAAAGTCGAAAAGCAAACAAGCAGCTCTTCGTCAAAGGATACTTCTTCTACAAAGAAAAACACTTCCAGTCAAGAAACCAAGCGGATTGGAAATGCAGATTATGGATACATCGATATTCCAAGTAAATGGTTCAAATTCACGGATATCGATGGGACAGAAGCGGTCCAATACACAGATGGAAGTGCCTATAACATTGTCACCTTGAACAGCTATACGCGGGAAAAAGCAAAAGTTCCTGCGGATATTGAATTTAATGCTGAATTTCTAGCCAAGAAACTGGCCGTAATGTGGCAAGATAACCAGGATGTTGGGAAGATGACGGGAGCGCGAACTAAAGTCGCAGGTCTGGACGCCTACCAGCTTCAAATTGTCATGAAATCTGGTCAATACCTGATTACCTGGATCTTCCAAAAGGGTGAAAAAGTCTATACCATTTCTTTTGAAGGAGATGCAGAAACATTGAAAACCTTTATCCCATACATTGAAGACACTTGGAGCCTAGATGGAACAGGCGCTGTAACGGATTGATGAAGTGAGATAGATCGCAGGATCTATCTTTTTTCACGTTCTTTGTGGTATAATCTTCCTATTGTTTAGAAGAGGAAATAGAGGATGACACAGGAAATTGATATTGAAAAATACCATCAGTTAGCTCTCCAAAAGCAAAAGGAGCACCGCAAGGTATTGGCGAATCTCAAGAAGAAGCCACCTAAGAATTTAGATAAAATAGCGCAAGAAA
>OLFT01002406.1_pt1 | contig 16196 bp, 15 predicted proteins | sample 1604921 | NCBI WGS metagenome assembly OLFT01 (sample SAMEA3888897, study PRJEB22519) | human gut metagenome | biome: human gut; feature: human-associated habitat; material: faeces | place: Denmark | collected 2013 | reverse complement strand
CCGAACTCGGATACAGCATGATGTTTGGCGAAACGAAAAAGGAGTTCTTTTTCAAGAATATCAAGGGCAGAGGTTATGCAGATACCGGAAAGGGGGTGATTACGGAGTTTTATACTCCGATCGTGCCGAAGGGATACGACTTTTTGCAGGAGATTGGGAGGTGTGCAAAATGATTATGTAGCAACAATGTAGCTACATAATTGACGCATAGAATACGATGTGTTATACTAAATTTGAAAAGGAGGTCTGCAAGATGGATAATGTTATTTCTTCTGCAAAAACAGATATGTTCCGTATTCGCATGAATCCTGAAATTCGTGAAGAATTGGAGCAGATTTATGCAAAAACGGGGTTGACACTCACGGACGCAATCAATGTGTTTTTTCAGCAGTCATTAAATGCAGGCGGTTTCCCATTTGCAGTGACAGGAGATAATGCGGAAATTGTTAAGGCAAAGGCTCTGGCACGGTTGGTGAAAGAACTGAAAAAGGGCGATGATTGCACCGAAAGCTATTCTGCCGAGCAGGCCCGGGCTATGTTGGGTATTGCTGAATGAGAATTAAATTTAAGAAAACTGCTGTTGAAGATATGCGGGCAACGAAACGATATATTAGGGAGCAGCTTAACAATCCGTCAGCAGCAGCAAAATTAACTCGTCGGGTGTATGACGCGATTATGCTGTTAGAGGATAATCCGTTTATGGGCACAGAATTGTGCAGTCGCTATGCGGTAGATACGGACATTCGGTTTTTAGTAGTAGCAAAGCAGATTGTGTTCTATCGTGTTGTGGGCAACGAATATGTAGAAGTTACCCGTGTACTTGATGGGCGTCAGGATTATATGGCGCTGCTTTTTTGAAATTAAATATGTACACGCAAAACGCGCAGAGGAAAGAACTCTGCGCGTTTTTCTATGCCCTCGCGCCGTCCGTGCGGCGGCGTGCAGCGCGAAAGCCGACGGCACGGAACGGTGCGTTGGGCGCGGCGTCAGCCGCGCCCGAACGTCGGAACCCCCTTTATCTAACAGGGGGGTACAAATCGGACAAGATAGGCGAACTACGCAAAACTTTGAACAAAATCAACAGGAAACGGAGGTAAAATTGCAAAACAGGACTTGGATAACGGAGTTTCAGGAAAAAAGGATGCAAATTGGCATATCCGAACAGGATATGGCTCTTGAAGCCGGACTGACGGAGGAGTATTACCGCCGATTGGAGCAGGAAAATCAGTCCGTGCCGCAAAAGGTACGCAAGCGGCTGAAAGACGCGCTCATTCGTCTGCATCCTGAGCCGCTGACACTGCTGTTCGACTATGTGCGTATCCGCTTTCCAACAATGGATGTGAAGCACATCATTGAAGATGTTCTTCGGCTGAAAATGAAATATCTGGTGCAGGAGCCGCGCGGAATGTATGGCTATACAAGCACATACCAGATTGGCGATGTGATGGTGCTGACCTCACCGCTGGAAGAAATGGGTGTGCTTTTGGAATTGCGCGGCAAAGGCTGTCGGCAGTTTGAAGCGTATCTGGACGGACAAAAGCGGACTTGGTACGAATTTTTCCGCAAGTGTATGAAAGAAAAGGCGGTGTTCAAACGGGTAGACCTCGCGGTGAATGACTTGGTGGGTATGCTGGATATTCCGCTGCTTATCAGCAAATGCCGCAAGGAGGAGTGCGTTTCGGTGTTCCGCAGTTTTCGGGCGTTTCGCTCGGGCGGATTGGTCAGTCGGCAGGAGCAGGACAGCGCCCACATGGGTGCAACGCTGTACATCGGCTCGATGCAGTCCGATTTGTACTTTTGCCTTTACGAGAAAGCGTATGAGCAGCTTGTGAAAAACGGTACGCCGCTCGAACAGGCGGACATTCAGAACCGCTTTGAAATCCGGCTGAAAAATGAGCGTGCGGACAACGCCGTGTATGATCTTGTGTCGAACGAGAATCCGGAACAGACGGCGTTCGGCATTATCAACCGCTATGTGCGTTTTGTGGATAAGGAGAGCGGAAAACCGCGTGAGGAATGGCCGCTGAACCCGATGTGGGAAACCTTTATCGGCAAGCACCGCAATACGCTCAAACTGACAACTGCACCCGAGCCGTACACGCTGGAACGGATGCTGAACTGGTTTTCGCATCAGGTGGCACCGACGGCGAAAATGCTCATGCTGATTGATGAAAAGTGTGGAACGTCCCATGTCAAGGATATTCTGGATAACACGGAACTGCGGGACAAGCACCGAAAAATCATCCAGCAGAAGATGAGAACGGTTAATGAAATGATTCAGATGGAGGATAACTAATGAATTTTGGCGTAAATCTGTATAACTGGCTGCTGTCGAACGCCCAGCCGCTGGTGCTGGTTGCTATCGTGGTGATTGGCCTGTATCTCGGCTTCAAGCGTGAGTTTACCAAACTGATTGGCTTTCTCGTGGTGGCCATGCTGTCGGTTGGTCTGGTGTTCAACGCGGCAGGCGTGAAGGATGTTCTGCTGAGTCTGTTCAATCAGATTCTCGGTGCATAAGGCTGGCTGAAAAGTCAGCCTTTTCTTATGGAATGAGGTGGAATTATGGAAGAAATGCGCGTTTATATTGCCAATCTCGGCAAATATAACGAGGGCGAACTCGTTGGTGCGTGGTTTGAACCACCGATTGACTTCGATGAGGTCAAGGAGCGTATCGGGCTGAACGACCAGTATGAGGAATACGCCATCCACGATTTTGAACTGCCGTTCGAGATCGGCGAGTATACGCCTATCGAGGAGATCAACCGCCTGTGTGAAATGGTGGAGGACCTGCCGGACTACATTCGGGATAACATGGGTTCGCTGCTCAGTTATTACAGCGGCGTGGAGGATTTCTGCGAGCACGCGGACGATATTATCCTGTGGAGTGGTTGTGACACAACAGCCGATGTAGCGGAACAGATGTTAGATGATGGTTTGATTTCAGATGAAACGCTGCGACGGTATTTTGACAGTGTGCAGTACGGGCGCGACCTCTCGATGGAGGGCGATTTTGTGGAAACCAAAGACGGCGTATTTGAACTGGTGAGGTGAAAATGATGTTAGAGATGCGAGTTTACATCGAAAAGCGGCATAAGAGCCGCGAAATTGAGCAGCCCGGTGCGTGGTTTACGCCGCCCATCGACTATGACGAGCTGGAAGAACGTATTGGCGTGACCGATCAGGAGCCGGACTACGTTATCCGTGATTACGAGCTGCCGTTCGAGATTGACGAAGATATGATGATCGAAGAACTGAACTGCCTGTGTCAGATGGTAGATGAATTGCCGGAAAGTGTGCAGAAAAATATTGAAACGCTGCTCATGGAGTACGGAAATGTACGCAATCTGTATGAACATTTCGTAACGAACCAGAATCCCGTTCTATAAAAGGAGGGCCGCTGCGAGAATGGTGAGGGGGTGAAGTACGGCTGTGTGTAACTGCCGACAGGGAGTTATACATCAACCGTGCAGGGGGAGAGGAAAGACGCCTGCGGCTGGAACTCGTTCCTCTCCCCCTATACCCTTTATATACTGTAGAAAAGTGAAAAGGAGCTGCAATTTGAAAAAGCTAAGAAGTTATAGCAGTGTATGGAAAGTCGAACAGGTAATATACTCGTTCGGTGACGCAAAACTGCCGACACCTGTCACCGTGACCCAGCTGCTCTGGCTGGCGGCAAGCGGTGTGCTGGTGTTCGCGTTCCGTAAAGTGCCGCCGTTGGCGCTTATTCATAACCCGCTGATTTTGTGCGGTATTCCGTTCGGCGTGACGTGGTTTATGAGCAAAAAGACCTTTGACGGCAAGAAACCGTACAGTTTCTTGCGCTCGGTGATCGCCTATGCGCTGCGTCCGAAAGTCACCTTTGCCGGAAAGCCTGTCCGGCTGAGAAAGTACCGTGAGAATGCGGAAATTACCGTAGTGAGGAGTGAAATCATCCGTGCCGTACCCGATTAAATATATCGAAAATAACCTTGTTTGGAACATTGAGGGCGAGTGTTTTGCCTATTACGAACTGATTCCGTTCAATTATTCGTTCCTGTCGCTGGAACAGAAAGACGCGGTGCATGATGCTTTCCGGCAGTTGATCGCGCAGAACCGTGATGGCAAGATTCACGCTTTGCAGATTAGCACAGAAAGCAGTATCCGCGCCGCACAGGAGCGTTCCAAGAAAAGCGTGACCGGACGGCTGAAAGAGATCGCTTGCGCCGAGATTGACGAGCAGACGGAAAATCTCGTTGCTTCTCTCGGTGATACACAGGTCGATTACCGCTTCTTTCTCGGCTTTAAGCTGGTCGTGACGGATAAGGAATTGTCCGTGAAAGATGTAGGAAAACAGGTCAAGAATGTGCTGTTCGATGCGGCAAACGCTATCAGCAGTTCTTTCATGGGTGATTTTGTTTCCATGCCAAATGACGAAATCCGCCGTTATTCCCGCATGGAAAAGTTGATGGAAAATAAGCTGTCGCGTCGTTTTAAGGTGCGTCGGCTAAATAAGAATGACTTCGGCTATCTGCTGGAGCATATCTACGGCAGAACCGGCACAGCGTATGAAGATTTCGAGTTTACACTGCCGCGCAAAAAGCGCAAGCGTGATACGCTGGTCAAAAAGTACGATCTTATCAAGCCTGCCCGCTGTTTGATTGAGGAAAAACAGCGGTATTTGCACATGAAATCCGAGGATTCGGAAAGCTACGTTGCGTACTTTACGATTTCGGATGTGGTCGGTGAACTGGATTTCCCATCCAGTGAGATTTTCTACTATCAGGAGCAGCAGTTTGACTTTGCGATTGACACCTCAATGAATATTGAGATTATCACGAACAAGGTCGCATTACATACGGTCCGCAACAAGAAAAAGGAGCTGAAAGACCTCGATAACCATGCGTGGGAAAACAACTCGGAAACCACTAATCAGGTTGCGGAAGCACTGGACCGCGTGGACGAACTGGAAACCGTGCTTGACCAGAGCAAGGAAAGTATGTACAAGCTGTCCTATGTGGTGCGTGTTACCGCGCCCGATGTGGAAGAACTCAAACGCCGCTGTAACCAAGTGCGCGACTTCTACGATGATGCAAGTATCAAACTGGTGCGTCCCATTGGTGATATGATGGGATTGCACAACGAATTTATTCCGGCAAGTAAGAGGTATATGAACGATTATGTGCAGTATGTCACCAGTGATTTTCTCGCCGGTCTGGGTTTCGGTGCAACGCAAATGCTCGGTGAGCGCGACGGTATCTATCTCGGCTACAATGTCGATACCGACCAGAATGTCTATGTTCAGCCTGCCAAAGCGGCACAAGGCGTTAAAGGCTCTGTCACCAATGCGCTGTCCGGTGCATTTCTCGGCTCTCTGGGCGGCGGTAAATCGCTGTCGTTCAACCTGCTTACTTACTACGCTGTTCTGAACGGTGCACAGGCTCTTATCCTTGACCCGAAATCTGAACGCGGTCTTTGGAAAGAGAAGCTGCCGGAGATTGCGGACGAGATCAATATTGTCAATCTGACCTCGGACGAGGAAAACAAGGGTATGCTTGACCCGTATATCATCATGCGGAAAACCAAGGACGCAGAAAGCCTTGCGCTTGATGTGCTGACTTTCCTTACGGGCATTTCCTCGCGTGACGGTAAACTGTTCCCTGTCCTGCGCCGTGCGGTTCGTGCCGTGACCAACAGCGAAATGCGCGGACTGCTCCGTGTCATTGATGCGCTGCGGGACGATGGTTCGGAAACCGCGCTTGCGATTGCCGATCACATTGAATCGTTTACGGATTATGACTTTGCGCACCTGCTGTTCTCAAATGGCAAGGTGCAGCAGACCATCAGCCTTGAAAAGCAGCTGAATATCATTCAGGTTGCCGATCTTGTTCTGCCGGACAAGGACACTGCGCCTGCGGACTATACGACTATCGAAATGCTGTCGATCTCTATGCTGATCGTCATTTCCACCTTTGCACTGGATTTCATTCATTCAGACCGCAGTATCTTCAAGATGGTTGGACTTGATGAAGCATGGGCGTTCCTCAATGTGGCACAGGGCAAAACGCTGGCAAACAAGCTGGTTCGCGCCGGTCGTTCGATGAATGCTGCCGTTTACTTTGTCACCCAGAACGCCGGTGATGTGGCAGACGAGAATATCAAGAACAACATCGGCATGAAGTTTGCGTTCCGCTCTACGGATATGAACGAGATCAAGAAAACGCTTGAATTTTTTGGTCTGGATTCCGAGGACGAAAACAATCAGAAGCGGCTTCGCAATCTGGAAAACGGTCAGTGTCTTTTCCAAGACTTGTACGGTCGTGTCGGCGTTATCAAGTTCCATGTCATGTTCGATTATCTGTTCCATGCGTTTGATACTCGCCCGCCGGTTACAGGGAACGAGGTGTAACGTGTGACAAATGCCTTGAAAGTTCAGAAATTAGCCATTACAGCCTTTGTTGCGGTTGTGATGGCTTTTCTATTTCTCAATCTGTTCACCGTGCAGGCGCACGCCGCCGGATTGCTGGATGAAACCATTGATACGGCGCACGAGTTCAGCAAGTATCCGATCGACAACTACCAGCTTGACTTTTATGTTGATTCCTCGTGGGATTGGCTGCCGTGGAACTGGCTGGACGGTATCGGGAAAACGGCGCAGTACGCAATTTACCTGTTTACGAACTTCCTGTGGACGCTGAATTTGTATATTTCAAATGCCGTGGGCTACCTGATTCAGCAGGCATATGACCTCGACTTCATCAGCAGTGCCGCAAGTGAGATTGGTAAAAACATTCAGTTGATTGCGGGCGTGTCAGCCAGCGGATTGGACAGCATGGGCCTGTTTCCAGGCATGATGGCGATTGTTACGCTGCTGGTCGGCGTGTACTGCACCTATGTTGGACTGGTCAAACGTGAAACGACAAAAGCGTTTCATGCGGCGCTGAATTTCGTCGTTGTGTTTGTGGTGTCGGTCGGGCTGATTGCCTATGCGCCGTCCGCGATTAGCGGCGTCAACGAGTTTTCGAGTGACATCAGCAACGGCATTGTCGATGTGAGCGCGAAAATTCTTGCGCCGGACACGGCAGGCGAGAACACCGGCGTTTCTGCGATTCGGGATTGCCTGTTCGGGATTCAAGTGAAACAGCCGTGGCTTATCATGCAGTTTGGCGATTCAGATGTGGAGAATGTCGGAGAAGAACGGGTAAACAGCTTGCTCGGCACTTCGCCGGATGAAAACCGTGGCAAGGACAGAGAAGAAGTCGTAAAGTCGGAATTGGAAGATTACGATAACGGCAATCTGACCGTAACCGAGGTGACAAGCCGGTTCGGCCTATCCGTGTTCTTCCTGATTTTTAATCTGATTGTTTCGGCATTTGCGATTATGCTGACAGGCAGTATGCTGTTGTCGCAGATTTTGTTCATCATCAGCGCGATGTTCCTGCCGGTGAGCCTGTTGATCAGCATGATTCCGGCGTTTTCCGGTACGAGCAAGAGAGCGGTGATTTCGCTGTTCAATACAATTATGCTTCGCGTCGGTACAACGCTGCTGACCACGTTTGTGCTGGTGCTGTCCTCGCTGGCATACACGATTGCAAACGGCAAGCCGTTCGTGGTGGTCGTGTTGCTGCAGGTAATTGTGTTTGCGGGCGTGTATATGGAGCGCGACAAACTGCTCGGCATGATCGGTCTGCGTGATGAGGGCACGGGTCGTGTCGGTCGAGCCATGACAAACCGGCCGCGCCGGACGATTTCGAGGGCGGTTCGCAAGGCACTGCCGTTTGCGGCAGGTGTTGGCGTAGGAAAGCGTTCTGCACAGCGCCGTGCTGTGCAGAGTACCCAGCGGACGGCTTCAACCACTGTAAATCGCGAAACCGTTCCGCCGGAAAAGAAGAATCTCGGTCAGAGAGTAGGCGAAACGGCAGGCAAGATTGCAGATACGCCATCTCGTGTGCGGGATAAGGCGGCGGAAACCGTGCAAAAGGTCAAGGACGCACCGACTAATGCGGAATATGCTGTCCGCAGCAATGTGGAATCTGCACGGGAAAGTGTGCGGGAAACTATGCAGAAACGTCGGGAAGCGCGTGCCGCACAGATGGAATCTCGTAGGACTACCACGGCAAGCCGCCGTGAGCAGTTATCTCAGCGAAAAAGAGAACGCAATGAGGATAATACGGAGAAGCCCAGAACGGAAAGCACTCGTGTTGCACCAAAGGAGCGCCCAACTGTCCCCAAACAGCAGAAAACCGAACCAGAAAAGCCGTCTGCACCGCAGAATCGACCTCGGTCGGAACGGATTGAACCGACACCCAGACAGCGGGAAGATCGTCCGACGGTCAAGGATAAGCCGCAGACTACGGTTGCAGACCGCAAGCCGGACCGTCCGGCAGAACGTCCGACGATGCCGGACAAGTCCCAAACACGACACACAATGCCGAAAGGACTGGACGAAGAAACCTTTGGCGCGGAGTTCAAACAGCGAAAAACCAGAAAAACTACGCACAAACAGCGGCGTTCCGAGAGCCGAGGTGAGCGCAAGTGATGAAAAAAGCGGCAGTGGCAGGTGCCCTGGGCTTCGGACTGCTGATTGCTTTGCTTCTGTCGATGTTTCTGATTATTGCTTCGGATGATGAGGGCGGCGGAAGTAATTCGGGACTGTATATCGGTGTGAATCTCTCAGCAGAAGTGCTTGTGCACCAGCCTATGGTTGAGAAATACGCACGGCAAAACGGTATCAGCGATTATGTCTATATCCTGCTTGCTATTATTCAAGTGGAAAGCGAGGGCAAATTGGAGGACGTTATGCAGTCCTCGGAATCTGCCGGATTGCCGGTGAATACGCTCGGCACAGAGGACAGTATCAAGCAGGGCTGCAAGTATTTCGCCGAATTGGTGACAAAGGCGGACAAGCTCGGCTGTGATATGGACGCCATTATTCAAGCGTACAATTACGGTAGCGGTTTCCTGGATTTTGTTGCGAAAAACGGCAAGCGGTACACCTTTGAACTGGCACAGGAGTTTTCTCGTCAGCACTCCGGCGGCGTAAAAGTTACCTATAAAAACGAGATTTCTACGCCGATCAACGGCGGCTGGCGATACAATTACGGCAATATGTTCTATGTCAAGCTGGTACGGCAATATCTGACGCAGACCGGCGGTGACGCACTCGGAACGGACGCGCAGAATCGCATTGTCGAGGTGGCGAAAAATTCAGCAAAGTACGGCATTTCTGCCGCTGGCGGCTATTGTGAAGCGTGGGTGGAAGAAGTTTATCGAAAAGCGGGCGTATCCATCGACCAGCATTGCTGTGCGGGCAAGAATCGTGCGCTGTACACGGTGGGGAAGTCCAGTAAGAACATTCCTCTTGGCGCGATGGTTTACAATGACCCGGCGGTGTACCAGTCCCGGACGAACGATACCTGTGGCAGAAATGCCGGTCATGTCGGCATTTATATTGGAAACGGCCAGATTATTTCCAACATCGGCGGCACTGCCATTGATACTGTAGAGGGCTGGACGGCCTACTATGGCTTCGGCGGCTGGGGCTGGGGCGGCGCTGTGGTTGCACACAAATAAGGCAAAGGAGATTGAATTATGTTTCAGAAAAAGACAGAAAAGCAGCAGAAACCGAAGAAACTGCGTATCTACACGGCGAACAGCCGCAAGCCTGCTGTAATTGCAATGTGGCTGCTGTTCGTTTGTGGTTTCGCGTTTGCAGTGTATAAGAACTTTACTGCGATTGATACCCATACGGTTCACGAAAAGGAGATTGTTGAGCACCGTGTGGAGGATACCAGTGGTGTAGAAGCGTTTGTGCGGAACTTTGCGAAAACTTACTATTCGTGGAGCAATAACAAGGATTCTGTAGCCCAGCGTATCGATGCGCTGACCGGCTATCTGACCGAGGACCTGCAGCGTTTAACGGCTGACACCGTGAGAAGCGACGTTGCGGTTTCTTCGTCCGTACAGGATGTTCAGATCTGGTCTGTGGAGCAGGATGGCAGTGAAAACGATTTTGCAGTCGTGTTCACAGTGACGCAGACGATCTCGGACAGCAAGAAAAAGGATACTGTATCCAGCGTGTACAAAACAGCGGTCCACAAGGACGACAACGGCGATCTGGTGATTACACAGGCGCCGACAATCACCGGCAAGCCTGCAAAATCCGCATACACGCCAAAAGCCGCAGAACCCGATGGAACGGTTTCTGCGGCCGAGAGCGAGGATATTACGGATTTCCTGACCACTTTTTTCACGCTGTATCCAACGGCGACGGAAAAAGAGCTGTCTTACTACGTCGGCGGGGATTCCATGCCGCCGGTTAAGTGCGCGGACTACACGTTCAGTCAGTTTAAAAGCACGGTGCTGAACAAGAATGGCGATATCGTAACGGCAACTGTAGCTGTGGAATATCTGGATACCATCACGAAAATGACACAGATTTCGCAGTTTGAGCTTGTGCTGAAACTGGTAGATAGGAATTGGAAAATTGTCGGATAAATAAAAAGCTGAGGTAATCCTCAGCTTTTTATGGTCTTGGTTTGCATTAAAAAAGTCTATCCATGTTCTGCCGCAGCATACGAACCATGCGTTCGCAGTCCAGCATAGTATTATCAGCGCCGAACATGACAGCGGTCTGATCGACTACGCTCGTATCCGGATTGCTGCTGCCGACCACGACCCGACCGTTCTTCACGCGGTCCATCACGGCGTCCGCGTTATCGATGAGGAAATCCAGTTCGTTCATCAGGCTGCTGTTGTAGTAGCGGATCGGATTCTCCTGCTCGGTCATGCCGCTACGGATAGTCTGCGCTTTGCGCTTGATGGAGTCCAGCGCCGCCATGGCGGTTGCCTTATCGGTAACTACATAGTCGGTATAGCCGCCGTTTTTCACCGCAGACGCACAATTCTTGATCTTCTGCGTATCCGTCCGCATATCAAGCAGCTGCTTCATGAGATTTGTCGCGTAGGTTTCCATTTCGGCACGCTTGCTGTCACTCAGCGGCATGCGCAGGAAGATGGCGTTCACGTCATTCTCTGCCTTGGCGCTGTACCACGTTACGTCCATGCCGGTCAGCTCACCGATGTTGCGCAGCGGCAGATAGATGGAATTCTGGTAAAACAGCGGAAAAATGGTCACGCCCTTCTGGTTTTTGAAGGTCTGCTGTTTGCCGTCCACGAGGACCTTTACGCCCTTATCGAGCGTAGCATGACCGGTCGCACCGACATATTTCACGCCTTCCTGATGGTACGCATCGTCATCCGCACACGGATAGGACTTTTCCGTAGTACCGGACAGGAACACCGTGCGCGATGCACTGTCCCACGAGATATTTTTACCCATCCAGCGGCCAACCGTGCGCAGCGGCATGTAGGTCGAGCCGTTGTAGCTCAGCGCCGTGTAAACCGTCTTGCCGTCCTCGCTCGGGAAGGTAGCCGGAATGCCCTCTGCATAGATATCCGCGCTCTGTGGATTGATTTTTACGGCGGTGCGGGTCTGTGTTGTAGTCTGTGTAGCTGCCTGTTCAGCAATTTGAGCTGTAGTGTGTGCCGGAATATTTGCGGCTTGCGCGCCAATACTTGCAGCCATTAGAGAGAAAACACAAACAATACTTCCTAATATGCGTTTCAGCTTCATACGATACACCCTTTCTTTGGTTACTATAATATTACAACGAAGCACAACGGTTACTTTCATTGTACTTCGTTGATAGGGCGCTTAGTAGATGCCGTACAGTTCGGTAGTTACCTCACCAGAACCCGACACCGCGCTGCCAAAAGCTGTGATGTTATCGCCGGGGCTAATGATAAAATTATCTGCACCATACTGAATATCATCATAACAGTGCATTCACTTTTCGTATTAACAACGCGTCTCAGCTGATAGCAGTTGCTCTGACCCATTGCAGAAGTCCAAACGCTGACGTTCATCTTAGTGATAGAACGATCAATATTATGCATATATACTGCCAAACCACTGTAGTCAACATTTCCGGCCAAGCCATCGGCTAATGTGACTCCCTGGTTGCCATCAACGTTTGTATATACTATTGCGGTACGCGAATCGCCAAGACGACGGCCATTCGGTGCAGAGCGCGCAGCCTGAAGCATAATACCAGTAGAATCAGACGCCTGTACAGCTGCATTTACAATGATAGAACCCTGCTCATCGTTGGTCGTATCTTCGGGAACTGCTACTTCTACGGGAGTCTGCGTAGTGCTGCCATCAGCCTTGACATGAACGACATTGACAGTAACATTATCACCGGCAAATGCCGAAATCGACTGAGAATTTGCGAGTGCTGAGGACGGAACATCCTGCGAATTTACTGCGCCTGCGCTCATCATAAGAGCGGACGCGGCCATACAGCCTGCGAGCGTTGTGCTCATCATCTTCTTAAATTTGCTCATAGTGTTAATAATCCCTCCATATTCTGGTGTACTCTCGATGATTGCCATCGTATGGGTGCGACAATCATTCATGCTTTTATTGTAGAATAGTATTTGGTACATTAACAATGCGGTGTTTATCTGCATGATTGCAATTTACTTTTGATTGTTGCTCGGTGTAGCAATCTATGCAGATTTTTGTTAAACCATGGGAACCACTTCCATATGATAAAATGTGTATTAAAGAATTGTTTTTGATGTTTGCATTATAACATCTGAAGTAAAATTTTCAATAGATTTGCAGAGTTTGGTATGTCTGGTGCAGAAAGATGCAAAGGTTAGTAATTAAAGCAGGATTTGGTGGATGTATCTGATAATCAGCTATGGATATGGCGAATAAATAATACATACTTAATAATCAATAGCTAAAAACATATGTGAACGCAAATATAAGCAGACGCCAATGCGATTGGCATTGGTGTCTGCTTATGAGTGATATTGTAAGTTTCAGAGTATGCGTTGAGAATTTAGAAACCGCTTGCAAATTCATCAATCAAGAACTGACTGCCGACCTTTTTTACATAAATCAAGCAGGTAGTGCTGGTTTGATTGGGGTCATACACCGAGTTTGCGGCGGGTTTCATTGCAAAAGAACATTCAAAAACGAGTTCTTTGGCTCTTGCGGAATAATCACCGTTATAAGTGCAGGACTTTAGTTTTGCTTCTTTCATACCGAATACGCCAATGCTGTAGTCAAATCCTGCGGCATCGCCGGTGCACAGCGTATTCATCTTCTGATACTGCTGATTGCCGAACAGCGTAAAGAACTCACTGATTACATTTTTAGCAGATGAAACGTCGCTGTCAGAAAAGACAGAATCGTTGATAAGAACAGAACTGGTGCTGCCTTGCCATGTAACCGTTTTGCCCAGCCATTCGCTGACAGCGCGTATCGGCACATAAGTCGTACCCTGATAGATCAACGGTTCTACTACCTTGCCGTTTACATCGGTAGCAACCTGTTTCTGGCCGTTCAGGTAAATGGTGATGCCACCGTAGGTTGCAGTGATTTTGCGGCCGTTGACTGCGAAAGCAATCGTACCCAGCAGCATACAGCAAATCAAGCCGATAATTGGGATGCGAAAACGCTTTTTCTTCATGTGCAATACCTCCCTGAATGATTATCGTTGTTACAGCAGGTATGCGTTAGTAGTTTTTGATTACATAGAAGCTGTAATTGCCGTTCAAATCTGCCGAGGAGAACGCAGCGTCTTTTCGATCGGTGGTGTGTGCTGTGTACGCGATTTTAGCACCATCATTGATGCTTACTAACACAATATGACCCGCACCGCTCGAAGTATAGGCAAAGCTGCCAGCCGTAGCATTGGTGTAGCTGGTTTTTGTTGCATAACCCTTGTTTACCATATACGAGGGTACTGCGGATGCACGAATCCACGAAACAGAATCGGCTTTCCAAGTTGCATCGGTGGGAATACCACCAGCATGGATACACTGAGAAACGAAATTAGCGCAGTCACCGCCGTTGCCCTTATAGCTGGTATATGCCGGATTGTAAGACGACCAATACTTGTATGCGTAATCGCGAGCGGCAATGCGGTTATAGCTGTTGTAGTTATTGATCTTAGTAGCAACCCAAGCGGGGGAAATCATCATGCTCTGAACAGCAGCCTGCGCATCTTCTGCACCATTGCGGTAAATTTCGTCATACGACCGCAGTTCGTACTCATTGATATTGACATCGTTGTCGAACTCGTCAAGGCCGGTCAGTGTAATGTTGTCCGGCTCGGCAACAGGTGCAGAAACCTTGATATGATAGGTGAAATCGCTGGTTTCGCCAATGTATTCGTCGAACATCTCAACAGTTGTGTCCATCGACTGAACAAATGTGTCAACAACATTCTGCTGGGCCGCCGTCAAGGCAGTATCCTGATCTAAGCCGAAAGTGGATTTTGCCAACTCCGTCTTATCGGATGCGGCCATTGTGGCATACGAAGAAGCGCCGAGTTCATCCAGATAGCCAGCGATGTACGGCATTTCTTCAACGCTCTGCGCTTTAAGGCGTTCGCTGACAGTGACCGTGGTTTCGTACTGAACCGAGCCGTCGGACTGGGTTACTTCACCGTCATCGAAACGAAAGCCAACAAGCGAATAGAGGTCTTCATCGCTCTCACGGAAAAAATGCTCAATCTCGTTTTGTGCGGTTGCCTTCAACTGATTGATCGTGGCATCATCGAGTGCGTTGGGTTCCAGTGCAGCGACACCTACGTTGAGACACGAGAGAACCATTACGGAAGAAAGACTGCCTGCAAGAAACTTTTTGATAGTCATACTGCTGTTCACCTCCATGTTAGCAGTTCGGCTTGGATGAAAACTCATTAACTGAACTTACTGCATTGGAGTCATTCCCTTCATTTGGTGTATTTGTATTATACAACATACGATAAAATGCACAATATGAGTGCAGAGTTTGGTAGGTCTGGTGCAGTAAAATGCACAAAGAAAGGACGACAGCTTTTAAAACTGTCGTCCATGATTTTACAAATTCAAAATAATCTCTACAGTATATTGATTATTCTCCTGATTGATTTGCATTGTGCCGCCGATTTGTTCTACTGTGGAACTGACGTTTTTCAGCCCATAACCATGAATACCCTCGCGTTTCTTAGAAGAAAATTCTGGGTCATAGGGATTGGAAATGCGGTAATACAGAATACTGTCCTTTTGTCTTAAAGTTAAACTTACGATTTTAGGCGTATCGGCAGATACACCGCTGCATGCGCGAATTGCGTTATCCAATGTATTTCCGAGAATAACACTTAAAACCAGCGGGGACAGGGCAAGCTGAGGGGAAACAAAAACGTCGATTTTTAAAGTAATACCGGCAAGTGAGGATTTTCCCAGTGCATCATTCAAAATTGCGTTAATAACCGGATGGTCTACATCAACGATTTTGCTAAGCGAATTAAATGATCTGGTAATGGTTTCGAGATATAACTCTGCTTGTGATACATCACTGTCCTTGACTAATGCAGTAACAGCAGTTAATTGCTTTTTTATATCATGCCACAGGCTTCGCGTTTGCTCGTTAGCGGATTTCATCTGTTCGTAATAAGTCAGCTGAGTTTCGAGTTGCTGTTCAGCCAAACGCCGCTGCTGCTCGTTTTCGTAATTTGTACGAATAGATCGCATATATACGAAGAATACAATGTTGATGTACAAAATTCCGGCAATAGAAAGTGTTAATAATATTAAAAGAAAGTGCGATACGGTTCCGACCAATTCCAATGATACAATGCAGATAAATACACTGACGAGCTGGCAGGTCGTGAGTGGGAGCAATTCTTTGAATGGAATATCAAGTAAACCTTTTTTGCCGAACAGTGTGACAATAAAAAGAATGAGCAGCAAGTTTATCAGCTTTGCAAAGATGATAAATATGCAGCGTGCTAACCCCTGTCCGAGGATAACCGTTCGTGAAATGCCGGAGAGATAAAAAGGATATTCACATATTACGTCAACCAACACACTGAGGGTTATAAATGCTGTTGAAGTTAAAAGTGCCTTGCGAACAGTGGATTCAAAAATCGCATATGTTGATACACTGATAATGCTCCAGCTAAGTAGGATACGAAGTATACCCGGCATAGGGATACAGCTCATCACGATAATAAAAATACCCACAAGTAAGTATAAATGTCCTTTGTACTTAGTGCTGCGATATTTTGAGTAAAATCCGGATGCAAAAAGATAGAGTAGAAAAGTGTCTAATACGCCACTGAGGGCTTCGATTAGCAAAGTCATATGTTTTCCCT
>OLFT01002385.1_pt1 | contig 16316 bp, 17 predicted proteins | sample 1604921 | NCBI WGS metagenome assembly OLFT01 (sample SAMEA3888897, study PRJEB22519) | human gut metagenome | biome: human gut; feature: human-associated habitat; material: faeces | place: Denmark | collected 2013 | reverse complement strand
ATTTTGTGTCTCCAGCAGCAGATGGCGTTCTTAAAAAAAGTCATGCGGCTGCACGGCAAGCCGGGAGAATAGCCATGGACAGCGCCGGAGAGAGATTTGAGGCCATTCGCGCCGCGTTGGCGGATCGGAACAACATCCTCACCGTGAAAGACCTGTGCGAATTGGCAGGTGTCTCCCGCTCCGGCTACTACAACTGGGTGCGTTCTGAAAAAAACAGAGAGCTTCGGGAGGCGAAGGACCGGGCGGCATTCGAACAGATCCTGGAGGCATACCGGTTCCGGGGCTACGCAAAGGGCGTTCGCGGCATTCATATGCGGCTTTTGCACATGGGTATCCGAATGAACGTGAAGAAGATCCGCCGCCTGATGCGGAAATACAAGCTCACCTGCCCCATCCGAAAGCCGAATCCCTACCGCAGATTGCAGCGATCCATCCGAATGGGCAGCGCCGCGGAGAATTTGGTCAACCGGGAATTCGAGTCTCATGGGCCGAGAGCCATCCTCCTGACGGACATCACATACATCCCGCTCTGCGGCAGATTCTGCTACCTCTCCACGATCCTGGACGCCTGTACAAAGCAGGTCCTGGCCTATGCGATGAGCGAATCGCTGGAAGTGGATTTTGTTTTGGAAACGGTCCAGCTGCTGGTAAAGCACCATGGGATCTCGCTGAGCAAGGAGACCGTGATCCACAGCGACCAGGGGACCCACTACACCAGTCTGAAGTTTATCCAGCTGGTGGAGAACAGCGCGCTGCGGCGGTCCATGTCCCGCAGAGGGAACTGCTGGGACAACGCGCCCCAAGAGAGCTTCTTCGGGCACATGAAGGACGAACTGGCCAGTGAGATCCCGGGGTGGACGTCTTTTGAGGCCGCCAAAGCCTCCATTGACCGCTGGATGGATTACTACAACAACGACCGCTGCCAGTGGGATCTGGCGAAGCTATCCCCTAACGAATATTACCACTACATCACCACAGGTGAGTACCCCGCCGGTACCATGCGGTGGCGCAGAGAGGAGCTATCCAAGCTGTTCAAGCGGCTCTATGAGGACAATGTGCTGGGGCGGGTGACCGATGAGCAGTACCGGATGCTGGCGGGCGATTACACCGTCGAACAGAAAGCGTTGGAGGAACAGATCCCCGAAGAGGGGGCCCGGCTGGAAAAGCTGAAAGCTGCCTCCGCCAACGTGAACACATTCGTTGAGAAGGCGAAGCAGTATACCGCCATCGACGAGCTGACGCCGGAGCTGCTGCGGCTGTTCATCCAGAGGATCAAGGTGGGAGAACGGACGGAGAAATACTCCCGCAGCTCCCACCAGAGCATCCGCACCGTGTACCGCGACATCGGCACGGTGGACAGCGAAATGGAGCAGGGCGAGGCGCAGCCGCGCATTGCGCCGCCCCTGAGTGAGGTATTCGAGCTTCCCGCATAATAAAAAAGCAGAGAAAAAACGCAAGAAGCGGACAGCAAACGCTGTCCGCCCCCTTGCAAGACATGGTGTCAACTTGTGTCCCTATGAACATTACCCGGTCGGTTTCCGCAGCTTTTTCTGTTTGGACTCCAAAGAGCACAGACTTATTCCGTCCGCAGTTCCACTAAAACGGCGTCCTCGGCGGCAAAATAATCCGCTGTGTCGCTGCTAAGCCCCGATGCCTTCGCGGCCTGCTCAAAGGAGATGTCCGGCAGGTTGCTGAGGTACACAAACACGGAATCACATTCCGCGTTTGGCAGCCGTCCCCTGCGTTCAAGGCAGTATTCATAGGACCGGTCATTGCAGGACCAGGTACCGTCCTTCATTTCGCAATAGGTGTTTATATTTCCAGCGTAGGTCGCCCTGATCCCGTTCTTTTTCCCGCAGCCGAGGGTAACGGACGCAAGGAGCAGGCACAGGAAAATGACTGTCAGATTTTTCATAACGGTGTCCTCCTTCGTTCTGTTGATCCTGTATGGATATTTTACCGTTCGCTGTCAGGAATTGCGGTTCAGAGCGATTATTTCCGCTCCGGGAACCGGGCGCATTCCTGATCCAGATCCTCAATGAGTGCTTTCAATTCTGGTCCGGTAAGGGTGCAGTTCAGCTCCGCCGTATCGTCCCCATCCATTGTGTTGGGCAGATAAAAGGAGATATACACCCGGAACAGCTCTCCCTCTGCCCAGGCAAACAGGCTGAGATCCGACGAAATAAAGTCGCTGTCATAGCGGTCCTTGATCCCGGCGGCCAGCACCTTCAATCCGGCGTTCATCCCCGCCAGCTCCTGAGCCAGCAGGCAGGCGTTGGAGTCCTTATGGGTATAGCCGTCCTCATCCACCCAGGTGCAGCGCAGTTGCAGCCAGTTCTTGTCGTATTCATCCATTCCGTATTCAGTTTCCGGAAATTCGTAGCTTACAAAATCCAGTCGAATACTGGCGTTCTCGTTTTTCAGCAGCATAGTGTTCTCCTTACCGGCTCTATGGCCTGATTTTTGACAGTCCAATCATACCACGTTCTTTTCCCGTTTGCAATTCCGACGGAATATGATACAATGATTTTATCAAGCCGACGGGAGGTATACCATGGAATTGAAGCTGACACCCCGCTTTCTGCAAAATGGACAGCGCTTTTTCGGTCCCGGCGTGGCGGAGCTGCTGGAGCGGGTCCGGGAGCACCGGTCTCTGCGGGCCGCTGCCGCCTCCATGGAGATGGCCTATTCCAAGGCATGGCGCATCATACATGAGGCGGAGGAGGGCTTTGGCTTCCGGCTGCTGGACTCCACCATCGGCGGCCGTCACGGCGGCGGTGCATCCCTGACGCCTGAGGCAGAGCAGCTTTTAGCGGATTATCGCCGCTTTGAAGCGGATATTTTTGCTTACAGCCAAGCCCGCTTTCAGGAAATCTTCCCCCAATCGAAGCCGTAATTGAACCATAAAAAGCACCGCCCCGGTTTTTGAACCGCATCCCGTCAAGACAATGTCATTAAGTTTGCGCGCAAAACGCTCAATCACTTATGATGGTGATTGAGCGTTTTTATTTCAGCGCAGGGGGACATATAAAAACAATATTTTTCACACAAAAAACACTTGACAAATCAATAAAAATCGAAGGCTTCGCCTTGAAAATGATGACATTTTTTAAGGAGGTCTTCCAAGTGAACAGAAAATCATATCCAGAACGTGTTCGGTCCGCATTGTTCCATGCAATAAAGAAAACCACCGCAAATTTAGACGCATGCGTAAAGGTCCCGGGAAAAGATTTTTCAAGAAAGAGAAAACTTCCGTTGCAAACGATACTACTAATGCTGATCGGCATGGGAGGCGGAAGCCTTTCAAAAGAATTATATGACTGGTCTGGATACACGCCAAGTACAGCAACTGCTGGACACCTGCTTTTGTTATGCGCAAAAAGGGCAGCTACCACAAAAATAGACCTTTTCGCTTACTTGCGGTAGCTGTCTTGCGCTTTGTTCAGTCTTATCTTAATGACATTGCTCATAGAGGGAGCATATCACAAACCGGGGCGGTGTTTTTAATCTTCCGCGTCCAGCTTTCGCAAGGCTTTGCGGAATTGGACTGTAAACAGGATGGCGGTGCAGGTCACGGCGATGGCATCCGCCACCGGCTCGGCGGTGTAAACCGCCATGGTCTGATCCGCCAGCAGCCGGGGCATCAGATAGATCAAGGGCAGCAGCAGGACGAACTTCCGCAGCACTGCCACAATGATGGAGCAGCCGGCGGCGCCAATGGAAACGAAGGTCATCTGACAGGCGATCTGGATACCAAAGAGGAACAGCGCCCCGCAATAGATCCGCAGGGCGGGCACCGTAAAGGCCACCAGCGCCGCGTTAGGGGTGAAGATCCGGGCAAACGCTCCGGGGCACAGTTGGATCACCGCCCACAGCGCCACGGAATAGCACAGACACACCTTCAGCAGCAGCCGGAAGGTCTTCCGCACCCGCTGGGTATTCCGTGCGCCGTAATTGTAGCTGGTGATGGGCTGGGCGCCCTGGGCGATGCCCTGCAAGGGCAGCATGGCAAACTGCATGACGCTGGAGAGGATGGTCATGGCGCCAACGGCGATGTCATCGCCGTATTTCAGCAGCGAGGAATTAAAACACACGGAGATGACGCTCTCGCTGGCCTGCATGATGAAGGTGGCCGTCCCCAGTGCTACGCAGGGCAAAATCAAGGCAGGGCGGAAACGGACGTTTTCCTTTTTCAGCCGCAGCAGGGTTTTGGGGCCGGTGAGGAACCGCAGCACCCAGATACAGGACAGACCTTGGGAGAGAATGGTGGCCAGCGCCGCGCCCCGGACGCCCATGTGCAGTCCGTAAATAAAAATGGGATCCAGAACGATGTTGGCCACCGCGCCGATGAGCACCGTCCGCATTCCGATCTTGGCAAAGCCCTGTGCGGTGATAAAGGCGTTCAGGCCCAGGGTCAGCTGCACGAACACGGTGCCCACAGCGTAGATCTGCATATAGCTGGCGGCGTAGCCGATGGTGTTCTCGCTGGCGCCGAAGGCCAACAGCAGATCCCGGCTCCACAGCAGCAATACCGCCGTCAGCAGAGCGGAGACCGCTAATTGCAGGGCAAAGCAGCCGCCTAAAATCTTCTCGGCGGTGTCATGATCCTGCTTACCCATGTAGATGGAGGCACGGGGCGCGCCGCCGGAGGCTACCAGCGCCGCAAAGGCGGAGACAATTAAAATCAGCGGCAGGCATACGCCCACGCCGGTAAGGGCCAGATCGCCGTCACCGGGAATGTGGCCGATGTAGATGCGGTCCACGATGTTGTAGAGCATATTTACAAGCTGGGCGATGACCGTGGGGATGGCCAGCTGCCGCAGAAGCTTGCCGATCGGTTCCGTGCCTAAAAAGGTTTTATCCTGATTCATTTTACGTCTCCTTTTGTCGCTTTCCGACTGCCGCTCAGCCGGTCCATATTTTCTCCGAATACCGCAAAGCAGCGGAAGCAGGTCTCCAGCTCCTCCTCGGTCAGTCCCTCCGTCAGCTGCCGTGAAAAGGTCTCCTGTACGGCGCGGCCCCGCCGGATCACCGGCCCGGCCTTTTCCGTACACACCAGACGGCATTTCCGCCGGTCCCCTGGCACCGGCTGGCGCTCCAGATACCCCTCCCCTGCCAGCTTTTCCACGTGGAAAGAGACGATAGCGGGCTTCAGATGCCGGTAGGTGCAGATATCACGGGCGGTATCCATGCCGGGATTGTTGGCCAAAAACAGGAGAATGTCCACGGCGGGCTGGGCCATATCCAGTTCCTCCGTCAAGGGGCGCATGGCCGCGGTGTAGGCCTCCTCAAAGCGCTTGGAATAGGTATAAAACCGCACGGCAGGCAGCATGGGACCGCCTCCTTTCAAATATTACAATTTTAAACAATTTGGTATTATAATACTTTTCCATGGATTGTCAAGCCCCTGCGGAATAGAGATATGCCGTTTTTCTGATAGATGAACATGCGGCGGGAAACCATGCAGACAGGTGTACTTGTCGAACCGTTTCGCCGCAAACGCGCAAAAAAGAACGGCCCCTTTGGGGCCGTTGAGACTGTCGATAAAGTAGTAAATTCTCCGCGACGGTAAGGTAGGGCAGCCGTTAGCGGCTGCGCCGCTTTACGGATGCCGCATACCCCTTGCGGGTGAAGGGTGTGCGCGGGAAACCCAAGAAGAGGAAACAGGCGAAGTGCCGCCGGTGGCGGATAAAACGAGCCTGTTTCGAGGAAGGCCCCCGATTTTCGGGCGCAAAGCGCACGGAAACCGGCTGGGCCGACGGTGTATTCCTGCTCCATGCGGGGAGAAAAGACTTTTTCGACACGCTGAACGGTCCCTTTGGGGCCGTTCTGAAAAGTGCTTATGCCTCGGTCTGGGTGGGGTCGATCTCCGTGGGGCTGGGGATGGGATGTTCCTTGTGAGCAACCATGGCCTGGATCAGCTCCACCGTGCCGCCAAGACCCAGTGCGCTGCTGTTCAGGCAGAAATCGTATGCGTCCACCGCGCCCCACTTCTTGGAGGCGTAGTATTCGCAGTAGGATGCCCGGCGCTTGTCGGTTTTCTGGATCAGGCTCTTGGCCTCCTCCGGCGTCACCTTCTGGCGCTTGGCCACGCGGGCGATCCGGTCCTCCAGCGGGGCGCTGATGAACAGGCTCAACAGGTTTGGATTATCCGCCAGGGCGTAATCGGCGCAGCGGCCAATGATAACGCAGGGACCTTCCTCCGCGATGTGGCGGATGGTCTTGAAAATCGCCAGATGCACCTGCTGCTCCAGAGATTCACCGGTAGCGCCGGAAAAGCCAAGAGGGTAAGCATCCATGGCGATGGCGTACAGCAGGCTCTTGGGCCGCTCGTCAAAATTTTCAAAGATCTTCTGGCACAGGCCACTCTTCTTCGCAGCCTCCTGCAGCAGCTCCTTATCGTAGAAGGGGATTCCCAGCTCCTTCGCGACCCGGATACCGACCTCCTTGCCGCCGCTGCCGAATTGCCGTCCGATGGTAATGATGGTTTTCATAGAGATTCCTCCTTGTTCTTTGCCTCCGCGGGATCGCATCTCTGTCAAAGGACATGCACGTAACCGTTGTGCTATATTTTATCACGGTTTCCAATCTGCGTCAAACGAAAATCCGCCCGAAAAAGGTCCGCCCGTATGGGCGGACCTTTGATGATTCTATCAGCGCTTTATCACGCCTCCGGTTCCGCAGGCATGGGCAGCCCCAGACGGCGGTACATGGTCTTTTTCACTGCCCGGAGGATGTTCTCATAGCCGGTGCAGCGGCACAGGTGCCCGGAGAGGAGCTTGCGCAGCTCCGCGTCCGTATAGAGCTTGCCGCTCTCCAAAATCTCCACCGCCGTCATGATAAAGCCGGGGGTGCAGAAACCGCACTGAACGGCAGTCTCCTCGATAAACGCCTGCTGAATGTCGCTCAGCTCACCGTTGGGCCCCATCAGGCTCTCCAGCGTGCGGATGCGCTTGCCCTCTGCCCAGACAGCCAGATAGATGCAGGAGTTGAAGCACTCGCCGTCAATGATGACGTTGCAGGCTCCGCACTCCCCCACCTCGCAGCCCTTTTTCACGCTGGTCATGTGGTAGTCGTTCCGAAGCATATCGGTCAGGCTGGCCCGGACGTCCACCATCCGTTCCACATCCTTGCCATTCAGATTAAAATGGACCAACTGATACTGTGCCATTACAGCTCACCTCCCGCCAGCTTCACCGATTCGATAAATGCTCGCTTGGCGCTCTCCACTGCGATGTGCAGCCGGAAATCCTTAGCGGCCCGCCAAGAATCCCGGGGGTTGATGTCCGCCGTCACCGCCTGAGCAAACCGCTCCGCCAGTTCCAGACTCACGGGCTGGCCCTTTGCCATCGCTTCCGCCGTGGCTGCCCGCAGGGGCACCGGTCCTGCCACGCCGAAGGCCACTCTGGCCCGCTCCACCGTCTTTTTATCTGCCGACAGCCGCACGTTCACGGACGTACCCAGAGTGGCAATGTCCATGGCGTTGCGCATGGCGTACTTGATATAGTGGCCGAAGCAGTTCTCATAGCTTTCCTTGGGGATCAGCACAGCGGTCTGGATCTCGCCGTCCTCCGCCCGGATGTCCACCTTGCCCGCCTTGATGTAGAAATCATGGATGGGCAGGCGGCGGACGCCGGTTTTGCCCGTCAGCTCGATGACGGCGTCCCACGCGTGGAGGGTAGAGGCGGAATCGGCGGAGGTAACGCCGTTGCAGGTGTTGCCGCCGATGGTGCCGATGTTGCGGATCTGGGGGCCGCCCACCTGATCCACAGCCTCGCCCAGCACGTTGATGTACTTCTGAATGAGGGGATCCCTGGTAATATGGGAAAAGCTGGTGAGAGAGCCAATCCGCAACGTGCCGTCCGGCTCCATGGAAACGCCCCGGAGGGCGTCGATGCCGTAAATGGAGATCAGCTCCGCGCCGGCCCGCTTGCCCTCCCGCATCTGCACCAGTACATCGCTGCCGCCGGCGATGATCTGGGCCTCCGGGTGCTCCAACCGGAGCGCCACGGCCTCCTCCACACTGGCGGCCTGATACAGGGCTTTCATATCATACATGGTCAGTCACCCTCCTTCTCGTCATGGATCAGCCCGGCCTCCTTAAATGCGCGGTACAGCACATGGGGGGTGATGGGCGTGGTGTCGATGGAAACGCCGGTGGCGTTGTAAATAGCGCTGCGGATGGCCGGCGCCGGGGAACAGGCCGGGGGCTCGCCCAGAGCCTTCGTTCCAAAGGGAGAGGTCGGCTCCGCGTTCTCCACAAACAGGGCCTCCAGATCCGGATGGTCCATCACGGTGGACAGCTTGTAGTCCAGCAGGTTGTTGTTCAGGGGCTTGCCGGTCTTTTCGTCGAACAGCAGCTGTTCGGAAAGGCCGTAGCCGATGCCCATGGACATACCGCCATGGACCTGTGCCTCCGCCAAGGCGGGGTTGATGAGGCTGCCGCAGTCATGGACATTGACGATCCGCTTCAGCGTTACCTTGCACATGGGGATGTCTACCTCCACCTCCGCGAAGGTGCAGCCGAAGGAATAGGCGTTGGAGCGGATGGTGGCGGTGCTCTCCGCCGTGATATGCTCGGAGTGGACCGGGTTATACTGGGCGGTCATGGCCAGGTGGGACAGGTCCATTTCCACTGCTCCGCTTTCCTTGCGGACCACATTGCCCTCCACGATGTCCAACTCCTCCGCCGAACAGCCCAGCATCTCGGCGGCATAGGCCAGTATTTTCTGCCGCAGGAGCCGCCCGGTCTGGTCGATGGCGAAGCCCTCCATGTAGGTCTGGCGGCTGGCGTAAGCGCCTAAGCCGGTTGGGGTAATGTCCGTATCCTGACAGGACACCACATGAACGTCCTTGTAGCTCTTGAGGCCCACAGCCTTTGCGGTCATCTGGGCGTAAGCGGTGTCGGCCCCCTGGCCGATCTCCGTCTCGCCGCACTGCATGGTAACGGTGCCGTCCAGATTCAGCTGCATCCGGTTGGAGGCCGTCTCCAGAGAGATGGGATACACGCCGGTGTTGTACCAGAAGGACGCCGCGCCGATGCCCCGGCGGACAGAGCCGGTATCCTTGGCGAATTCCGCCTTGCGGCGGTCATAGTCCATGGCGTCACGGCCCTTTTCCAGGCAAGCCCGGAAGGAGTCGAAATAGTTGGTATTGCCGGAGAAGGCGTCGTGATAATCCTTGGGCATGATGAACTTCATGCGGTATTCCAGCGGGTCCATGCCTACGGCGGCGGCACATTCGTCGATGTTGGCCTCGTCAGCAAAGCTGGCCTGGGGCATGCCGTAGCCCCGCATGGCGCCCGCCGCGGGCCGGTTGGTAAACACGGTCCAGCCGTCACATTCCATGTGGTCGCAGGGGTAGATCTGGGCGAAGGAACCCAAAGCCTTGGCGCAGATGGAGTGACCGTGGGAGGCGTAGGCTCCCTGATTGGAGAAGCACTCCACCTTCCGGGCGGCCAGCTGGCCGTCCTTCCGGAGCCAGGAGACGATATGGAACCGGATAGCATGACGGACGCGGTTGGAGACGAAGGTCTCCTCCCGGGAGCAGTCGATCCGGACGCAGCGGCCGTTGACCTGCGTGGAGCACCAGGCGCAAAGAGGCTCATACAGGGCATCCTGCTTATTGCCGAAGCCACCGCCGATATAGGGCTTGATGATCTCAACATCCGCCCACGGGCGACCCAAGGCCTGCCCCACGATCCGGCGGATGATATGGGGGATCTGGGTGGAACTGACCACCACCACCCGGCCGTTTTCCTCGTAAGCGTAGCAGCCGTGGTTCTCGATGTGGCAGTGCTGGACGGTAGGCGTCTCGTACCAGCCCTCCACTTTAACCAGCCCCGGCTCCTGAATGGCGGCGGCATAGTCGCCTTTGCGGATGTCCGTGTGCTTGAGGATATTTCCGGGATAATTCTCGTGGATCTGCGGCGCGTCCGGCTCCATGGCCTTCTGAACGTCCAGCACGAAGGGCAGTTCCTCGTACTCCACCTTCAGTGCCCGGACGCCCTGCATGGCCGCCACCTCGTTCTCCGCGATGACCACAGCCACATCGTCGCCGTAGTAGCGGACATGGCGGTTCAGCAGGTGGCGGTCCGCCACATCCTGATGACCGGGGTCCATGGACCAGGGGTGGCCCGCCGTGGGAAAGGGAATATCCGGTACGTCAAAGCAGGTCAGCACCTTCACCACGCCGTCGATGGCCTCCGCCGCCGCCGTATCCACGGACTTTACAAAGCCGTGGGCGATCTCCGCGTGCTTGATCCGGATGTACAGAGCACCGGCAGGCATCCGGTCCTCGTAGTATTTTGTGCGGCCGGTCACCTTATCAAAGGCATCCACACGGGCCACGCTTTTTCCTACTGTTATGCTCATGGAGCACCCCTCCTTCTATCGCTCATATTGACTGACAGGGTCTGAATTGGGTATACTGAGAGAGATCTGGAATTTTCCTATGAGGTGATCGCTATGAAAATCGGTTGTGTCGTGCTGGCGGCGGGTAACGCCCGCCGGTTCGGTTCTAATAAGCTGCAGGTGCAGGTGGATGGGGAATCCCTCATCCGCCGGGCACTGGAAACGGTTCCCAGCGGTCTTGTGACCGTGGTGGTAAGTCAATACCCGGAGATTCTGTCCTTAGCCGGTGAATACGGCTTTGAGGCCGTTTGGAACGATCAGCCGGATCTGGGGCTGAGCCGCAGCGTCCGTCTGGGTCTGGAACGACTCACGGACTGCGGCGGGGTTCTGTTCCTCGTGGCCGATCAGCCGTGGCTGAAGCGGGACAGTGTCGAAGCGCTGGCCGCGCTCTGGGCCCAGCACCCAGCGAAGATTGCTGCCATGGCCCACGGCGGTGTCCGTGGCAATCCCTGCCTCTTTCCCGCCCGGTTCTACCCGGAGCTTTTGGCCCTCAATGGGGACCGGGGCGGCAGCGCCGTCATCCGCAACCACGAGGCCGACCTCATTTTGTTAGAGACAGACGCCCTGGAGCTGACGGACATTGACACCCCGGAGGCTTTGAAGCAAGCCGGAAGCGCCGGTTAATGCGTGAAGTATATGTGCCTTGACAGCGGTTCGCCGATGTCATTTTTTTGCATAAGGGGTGTTTTTCAGGGGAAGCTCGGTACGCAGCTCGCCGTCATAGCGGCGGTATGCCTCCGCAATGGCGGGGGCCGTGGGGATGGAGGTGATCTCACCGATACCGATGGCCCCGCCGCCCACGTTCAATCCCGGTTTTTCCACGATGATAGGCTTGATCTCCGGGATCTGGTTGGCCCGGAATAGGCCCAGTGTGCCGAATTTTACCGTGGGGCGGCAGTTTTCGTCAATGGGATACCGCTCCGTCAGGGCGTAGCCCATGCTCATCACTACGCCGCCCTCGATCTGTCCCTCCACGGAGAGGGGGTTCACGGCCTTGCCGACATCGTGGGCCGCTACTATCCGTTTGATGCGTCCGGTGTCCTTATCCAGCACGCAGAGCTGGGTGGCATAGCCGTAGGCAATGTGGCTCACCGGGTTGGGCACATCTGCGCCCAGTGGGTCGGTCTTACCCAGATATTCGCCGTAGAACTCCTGTCCCTCAAGGTCTGCCAAGCTATGTTCCTCTAAGGCCTTTTTCAAGTCCTGACAGGCCCGGATGCAGGCCTCGCCGGTGAACAGCGTCTGCCGGGAGCCGGAGGTGGTGCCGGAATCCGGCGCGATCCAGGTGTTGGAACGCTCGTAGACCACGTTTTCCCTTGGGATGCCGGTCTCGCCGCAGACGGTCTGGGTCAGCACCGTGCCCAAGCCCTGACCGATACAGGAGGCGCCAGCGAAAATGTGGAGCTTTCCATCCCGTACTGTCAGCCGCGTCCGGCCGGTGTCGGGGATGCCCACGCCCACACCCGCGTTCTTCATGGCGCAGGCCAGACCCACGGGGTCGCCGTTCTTCACAGCCTCGTCATAATAGGGCTTCACCGCCTCCAGCGTTTCCACCAGTCCCGTGGAGCCGTCCACGATCTGACCGTTGGGCAAAACGCCGCCGGGTCGGATGGCATTGCGGTAGCGGATCTCCCAAGGGGAAATACCCACCTTGTCCGCCATTTCGTTCAGCAGTGTTTCAATGCAGAAGCAGGTCTGGGTCACGCCAAAGCCCCGGAAGGCTCCCGCCGGGGGATTGTTCGTATAGTAGGCCCAGCCGTCGATCTCATAGGCTTCGTACTGATAAGGCCCCGCGCCGTGGGTGCAGGCCCGCTCCAGCACCGGCCCGCCCAAAGAGGCGTAGGCCCCGGTGTCGGCGATGCACTCCGCCGCCACGCCCTGAATGATGCCGTTTTCATCGCAGCCCAGAGAGAATTCCATCTCCATGGGGTGACGCTTGGGATGGATCAGCAAACTTTCCGCCCGGGTGAGCTTCACCTTTACCGGGCGCTTTGTGAGATAGGCGATCAGCGCGGCGTGGTGCTGGACCGTCACGTCCTCCTTGCCGCCGAAGCCGCCGCCCACCAGACAGTTGCGGACCTTCACCTGCTCCGCAGGCAGGCCCAGCATTCCCATGATCTCGTGCTGGGTATCGTATGCGCCCTGATCCGTGGAGAGCACCAGAACGCCATCCCCATCGGGACAGGCCACGGCGCACTCCGGTTCCAGAAAGGCGTGTTCCGTCCAGGGGGTCGAGAACCGCCGGGTGATGAGATACTTGGATTTGGCCAGCGCCTCCGCCGGGTTTCCACGCTGGATGTGCTTATGGGCCAGCAGATTGCCCTCCCGGTGCACCAGCGGCGCGTCCGGCAGGATGGCCTCCTGCGGGTTATGGACGGCAGGCAGCTCCTCGTAGTCCACCTTCACCAACGCCTTGGCCTGAGCCAGAGCCTCCGGTGTTTCCGCTGCCACCAGGCAAATGGCATCGCCCAGATAATGGGTGATATCGCCCACGGCGATCATGGTGTCCCAGTCCTTTTTCAGGTGGCCCACCTTGTTGCTGCCGGGGATGTCCGCCGCCGTCAGGACGCAGACCACGCCGGGCAGGGCCTTGGCCTCCTCCGTATGGATGGCCAGCACCCGTGCACGGGGGTACTGGCTACGGACGGCGCTACCGTAGAGCATCCCGTCCAGATATACGTCATCAGGGTACTGGCCGGTGCCGGTGACCTTTTCCTCCACGTCTACCCGGTGGACCCTGCTGCCTACCTTCCAGTCCGCCGGTGCCTCCGGCAGCTTGCCCTCTCGGAAGCATTTTGCCGCCAGCAGGATCGCATCGATGATCTTCACATAGCCGGTGCATCGGCAGATGTTGTTGCGGATAGCAAAGGCCGCCGCCTCCCGGCTGGGATCCGGGTTCGTGTCCAGCAGCGCCTTGGCGGAGATCACCATGCCGGGGATGCAGAAGCCGCACTGAACGGCCCCCGCCTCGCCGAAGGCCCAGGTGTAGACCTCCTTCTCCCAATCGGAAAGACCCTCCACCGTGACGACGGACTTTCCCTCCAGTTTATCCGTCTGGGGAACGCAGGCTTTTATGGGCTTCCCGTCAATGAGCACCGTGCAGGTGCCGCAGGCGCCCTCGCTGCATCCGTCCTTCACAGAGGTCAGGCGCAGCTCGTCTCGCAGGAACCGCAGCAGCTTTTGATTTTTCTCAGCGGTTACCGTTTTGCCGTTTACCGTAAAAACAGCCATGTTGGGTCCCCCTTCCCAAAGGTCAACCTTTTATTTCTTGAGTTCATTATATAATAGGCTGTCTGGTTTCGCAACAGTTCTTTCTATCATTCGTTATCCTTTCCGTAAGATAGCGAACCGAGGAAGTGCGGCAGCCTCTGTCACCCGCCGGAAACTCCTATGAGCCGCTCCCCCGATTGCCATCCCTTCAGGCTCCGATTTTCCCCCTCTGAGTGGGCGAAAAAAGTTTTTTGAAAAAAATAAAAAAAGTGTTGACAAAGGGGGGGTGCCCTGATATACTAGCTATTGTTCCGAGCGAACGAAACAAGTTCAAAACGAACTGACCTGGGGGATTAGCTCAGCTGGGAGAGCGCTTGACTGGCAGTCAAGAGGTCAGCGGTTCGATCCCGCTATTCTCCACCAAGGAAAACCTTGAAGCCATAATGGTTTCGAGGTTTTTTCTTATATATGGCAAATTGCACAAAGTCGCTTTTGTGTTGAATTTGTGTTGAACGCACGGGAAAATTGCTCATAATTATCTTTTCCATGCCACGTATTTTTGCAACTTTTTCTATATTTTTATAATTTCTACATTTTACACAAACGCATTGATAGAAAAAGGTTTTTTTCGCCCATTCGAAAAAGCACAGTCAAAAAAATGTATTTTTCTGTCCACTTTATCTTTCCTGCTCTTGTGTTGAATTTCGTGTTGAATCACAAATTCTTCGCCATTATTTTCAAGGACAGGGACATTGGTTGTCCCCGTTCCACCTCATAGGAGCTAACAGTGCGTTCAAATCACGCCAATAGAGATACCATTGGAGGTCTTGCTTTCCACTGTCAACAGTCTCTCATGATGTTTGTATGGTTTGAATGGAAGCCATTAAGTCATCCGGCGGTCACATTCCAAATACCCCTTATCCAATAGCTTTCCAATCTCCAGATCATATTGGTCATTCATATTCCGTTCTACCGCCCAAAGTACAATAACGGTGTTTTTATTATATCGATTCGCCCACGTTTTAGCAAGGGCCTCACCAAGCAGCACTTCAAGAGCGTTAGGACTGCTCGCATATAAAGCCGCTCCTTCCATACCAATGACAAGGTCGGTACCGCTGCCGGTATAGGTTTTGATCGCTCCGTCATAGTCCAACGCCACATCGTCGAGAGATAGGATGCTAAGGGCATTGCTGTTACTGTTCGGCTTGCAAGCCTTAGAGCAACGCAAATTGACAGACCTAAGATTGCATTCCCTGCGCAGTTTCTTCTTTAGCGCAGAAATAAGTGTCGATTTCGGCACTTGTTTGAATACCTGGAAAACGAACCAAGAGCCTCTGTCGATGCCCGTTTTGGGTGTCGGCAGAGGCTCTTTTTTGTATCTCGTATGCAAATCCGTGCAATATTCGCCCGCTAATCCATAGTGTCTCTATTAGCATTTCTGTATTACTATGCCTCTAATCCATATAATTACCATAAGCGTTATAGAAAAGGTGTAGGTACGCGCTATGATTGACAAGCGAATAGGAAAACGAGTAAAGCAATGCAGAGAACGGCTCGGTCTTTCGCAGGAAGAGTTTGCGGAAAAGACAGGGCTGACAGCAAATTATATTTCCACGGTTGAGCGCGGTATGTCATTCCCTCGCTGCGAGAAGTTGATTATCCTTCTCAACGGGCTTGAGGTTTCGGCTGACGCGATCTTTTGTGATGTTCTGGATCACTCAACGAGCTACAAGGCGTCTGAACTTTCCGAGAAACTTGACTCGTTGCCTCCACAAGCACAGAAACGAATTTTGCAGATGGTTGAGCTGATGATTCAGCAGGAAACCTCGGATAATGGCTAAGTTCGCCAAGGACTGCGTGTTTTTGCACGCAGTCTTATTTTTTTTGCCATTTTTCGACCGATTTCTGCATATCTCCATGCTATACTATGTATTAGAGACATAGAGACAACCTTTAATACACAGAAGGAGATGGAGAACAAACACGAAAGCTTGCTCCTTTACTGGACATCGCCCGCAGCACCTCCCGTTCGGAATGAACGAGAATGACGAACGCTGTGTCAGGCTCAAGGAGATACTGAAAGAGGAAATTATCAATCTTATCGAGGCAGAAAATGTCACGCACTTTATAACCGGTATGGCTCTCGGTATTGATTTGTACGCGGCTGAGATCGTGCTTGATTTGAAGGCTCGTTATCCCAGCATTACACTTGAGAGTGCTATTCCCTGCGAAACTCAGGCGGTTAAGTGGTCGATGGCACAGCGAGAACGCTATTATAACATTGCTGCGCAGTGCGATAAGAAAACCATGAAGGCTGTTAAGAAAAACATCAGAAGGAGAACCGTATGAAAACAAATGCAACGCAGCTTGCCGCAGCGCGGCGCGCAATTGAAGCTATCGCTATGCGTGAGGGGATCAGCGTGGAAGAAGTCCGCAGAGAAATTAGTCTTGCGATCCTCACGGCACAGCCAAAGGATGCCAGCATTGTCTCTGCGATTCCGTGCGCTGGATTAGTTCCGACCCCGGAGGAGTTAATCGCCTACTGCGTTTCGAAACTGTAAATAAAAGCTGGACTGCATCAGCCAATGTCATTAAATTTAGTGACGAAGGCAGTATGAGTATGGTATTTTTACGGGATGATCTCGATGCTGAAAACATCCGCAATGGGGATGAGTTGCCGATCCGCCATCTGGA
>OLFT01002351.1_pt1 | contig 16508 bp, 13 predicted proteins | sample 1604921 | NCBI WGS metagenome assembly OLFT01 (sample SAMEA3888897, study PRJEB22519) | human gut metagenome | biome: human gut; feature: human-associated habitat; material: faeces | place: Denmark | collected 2013 | reverse complement strand
AATACAACGGCGGAAAGCCGATCAAGGTCGTTGCGAACCTGCCGTACTATATCACGACCCCGATCATCATGGGGCTCTTTGAGAGCGGAGTGCCGATCGACAATATTACCGTCATGGTCCAGAAGGAAGTCGCGGACCGCATGAAGGAAGGACCGGGGTCCAAGGATTACGGCGCTCTGTCCCTGGCTGTCCAGTATTACGCGGAGCCGGAGATCGTAGCGAACGTACCGCCGAACTGCTTTATCCCGCGCCCGAATGTGGGATCAGCGGTGATCCGGCTTACAAGACATAAGGAGATGCCAGTTGAGGTGAAGGATCCTGCCCTGATGTTCAAGATCATCCGCGCGTCCTTCAATCAGAGAAGAAAGACGCTGCAGAACGGTCTCGGAAATGCGCCTGAACTTCCGTATACAAAGGAACAGATCGCGGCAGCGATCGCAGAGATGGGACTCACTCCGACGATCCGCGGCGAGGCGTTAAGCCTTGCACAATTTGCACAGTTGTCGGATATTCTTGGAGAGATGAAATAAGAAGCACGCGGATATCTGGTCATGCGGGAAAATGAGTCTGTCCGCAGCATGGACTTTGTATACAAGCCAGAGCGCTATGGTGAAGCAGAAGAATAGAATGTAGGACGGGAGGAAGCATTATGGGATTTACAGAACTGTCACACGCGTTTATCGCGGCAAAATATTATGTTTACCTGAAGGAAATCTTCGGTGACCGCGGCGAGGCGGCATTTTTGCATGCCACCCGATATTACGGCGAACAGCGTGGACGTCGGATGGCACAGCGGGCGATCCGGGACGGAAAACCTCTGACTTATGAGACATACTGCCAGTACGGTGAATGGGTCAACACGGAAGAGGTGAAAGCACAGGGACTCGGAAACCAGTCCGAGACGACAAGCTTAAGCCCGGACTTTCAGATCCACATCCATGTCTGTCCGTGGCACACCCAGTTTAAGAATATGGGACTCCCGGAAGCGGGGCTTCTCTATTGTAAGGACCTGGATGCGTCCATTTCCCGAGGTTTCAACCCGGAGATTCGCTATGAGGTCTCCCAGACACTCCATGACCATGATTATTGTATACAGACGATCCGGAACGCCGGTTTGACGCCGGAGTCCAATATGGCAAAAAATCCGGCAGGCCTCAGATCTTTCGAGTACCACTGCGCTCATTCCTACTGGGCATACCGGGAAGTCTGTGAAGCAATCTTCGGGGAAGAGGGGAAACAGATCGCTGAAAGAGTCCTTGATGATTTTGCCGCAGAGTATGGAAAAAAGATGGCAGACACGCTGGCAGGATATGCAAGGACGAATTTTAATATCGCAGACTAAGAAATCAGCAGCTTTGCAAAAAGAGCTGCTGAAATATTGCTGTTAGAAAGAAGAACAAGGTATATCGAAATACATTTTAAAGAATATTGAGGAGCAACACTTATGAAACAGATCAATATGCTGGAATCCCCGGTCCGCCAGGTATTTTTCAGTTACCTGGTGCCGTCCATCAGCGCAACACTCGTGACCTCCATTTATATTCTGGCGGACACGATGATGATCGGACGCGGAGTTGGTGGTTCCGGTATTGCGGCGATGAATATTTTACTGCCGCTCTACAACACATATTTCGGGATCGGAATGATGTGCGGAGTCGGCGGCAGCGTTCTCTTTGGGTTTTCCAGAGGACGCGGCGATGAAAAACGCGCCAGAAGTTATTTTACGGCGGCACTCTGTGTGGTGCTTGCTCTGTCAGCAGTCTTTTTGATATTGGGAAGAATCTTTTTCAACCCTCTGATTACTTTTATGGGAAATACCCCCCTCTTAAATGAATACACCGTGCCTTACGGAACTGTGCTCACAACAGCGGCCCCCATGTTTGCTCTGTCTTCATTCCTTCAGGCATTCGTCCGAAACGATGGTGCGCCGAAGCTTGCCATGGCGGGCGTGATCAGTGGAGGCGTCACCAATGTGATCCTGGATTATGTATACATTTTTATCATGAAATGGGGAATGGGAGGTGCGGCGCTGGCGACAGCCACCGGAACGACACTCACGGTGCTGATCCTCGCAAGCCATTTTTTCTCGAAAGATAACCACTTGAAGCTGGAATTTAGCGATGTGTGGAGACGGGTGCCGGAGGTGCTCGGAAATGGGCTCGCAAGCTTTATTCTGGAGATATCCAACGGCTTCGTGATGCTGCTGTTTAACCGCCAGCTCCTCGCTTACGTGGGAGAGATGGGAATCACGGTCTATGGAATCATCACAAACACCGCGCTTGTGGCATCGTCCATTTCCAACGGTATCGCTCAGGCAGTACAGCCGCTGCTTTCCGCGAACTTTGGCGCGGGAAACCTGAAGAGAGTCGGCGAGGCGAGAAAACTGGGAGTCCGGACCGGATTTGCCGCAGGCTTCATATTCACTGCGATCGGCATGCTGATCCCGGTACAGTTGTCCTATCTGTTCCTGGACCCGACACCGGAGATCCTCACAATGGCGGTCCCGGCGATCCGGCTGTATTTCCTCTGCTTCTTAGTCAGCGAGTGGAACATCATCAGCGGAACGTATTTCCAGTCTACTGTGAGACCGCGGTTTTCTTTAACGATCACACTGCTCCGCGGAGTGATCTTAAACAGCGTGTTCGTGTTCCTTCTCCCGGCACTCTTTGGTGTAGACGGAATCTGGCTTACGGTGACTGTATCAGAGTTCATCACGGCGGGCGTTGCGTTTGTGCTTATGAAAAGGGAAAAACATTAATATAAAAAAAATATGGTAACTGTTCAGTAGGTCTGCGCACTTGCTGCGCTGACCGTAAGAAAACATAGGCTGGAAGGCAAAAATCCCATCAGCGAAGCTGATCTGGAATGGATTTTTGCGTGTAACTATGAAGGTACTGAATAGTTACAAAATATGTAAACAACGGACTCAGGGATCTTTGAGAAAAAGGATTTCGGATTCCGTTGTTTCTTTTTTCATTGCCGCGTTCCCAGAAGAAGCTTCCGGTGGCAGGTTTTGCAGGTGTATCTGGAAGAAACAGGAGATAAATTCGTTAAACTTATTTCAATTGACACTATAACGGCCTATTGGTAAAATGGAGATAGCGACATTAAATAAAGAAAGAAGAGGAGAACAATATGACGATCAGAATCGGAATTATGGGTTATGGAAATCTTGGACGCGGCGTTGAGTGCGCCATCAAACAGAATCCGGATATGGAGCTTGCGGCAGTATTTACAAGAAGAGATCCGAAAAATGTCAGGATCCTGACCGAAGGCGCAAAGGTTTACCATGCGGACGAAGCGAAACATATGACAGATAAGATCGATGTCCTGATCCTTTGCGGCGGAAGTGCGACAGATCTTCCGGTGCAGACACCGGAGTATGCGAAATATTTCACCGTAGTGGACAGCTTTGACACACACGCGAGAATTCCGGAGCATTTTGCAGCTGTCGATGCAGCGGCAAAGGAAGCAGGAAATGTAGCAGTGATCTCCGCAGGCTGGGATCCGGGTATGTTCTCCTTAAATCGTGTATACGCAAATGCAATTCTCCCGGATGGTAAAGACTATACATTCTGGGGCAAAGGTGTAAGCCAGGGGCATTCCGACGCAATCCGCCGCATTGATGGCGTGAAGGACGCAAGACAGTATACAGTCCCGGTTGAGAGCGTGCTGGAGAGAATCAGAAACGGCGAGACTCCGGAACTCACAATAAGAGAGAAACACACAAGAGAATGCTATGTTGTTGCCGAAGAGGGCGCTGATCTTGCACGCATCGAAAAAGAGATCGTAACGATGCCGAACTACTTCTCCGACTATGATACAACGGTTCATTTCATCAGCGAGGAAGAGATGAAGCGCGACCATTCCACGCTTCCGCACGGCGGTTTCGTGATCAGAAACGGAAAGACTGGATGGAATCAGGAGAATACACATGTGATCGAGTATCGTCTGAAACTGGATTCCAACCCGGAGTTCACTTCATCCGTGATCGTTTGCTGTGCCCGCGCCGCATTCCGCATGAAACAGGAGGGAATGAGCGGATGCAAGACCATTCTTGACATTCCGCCGGCATACCTTTCCGCAAAGAGCGGCGAGGAACTCAGAAAGAATCTCCTGTAATCATAAAAAGAACCTTTAAAGGCGGCGAAAGAGCCGGCCTTTGATCAATCATACCTCCGCCCTGTGTCCGCAGCCGACAGATACAGGGCGGAAGTATCAATTGCCATGCATTCAGAAAAGACCGCAAACGGGATCCATGCATGGCGGATTTTGTAGAGGGTGAAGATATGACACTTAAGAAGAATCATCCGGCAGGCTACAACGGGATCACGGACGGCGTGATCTGGCAGCAGCTCCTGCTCTTTTTCTTTCCGATCCTGTTCGGGACATTTTTCCAGCAGCTTTACAACACGGCGGATGCCATGATCGTTGGAAAGTTTGTGGGAAAAGAGGCACTTTCCGCGGTAGGCGGTACGACGGGAACACTGATCAACCTGCTGGTTGGCTTCTTCGTCGGAATGTCTTCCGGCGCGGCTGTCGTTGTATCCCAGTTCTATGGGGCAAAGGAAGACCAGCAGGTGCAGAAATCGGTTCACACATCGTTCTGTCTGGCGCTGGCCGGCGGTGTGGCACTCTTAGTGATCGGTGAGATCTTCACTCCGGCTGCAATCCGGGCTATGGGTGCTCCCGAAGAGATCCTTGGATATTCTGTGACATATCTCAGGATCTATTTTCTGGGTATCATCGGAAATCTGGTCTATAACATGGGCGCTGCGATCCTGCGAGCTGTGGGAGATTCGAAGAGACCGCTCTATTTCCTTGTGGCGAGCTGCCTGACCAATATTGCTCTGGATCTCCTGTTTGTAGTCTGTTTTCATATGGAAGTTGCCGGGGCGGCGCTTGCGACGATCATGTCCCAGCTTTTATCGGCAGTACTCGTTATGATAACGCTGATCCGGACAAAAGAATCTTACCGTTTTATCCCGAAGGAACTCCGTGTGGAGCCGGTATTATTAAAGAGGATCATAAAGATCGGTCTTCCTGCGGGACTCCAGTCCATGATGTACTCGATCTCCAATATCCTGATTCAGGCAAACATCAATGGATACGGAACGAATACGATCGCGTCCTGGGCGGTTTACGGAAAGATCGACGGTATTTTCTGGATGACTATGGATGCCATGGGAATCTCCGTGACGACCTTTGCGGGTCAGAACTTCGGTGCGGGCAAGATCAGACGTTTAAAGAAGGGAACCTACGTGGGACTTCTCATGTCGACGATCATCACGGCGGCACTCGGTCTGTTTATGTTTACGGCAGGTCCGGTACTCATCAGTCTCTTTACGAATGATGCGGATGTCATGGCGGAGAGCATGAGTATTATCCGCTTCCTGGTGCCGTTCTGGTTCTGCTACATCTGCGTCAACGTATATCCGTGTACGCTGCGCGGCGTGGGCGATGCCCTGATCCCAATGCTGATCATCTGTGTTGGAACCTGTATCCTGCGTGTGCTCTGGGTATTCGGCGCAGGCGCAGTCCATCCGGGACTGTACACGACGCTGACGAGCTATCCGTTAAGCTGGAGTATCACTTCGCTGGCATTCCTGGTATATTATTACCGGTTCAGTGCGATGAGAAAGTTAAATAAACTGATTGAAGAATAAGCATAACTGTTCGGCAGGTCTGTGAACTAATTGTTCTGGTCTGCTGAACAATTATAATAAGTGTAACTGGAATATGGATGTTGAATTTGAATTTAAAGAGAAAAATGGGGGCGCTTGTGTGACAAAGCTTTTGGCACCAGGCGCCGTCTGCGTGGTACCGGAAAGTCTGGGCGGACTTCCGGTGACAGAACTGGCAGACAAGGTATTTTCGGGGAGCACGGTGGAGAAAGTCTATCTACCGCGGACACTTACCCGGATCGGAAGATATGAATTTTATGGATGTGAGAAGCTTCAAGAGATCCATTTTTACGGGGCGCTCCGGGAAGTCGGCGGCGGTGTGTTTACGGGCTGCCGGAATATCAGGAGTCTGACTGTGCATATGGGGGTGGATGAAGAGTCGGCACTCAGGGATTTTGTGACGGAGATCAATGAGAGAGTCACAGTGCATGTATTTATACAGGGCGGACAAAATCGAATGCAGGACGAGAGAGACACGGACTCTGCACGAATATCGCTGGCTTCAAGTACTTTTGAGGAAGAGAACGGGGAGACAGAGACTGCGCGTGTGATCTTCCCAGAATACTACGACGAGGCGGTGGAAAATACGCCCGCCAGGATCACGGTATCCAATATCCACGGTGCAGGGCAGAAGTATCGCTACTGTTTTGAGGGACGAAAATTCCGATTTGACAGGTATGATAAAATGTTTGTGTATGAAAAAGCAGAGGAATCGGTTCTCATGGCATCGAAGATCGCGGTGACCCGGCTGCAGTATCCGAAAGGACTGTGGGAGAGTGCGAAAAAGGAATATGAAAAGTTTCTTATGGAGAATCTTTATGAGGTACTTCTTGGAACTCTTGAGGACCCGGAGACCATAAAATGGATTGCGGGACAGTATTTAACACCGGAAAAGAATCCGCTGACGGCGGATAAGATGTCGGGGCTGATCACGGAGATCTCGAAAAAGCATCTGCCGGAGCTTTTGGGGATGTTTATGGAGATCCAGAGGAAGAAGTTTGGCGTAAAGAAGAAAAAGTTTGATTTTGATTTGTGAGGAGGTCAGAAATCGTCATGAGAGAAGATGCGGCATGGTCGCCGATCCTGAGAGAGCAGGGCGCGCTGGAAGAACTGGCGGCGATCGGCGTTGAGATCATACGGAACGCGAGGAATGAGCTGTATCTTTCCATGCGGTTTCTCGACGTGGTCTTAAATGGTCTGTTCCCGGTGGCGGACAACAGCATCAAGGGAATCGGAACGGACGGAACCTTATTATCATTTGAGACAGGATACATCTGCGGCTGGTACCGGAGAAATCCTGTTTATGTAAACCGCATGATCCTGCACGAGACATTCCACTGTCTCTTTGTCCACCCATGGTCGAGAAAAAAGCGGGCGGAGGAATACTGGAATCTGGCATGCGATATCGCTGTGGAGTCCCTGATCGACGGGATCCACAAGCCGTGCGTCCATCTGCCGATGTCACCGGTGCGGGCGGAATTTTACGGACGTCTGAGGAAAAAGATCAAGGTACTGAACGCGGAGAGCATCTATCACACTATGCAGGAGATGGAGCTTTCGGAGATCGAATATGAGCGGCTCTGCCGGGAATTCTGCCGGGACGATCATTCCAGATGGGAGAAAGAGGACGAGAAGAAGTCCCCAAATCCCAACCGGAATCGAAAAAACGATTGGGATGACAAGCGGGAGAAGATGCAGGCGGAGATGGAGGCGTTTTCCAACGAGGCGGCGGATGACTCCAGGGAGCTGATGGATCAGCTGGCGGTGGAGAACCGGGAGCGGTACGATTACCGGAAGTTTTTGCAGAAATTTTCGGTGCTGAAGGAGACAGTCCAGATCGATCCGGATGCGTTCGACTATGTATTCTACAATTATGGCATGCAGTTATACGGAAATATGCCGTTGATCGAGCCCCTTGAGACGAAGGAAGTCCGGCGGATCGAGGATTTTGTGGTCGTCATCGACACTTCGATGTCATGTTCCGGGGAGCTGGTGAAGAAATTCCTGGAAGAGACCTATGGGGTGTTGGCCCAATCAGAGAGTTTCTTTAAGAAGGTCAATATCCATATTTTGCAGTGCGATGATAAAGTACGGCAGGATGTGAAGATCGAGAGCGAGGAAGACCTTCGGAATTACATGGACCACATGGAGCTTCACGGCATGGGTGGGACAGATTTCCGCCCGGCATTCCTGCATGTGGACCAGATGATCAAGGCGGGAAAGTTCAGCAGGCTGCGGGGACTTCTCTATTTTACGGACGGATATGGGACATTTCCGGTGAAAATGCCGCCATACGACACGGCATTCGTGTTTATGCGGGATAATTATACTGACGCGGACGTTCCGCCCTGGGCGATGAAGGTGATTCTGGACCCGGAGTCGATGGAGGACGTGGGGAAAATATTAGATGGAAAATAGTAACTGTTCAGTAGGTCTGCGCATTTACTGCGCTGACCGTAAGAAAACTTAGAATGGAAGGCAAAAATCCTATCGGCATAGCCGATTTGGAGTGGATTTTTGCGCGTAACTGTGGGGGTACTGAACCGTTACGGAAAGTAAAAGGTTTGACAGGCTGGTTCACGGACTGTAAAAATTATACCGGAGTAAAAAGATATGAACATCAAGCGTGCAAAACAGGAAATTAAAAATACGATACAGGTGTATCTGACGAAGAACGCACACGGGGAATACGAGATCCCGTCCATGCGGCAGCGCCCGGTGCTGCTCATCGGTCCGCCAGGAATCGGAAAGACCCAGATCATGGAGCAGGTGGCGCGGGAGTGCGGGATCGGTCTCGTCTCCTACACGATCACACACCATACGAGACAGAGTGCCATCGGTCTCCCGTTTATCTCGGAGAAGACTTACAGTGGGAAGAATGTCCATGTGACGGAATATACCATGAGTGAGATCGTCGCGGCGATCTACAATAAGATCGAGGACACAGGACTCTCCGAGGGACTTCTCTTCATTGATGAGATCAACTGCGTTTCCGAGACACTGGCCCCGGCCATGCTGCAGTTTTTGCAGTATAAGACTTTCGGAAATCATAAGATCCCGGATGGCTGGATCATCGTGGCAGCAGGAAACCCGCCGGAATACAATAAATCCGTGCGGGAATTCGATATCGCGACCTTAGACCGCATCAAAAAGATCGATGTGGAGGCGGATTTTGAGGTCTGGAAAGAGTACGCGAAGCAGGCGGATATCCATCCGGCGATCCTGTCATTCCTCACCGCAAAGCCGCAGTATTTTTACCAGGTGGAGACAACTGTGGATGGCAAGATTTTTGCGACACCTCGTGGGTGGGAAGATCTCTCCGGATTTTTGAAGGTCTGCGAGAAGGTGGATCTTATCTGTGACCGGGAAGTTGTAGTGCAGTACATTGAGCATCCCAGGATCGCAAAAGATTTTGCGAACTATCTGGAATTATATAAGAAGTATCAGGCGAGATACCAGATCGATGAAGTTCTGGAAGGAAAACGCAATGAGGGCCTGATGGAGCAGGCGGCGAAGGCACCGTTTGACGAGAAGCTTTCCATCATCAGCCTGATTTTAGCGAAGCTTGATGTGGAGTTTAAGGCTTATGCGCAGAAAGAAGATTATCTGGAAGTGCTGTTTGGGGAGCTGAAAGCATTCAAGAGAAGCTTGGAAGATAAAACGGAGGCCGGAGAAACGATGAATCCAGTGCCGCAGACTCCGATCAACATTTTCTCCCATCAGATCGAGGCATTCACCGCGGCATCCGAGCAGAAACAGAAAGCCGGTCTTCTCACAAGACAGGAAAAATATCGCTGTGCAGATATCGCAGCGGATATGAACCGATACCTTCAGACTGTGAAAGCAGAGCTTTTATCGGGTGGTGACGAGATATTCGACCGGTTCCGGGTGCTGTTTGGTGACGAACGGACAGAACTTGAGGATCTGTGCGCTCATGCCGGACAGACACTGGAGTATGCCTTTGATTTCATGGAAGGAACATTCGGCAGCAGTCAGGAGATGGTAGTGTTTATCACAGAACTGAACTCCAGCGCCCCGGCCGTGCGGTTCTTACAGGAAAATGAGTGTGAACGATATTTTGAATACAATAAGAATCTGCTGTTTGATGAGAGACGGGCAGATATTCTGAGCAGGCTGGACAGACTTGGGGCATTTTAATTGGAAAGGAAAGTGATCATATGGAATACGAAGGAACCGTATACCGCCCGCCGAGCGAGGCGAGAAGCTTAATTATTCAGGTGACTGTGGGCTGTGCCCATAACCGGTGCACCTTCTGCAACATGTACCGGGTGAAAAAATTCCGAGTGCGGACAAAAGAAGAGATCATGAAGGATCTGGACGAATGCCGCGATTATTACGGACCGTATGTCAGCCGTGTATTCTTTGCGGATGGTGATGCACTGGTGGTAAAGACAGAACTTCTTTTAGAGCTTTTAGCCTATGTCCACAAAAATTTCCCGTATGTGGAGCGGATCACCTCCTACGGGACTGCAAAGGATGTTCTGGCAAAGTCTGAGGAAGATTTAAAAGCCTTAGCGGCAGCAGGACTCGAGATGGTCTATATCGGAGCGGAATCCGGCGATGACCGTGTTCTGGAGCATATCCATAAGGATGTGACGGCGGCCCAGATTGCGGCGGCGGGACAGAAATTGAAGCGCTGCGGCATCAAGACCTCTGTGACGCTGATCTCCGGCCTCGGCGGAAGAAAAGGGATCCGGGAACATGCCATCAAGTCGGCGGAGCTGATCAATCAGATGAATCCGGAGTATGCCTCCTTCCTGACATTGCGCCTCTATGAGGGGACCCAGATGAATGAGGAAGTAAAACGCGGGGAGATGGAGCTTATCACCCCGGACGAGATCGTGGAGGAAATGGAGTTGTTTTTAACACACATTGATTCTCCCGGAACGATCTTCCGGACAAACCACGCGTCCAACTATGTAGTGCTTGCGGGAACTTTTAACGAAGATATTCCGAAAATGCTGGCACAATTGGAGGACGCAAAGAAAAGACAGCGTTACCGCCTTGAAGAGTGGCGCAGACATATTTAAGTAAGAAGAGCAGAGAAAACAGTCCCGCGGGCTTTCTGGACGCTTAAAACGGCAGAAAAATGGCTCGCGGGATATGCCTTTTCAGGGGCTTTCCGGGACGATCCCGGAGTGGACTCTTCTTGTAGATTGTATTCAAAAAACAACAAGATATAGTTTTGAATCATGAATTTTTCACCATATATATGGTTTTGGTATATCATATTTATATAGCAGTACTCCTTGCAATCCGGGAACAATACAGTTATAATAGAATCGTTCTCGCGTGAGTGACTAAAAATAACGTGGCGGGAACATGACATGACCGCCTTAAGAGACTCGTGGCGGCAGGTCCGACAGATCAATCATAAAATATCTAAATCAGATAAAATTTCTGCATAATTCTGAAAAAAACAAACTGTATATACAACCAAGAAAACTATCAGCAACTGAAATGTACATGCCTGAGGCCGGCCAGTAAATGCGCGGACCTGTAGGTCAGCTGTGTTTTTTAGCAGAATAGACAGAAGAGAAAAACAGGCAACGGCAGTTGTGCGTAAAACGGACAATTCTGCCAACACAATGAAATGAAACGGGGAATCAGGGATGAAGATCATCAAAAGAAACGGAGCGGAGGAAAGTTTTGACACGCTCAAGATCGTAAATGCGGTCCAGAAGGCGTGCAACGCCACAGAAAATGCCTATCTGGCACCGGAACAGCTTACGGATATCGCGGATTATGTAGAGTATAAGTGCAATAAGCTGGGACGTGCTGTGTCTGTAGAGGAGATTCAGGATATGGTCGAGAACCAGTTGATGGCCATCGGTGCTTTTGCGATCGCAAAAAACTATGTGCGCTACCGCTATGACCGCTCTCTGGTGCGGAAAGCAAATACGACGGACAACCGGATCCTGTCCCTGATCGAGTGCAACAACGAAGAGGTTATGCAGGAGAACTCCAACAAGAACCCGACCGTCAACAGTGTACAGCGTGACTATATGGCTGGCGAAGTCAGCAAGGATCTCACGAGAAGGCTTCTTCTTCCGGAAGATATTGTAGAGGCGGATAAGCAGGGAATCATCCACTTCCATGACTCCGACTATTTTGCACAGCATATGCACAACTGCGATCTTGTAAACCTGGAGGATATGCTGCAGAACGGCACCGTGATCAGCGAGACATTGATCGAGCGCCCGCACAGCTTTTCCACAGCCTGCAACATCGCGACCCAGATCATCGCGCAGGTTGCCAGCAACCAGTATGGCGGACAGAGCATCAGCCTTGCGCATCTCGCTCCGTTCGTTCAGGTATCGAGAGTGAAGATCCGTCAGGAAGTGATCGGCGAGATGAAGGATCTTGGAATTGCTGTGACAGAGGATCAGATCGATAAGCTCACGGAGGAGCGTCTCCGCAGAGAGATCACGAAGGGAATCCAGACGATCCAGTATCAGGTCGTAACACTCCTTACCACAAACGGACAGGCACCGTTCGTTACCGTTTACATGTACCTCGACGAGGCAAAGAATCCGCAGGAGAAAAAAGACCTTGCGATGATCATCGAGGAGACCTTAAAACAGAGATATCTCGGCGTTAAAAATGAAGCCGGCGTATGGATCACACCGGCATTCCCGAAGCTGATCTATGTGCTCGATGAGGACAATATCACTCCGGATGCACCGTATTACTATTTAACAGAGCTTGCGGCAAAATGTACCGCAAAGCGCATGGTTCCGGACTACATCTCCGCGAAGAAGATGCGGGAATTAAAGGGCGATGTGTATACATGCATGGGCTGCCGTTCCTTCCTGACCCCGGACCGTTCCTATGTAAAAGGAAACCTTGCGAATGCAGGAAACTACCGGGAAGGCGAGCGCAAGTATTATGGGCGCTTCAATCAGGGCGTTGTGACGGTAAACCTTGTTGATATCGGACTCAGCGCAAGAAAAGACATGAACAAGTTCTGGGAGATCTTTGATGAGAGAATGGAACTCTGCCACCGCGCAATGCGCTGCCGCCACGAGAGATTAAAGGGAACTCTATCCGACGCGGCTCCGATCCTCTGGCAGTATGGCGCTCTTGCCCGCTTAAAGAAAGGTGAGACCATCGACAAGCTCCTCTATGACGGATATTCCACACTTTCTCTGGGATATGCAGGCCTGTGGGAATGTGTATACAGCTTAATTGAGAAGAAATTAACTGAGCCGGAAGGAAAGAAACTTGGTCTTGAGATCATGCAGAAGTTAAATGACTACTGCACGAAGTGGAAAGAGGCGGAGAATATCGATTACAGCATCTACGGAACCCCGCTGGAGTCCACAACTTACTCTTTTGCGAAGAGTCTCCAGAGACGTTTCGGTATCGTAAAGGGCGTAACCGACAGAAACTACATCACGAACAGCTACCATGTGCATGTAACGGAACCGATCGACGCCTTCAGTAAGTTAAAATTAGAGTCTGAATTTCAGGCACTGTCCCCGGGCGGAGCGATCAGCTACGTGGAAGTTCCGAACATGCAGGATAATATCCCGGCTGTTCTTCAGGTCATCCGCTACATCTATGACAATATCATGTACGCGGAGTTAAATACGAAGAGCGATTACTGTCAGGTATGCGGCTACGACGGCGAGATCAAGATCATCGAGGATGACGGAAAGCTCGTATGGGAATGCCCGCATTGCGGAAACCGTGACCAGAGCAAGCTCAACGTTGCAAGACGTACCTGCGGATACATCGGAACACAGTTCTGGAATCAGGGCAGAACACAGGAAATTAAGGAAAGGGTACTGCACCTGTAATGAATTACGGAGAGATCAAAACATGTGATATTGCAAACGGTGAGGGAGTCCGCGTGTCCCTCTTTGTGTCCGGCTGTACACATCACTGTAAAAATTGCTTTAATGATGTGGCGTGGGATTTCGGATACGGAAAGCCGTTTACGGAAGAGACGGAAGAAATGTTATTAAAGGCGCTGGAGCCGGATTATGTGGATGGACTTTCGCTTCTCGGTGGAGAACCCTTTGAGCCGGAGAACCAGCGGGCACTTCTCCCGTTCTTAAAGAAAGTGCGCGAGAGATTCCCGAAGAAAAATATCTGGTGCTATACCGGTTATCTTTTCGATAAAGAGCTTCTCGGTGAGAGCCGGGCGAGATGTGAGTGTACGGATGAGATGTTAAGCCTGATCGATGTCCTCGTGGACGGCGAGTTTGTTCAGGAGCTCTACAGCGTAGCACTGGCATTCCGCGGTTCGGAGAACCAGAGGATCATCGATGTGAAAAGGTCTCTGGAAACAGGGGAGATCGTCTGGCATGCTCTGATGAGCCGGGGGATCTCGATGAAGTTTAATTAAAATATGAAGACAGATCGAATATAAAGGAAAGATCCGGCAGTTGGGTTGTTTTACAGGGATTTTTGATTCTGTAAGACAACTTGACTGCCGGATTTTTTTGACTTTATAGGAAAGACCGCCTGCGGCGCTCTCTTGAATTGAAAAGGGCCCGCACAGAGGCGGGCACAACAAGCAGACGAATGTTGGTTTAGAAGATATAAAAACCTTCTTCACCAAAATCGTCATCAAGTTCATCATCATTTAAGAAATAATCCATATCCAGAAGTTCATCCTCGCTCATAAGGCGAATGTCCTTGGAAGTTATACCTTCTGGGGGATTATCCATATATTTTTTGCGTAATTCCTCGATGTTTTGTTTCATGGTAGTTTATCCTCCTTTCAGAGGATTATATCATAAAATCTGGGGAATTTATGCAGAAGAACGCTTTCCACGAGATTTGGACATTGCTTTCTCGTAAAGTTCCTCGAGAGATACGCGTTTGTGATTGTAATAAAGTTCAAGAAACATCATCTTGTGTTTACAGTCTGGACATTCCAGAGGGTCATAACCGAAAGAGGAAAGAATAGCAGTTCTCCACTGATTGAAGCTGCGATAAATAGGATGTTTGCTTTTTGAAATGGCACGATGGAGCTTGGAATCGATCTTCCGATGGCGGGCGTAGAGACCTCCATAACGAATCATTTTGAAATGCTTTTCTGGTATGTGCCGGATCAATCGTTGAATGAATTCCATGGCAGGAACCGTTTCTTCTATGTATTGTTCGTCTTCATGTCGGTTGTAATGGAAAGTAACCATTTCGCCATCGTATTTATCAATTCTGGATGTAGCGATGACAGGGCGCCCCAGATATCGACCGATATATTTGACAACTGTTTTGGGGTCACATTTGTTCGGTTTGGCATAAACGTAAAAACCGTGCTTATGCTCCGTATAGCAATCCGCTTTCACTTTTTTGAAAGAAGGACCGATTTTGGACTCCATTTCATTAAGCAGAGCAGTGCGGAAAGCATTACGTAAATAAGTGTAATTAAAGTGTTTGACATGGCGCCAAAAACCATCGTCACTGTATCCGCCTTCAGATAAGAGGCAGTGGATGTGCGGATTCCATTTCAGGTCTCTGCCAAAAGTATGTAAAACCATAATGAAACCGGGCGTGAAGTTTTTGGACTTATTCATTTTGTAGAACATACGAGAGATCACGCTGTTTACAGAGTGGAACAGACAATCGAGCAGAGAACGATCCTTGAGAAAGGATTCGCGAAGATTTTCATCGATCGTGAAAACGCAATGGCGATGTGTGACATTTACCAGCTTAAAGGACATACTGGTGGTGCGTTCTATGGCATATTTGTTGCCACAGGTAGGGCAGAAACGGCTGTGACAGCGGAAAGGAACGAATTTGAGTTTTCCGCAGTGAGGACAGCCATACATTGCGCCGCCGAATGATGAATCGCCACAGTTGATCATCTTGTCAATATTTTCCATTTCAGTAGATCTGGGATAAAGAGTATATTTAATTTCTTCGTAATGGTCTGTAAAAATTTTCTGTAAGATATTCATAAGACTATTATGAGGTATATTTTAGAAAAAAGAAACCCCTAATCCCCTCAAGATTGAGGGGCAGGGGAGTTGAATAGGCGAAGCCTATTTTTTATCAGAACCGGGAAAATGAGCCCAGCTCCGTGTGCCTTTTTACCAATTCAATAAAATACTGTGCGGCCTTTGTTAGGACTGCGTTTTTGTGGTAAATGATGCATAAGGTTGCTTTGGAGTTATCATGATCCAGTCGGAAAAATGCTCCATAATGGTGGGAGAATGCCACGTAATCCTGCAGCAGGGCGAAGCCAAGTCCTGCCTGGACCAGGCTGAAGATGGCAGCTTCTTCAGACAGACGGATCATGTTTTTGGGCTTGAAATCATAGGGCTTTAAGATATTTTCTTCCCATTTCTTGTGTCGCTCATTGGGAATGGCACTAATAAAGGTTTCATTCTGGAAATCATTCAGATTCACTGGTTCACGTAACCTCCAATCCGGATGTTTTGCTGTAATCTGGGCAATTGGATGCGTTGGCGGAGCAGCTAAAAGACAGTAGTAGTCGAATAGTGGCTCATAGATCAGATCCTGTTTAAATTCATTTGGAACATTGGCCTGATCCATCACAAAGGCGAGGTCCAGATAACCGGAAGAAACCATATTTTCAAAGCCATCGGTGGAACGGGTGTTAATAGTCAGCTGGATGTTTGGAAATTCTTTCTGGAATTCTGGAAGAACGATAGAAAGGAACATAGGAGCTCTTCCGCTGGAAATTCCAATAGATAACTGCCCGGTGCGAGATTGACGGACATCTTCCAATTGACGGTTTAATTTTCCTTCCAATAATTGCTGTTGACGGAACGTGTTTAAGATCATTTCTCCTGTATAGGTAGGTGTCAGATGTCCACCTTTATA
>OLFT01002340.1_pt1 | contig 16582 bp, 13 predicted proteins | sample 1604921 | NCBI WGS metagenome assembly OLFT01 (sample SAMEA3888897, study PRJEB22519) | human gut metagenome | biome: human gut; feature: human-associated habitat; material: faeces | place: Denmark | collected 2013 | reverse complement strand
ATCTGACTGTTAATCAGAGGGTCCTTGGTTCAAGTCCAAGAGGAAGAGCAAAAAGAGGTGTATCGAAAGATAGACCTCTTTTTTGTTTCTGCTCTTCTCCCCCCTGCTTCGAAAATAGAGGGTCAGTCCGAAAACCGAAACTCTCATCCCCTTCTTTTATTCACAAAAACATTCTTGTCTTTTGATGGTCTATAAAACTTTAAAGATTCAAAGGTTAACAATAAACTTTCCATCTGAATAAAGTAAGTTCTTTGGGTACATGAATTAATTCGTCCGGCTATAGGCATTCTTTCGTCCGCCTATAGCCGGACGAAAGTTTGCCTATAGGCAACGTTGCGTTTGCCCATAGGCGGACGAATTAATTTATGAAGAGAAAGTACTTATTTGTAGAACAGCAACAACATAATGTAAGCATTGGCATTCATTATAGTTTATATATTAAAGAGAGTCTTCGGGAAGACGACAAGCTACCCTATTCTGCCATAGCCAACGTCAACACACTAATCCGTACTCCTTCAATCTCTGCCAGCCGAGAAGCGCACGCTACGGTAGTTGCTCCAGTCGTCAACACATCATCTACTATTAATATATGCTTTCCTGCCAAATACTCCGAACGATGCAATTCGAAGATTCCATCTACATTCTCCCAACGTTCTAAAGCTGACTTTTGTGTTTGCGTTTCCGTATTCTTCCGGCGTATGATTGCTTCGGTATCCACCGGAATACCTGTTACGGCCGTAATTCCGCGCGATATCCATTCACTTTGATTGTAGCCACGTATCTGCTGTTTCTTCTTATGCAAAGGGATGGGAATGATTACATCAACTCCATGAAAGAAGTCGGAAGCCTGCAATTCGGATGCCATATATCGTCCCATAATAGCACCAATTTCTTTCTGTCCTCCATATTTGAGCTGGTGGAGAACTTGCCGAAAATCACTTCCTTTGCGATAAAAGAAAAAAGAAGTGGCACGTTCCAGAGGAAACTTACCCCAAAAAAGTTTTTCTACCGGATTGTCTTTCCAAAGGTGATAATCGGTACGAGGCAGGTTTATATTGCACATGGTGCAAATACACTCTTCCCCCTTGGCCAACGATCCGCCACAAACGACGCAGCAACGGGGAAACCAAAGGGACAAAAAAGAATAAAGCCAATCTTTTATAAGTAATGTGTGTTTCATAGTAGTAGCTATTTATACATTCGCAGCAGTCTTACATATCCAACGGAGGAACTTCTGCCAAAAGTTTCAAGAATAAAGGATGCAGGTATCCATTGGTTGCAATAATATGATGACCTTCTATAAAATGGTCGTCACCATAGAAATTAGTCACGCGACCGCCTGCCTCCTGTACAATCAGGGCAGCCGCCGAATAATCCCACTTACCGATAAACGCTTCGGCCCATGCATCAAAACGACCATTAGCTATATAACAGATTGCAGCCGCAGCCGAACCGTTCATGCGAATGCCTCCCACGACTCCATAAAGGTTATCAATCAGATGGAGAGCCGTCGGTTTATACTGATCATAATTATAAGGTAATTCAGTAAACACAAATGCATTCTTAATATCCCGGACATCCGAAACATGAATTTCCTCACCATTCATGAAAGCCTTTCCTCCTTTCCAGGCATAGAAACATTCATTCCGGCAGACTTCATACACAACTCCCAAAAGCAATTCGGTACGACTGCGCAGAGCGATGCATACACAATAAGGAGCCTCATCATGAATATAATTCGTAGTTCCGTCCAACGGATCAATGACCCAGCAGTAAGGTTCATCCTGATAAGTAGCAGAGCCTTCTTCCGTAATAAATCCGGCTTCGGGCAACAAGGCAGAAAGTGCTTTTACCAACCGTACTTCAGACTCTTTATCCACATACGATACATAATCATGCGCATGTTTTTCCATAACACGCTCACGATGGAAGTTTTTCCGCTCTTCTTTCAGAAAATGCCCGGCTTCGGTAGCTATGCGGCATACTTCAGCTGTAAGTTGCTTTAAATCCAACATTTCATCTTTATTATTAAAAAGTACATCGAAGGTATAGCTTTTCTTATGAAAAACCATCCAAAATGAATATTATTTTCAGATAAACTATCAAACATTCAACCTTTAATAAAGAAAACAGGCCGCTTATCTCCCAAACTAGTATGTTTTTATTATCTGCCTTCGAAGCATCAACATATCTTAATGCTATCCTCCCAAGAACTGTCGTGTTAATTTATAGTAAAGATAAAAGATTATTATATGAAAACGTTATAATATTCATATATTTGGCTATAAAATAACACAATCCAATCAAACTAAAAAGCAAAAAACAGTATGGATAAACACATTATAGGAGAAAATGCAGGTACCTTATGGCAGTTACTGAATGAAGACAACCGGAAATGGGAATTAACAGAAATCAAAGAGGCAACCGGATTTGATGACATGGAATTAGCATCTGCCATCGGCTGGCTGGCTCGTGAAGATAAAATACAGTTTGAACTAAACAAAACCGGTGGCAAGGCTTATATTTACCTGATGTTAAACGTATATATCGGATAAAAACATATATGAGAAATGGGTTACTACTACTAATATTCCTTGTCTCTGTCCCAGCTTTTCCACAAAGTGCGGATGAACGTATCGGAACACTAATCAACCAGGCTGACTGGTTCGGTTTGGAAGAGACTTACCCTGTCTTGAAAGATTCCATACAGACAGAGTTTCTCAAATTGATGTCGGAAATCATGATTGACTATTATTTCAATCGCCCGGACAAAGCGATAGCCGGCATCGATAAGCTACTTGCCAACCATCAACCTGAAATCGGCTCGGCAAATGCACTCGGCATGGCAGTTCTCGCCTCCCAAATAGAGGGTTTGAAAGGAAACTACTCCGTAGCTGCACAACAGATACAAAACATTATCAACCAAATAAAAGCTCAAGAAGGCGGCAAAGAGAGCTATGAGGGCATGGAAGGAGTTTTCAATTTTTACAATCGTTTAGGTAATACCCCTGCTCCAAGTATCACACGACCGGAGGGAGATGTATCTGTTCCGATTGATATAGAAAAGGTAAAGCTTCCAACCAGTGTTGACCCGAAAGGATGGCGTGGCACACATATCCTTATCCCGGTAACGGTACATGGGGAAACATATCGTTTCATTTTCGACACGGGAGCCGGAACAAGTTTCATGTCAGACAGTTTCGCCCGCAAACTTGGCGTGAAGACTCTAAATGACTCACTTCCTATCAACCAAAACCTCTCCGGAGCTATGAGTGGAAAGATGGGAACACTGGATAGCTTGCAAATCGGCAACATAACCTTTCACTACCCACTTATCACGATCGCCCCACCTAACGCGCTGGATAGTGTTATGAAAGTTGATGCTATCCTTGGCATGGACTTCATCAGTTTGTTCGATGAACTACGTATCTACCCGAAAGAAGGCAAGATTGTTTTTCCTGCTACCCCCACACCACTTCCGGCCTCGGGACGCAATCTGTTATTTTTGGATCGTGCACTGAAACTAAAGGCATTTGCAGACGGAGAACTACTCAAGCTACATTTTGACACGGGCTGTACCACCGCCGGCTTATTTTATGAATATTACCAAAAACATAAAACGGAGCTTGATGCCATTGGCAAAAAAGAGAAAAATACAGGCGGCGGTTTCAACACTGTTATCACAAAAGATATTCTGCGCTTACCCTCATTCCACTTAAGGATTGGCGAGACTCCTGTCAAATTACAAAATCTCTCTGTAGATATCACTCAAGAAGGCTTGCAAATGATTGGAGAAGATGGTATTATCGGCATGGATATGGTAAATCTGTTCAACTGTGTGACGGTAAACCTGAAAGATATGTTCCTAAAATTGGAATGAAGTAATCGCTGCTAACCGCAGAATTCAGCCTTATTCATAAACCGAACATCATGCATAAAATTCCATATATTTAATAACAAAATGATTAAATTTCGCTTATATTGATGACAGATAATATTTTCATAAAGCCACAAATAGAAAATACATTCAGAATACACTGCAATATTATACAAAAGAAGCGCTTATTTATTCGCATCAACGAATACTTATACAAAAAAGACCGTATAATTTGAGAAAAACAACCGCATATTTAGAAGCAAACAACCGTAGGTTTACACCAAATCTTACGTTCCTTTTAAACCAACGAAGCGTTCCTTTTAAACCAACAGACCGTTCCTTTAAAAGGAACAATCCAACGGGTCAAAGCACTTGCCAAAAGCGTCAAGAAAACAGAAATAATTAGCTAGATGGAGTTCAATGCCCGACATTTCAAAAAGAACAAAACGCATAGTATATTTCAGATATCAGAGCACAAACAGCTATGATTCGTACTTATACTTATCAGAAAAACATTCAATCACATTATAATATATTTTTCTGATCTGAGGAAATGAGAATTCCCTGCAATTTTCAGAACAGGCCCGGCCTCTTCCCACAAATATACGCAACAAAGAGCTACAGAAAACACAAAGTGACAGAATGGTAAATTTGCTTTTTACATAAAAATTCCCGAATATTGCAGCCTAATACTAATGCAAAGAGTTCCCTATGAAAAGAGTAGATTCCGTTATATCCCTGATATACTCGTTATCTAAATCAGAAAAGAAGCACTTCTCCCTACAAGTTATCAAAGACAAGGAGGAGAAAGACTATCTGGTGATTTATGATATTGTCATAAAGAGTAAACAACCGAATGGAAATACTGTAAAAGAGGAATTTTACAGACGCAAGCCCAATGGTTCATTTGAAGTGTCCATTCAATACTTATATGAAAAGCTGACGGATACGTTACTCACCCTGCGTAAAAAGAAAGATATCTATTACGATCTGCTGAATGATTTGTGCAAAGCCCGAATGCTTTATGAACGTTCTCTGTTTGAAGAGTGTTTCGAGATACTATCCAATACGATAGAACAAGCACAATTCTATGAGAACAACGAAATTCTGACGATAGCTTTAAAGCTGGAACTGGAATATCTGCTCCATTTGAACTTTCCCGGTATGACCGAACAAGAATTATATCACAAGCACTTCATTCAAAATGAAGCACTGAAAAGAACACGAAAAATCACGGAACAATCATCCCTGCATAACCTTTTGAAATATCGGCTTTCACGTAAAGGGTCTATCCGGACACCTAAACAAAAACAGGATATGAATGACCTCATGGTGAATGAACTGTATATTGCGGCATCCTCTGATTCCGAAAGAAATTTTGAGTTGACGAGAAACCATAAACTGTTCCAGGCCAGTTATCTGATGGGAGTAGGTGATTATGGAAGTGCCCTCAATTCATACAAAGAACTCAATGAACTATTCGAAGAGAATCAGCAATTCTGGGCTAATCCCCCTATTTACTATTTGTCCGTACTGGAAGGCGTGTTAGATAGTTTACGTTCGATCGGTAACTATGACGAAATGCCCTATTTCCTGAATAAGTTACAGAAACTGGCAACTGATACTCCCCTTGAATTTAAAATTAATGTTATATGCCTGCTTTTTCAATATGAGTTATTCCCTCATCTCGACAAAGGGGATTTCTCCAAATGCATAGAAATCATCAGCCATTATAAAGAAAACTTATATGATAAAGAGTCCTGGCTGAATCCCATACGTAAAAGTGAGTTATTGTTATATACTGCTATTGTGCACATTGGTAACCATGACTTTAAACAAGCCAAAAAATATATCAGCAATACAATCCTCGACCATAATCTACGTTATCTCCCTATCATGCGTACAATACGGTTGGTACGCCTCATCGCCTATTATGAGATTCAAGACTTTGAGCTCATCAAACACGAATCCTTTTCTGTTTACAGAGGACTCAGCAAGAAAAAAGAACAATCTTTCAAGACAGAACACATCATACTCCATTTTCTCAATAAACGCGATCTCCCTATACTTAAAAAGGACAGAGAGACCTTATGGGAAAAGTTATCTCCGGAAATTAATAGCCTGCATAATGATAAATATGAGAATCAGTTACTGAGGATTTTCGACTTCACAGCATGGATAGAAGCTAAAATATTAAAAGAAAAGCTATCGGATGTCTTAGCACGCCATTCAGAAGTTAAAAAATACCATTCAAAGTAATCACTCTCTATCATTTTTTGTTTTGGTTTTATTAATATAGTCAACTAGAGAATTGGCTATACGGGATTTTCATGGCTTAATTCAGCAATAAATCTCTATTTGAAATTATATAATGCGAAGTTTAATGAAGAAAACGGCCTATGAATAATCGCTTAATTTGTCTCGTTCAAAATTTAATTCTATGGAGATCCCTTACATACATAAACCAAAGATTGTTGTCATCGGCAGTTGCAACACCGACATGGTGGTAAAGGCCAATCGACTACCCGTACCGGGAGAAACAATTCTGGGAGGATCATTTTATATGAATCCGGGAGGTAAAGGCGCCAATCAGGCCATTGCCGCAGCCCGGCTTGGCGCAGATGTGACATTTATATCCAAAATAGGATATGATCTCTTCGGATTGCAGGCATTGGAAATATATAAATCAGAAAGAATCAATACTGAATTCATTTTCACCGATTCAAAAAAGCCGTCAGGAGTGGCCCTCATTTCTGTAGATTCCTTTGGGGAAAACTGTATTATCGTAGCCTCCGGTGCCAATCAATCCCTGTCTCCTGAAGATATTGATAAAGCAAAAGACAAAATTCGGGAAGCGGACACCATCCTCATGCAACTGGAAATCCCGTTGGAAACTGTAGAATATGCTACAGCTCTTGCCTACGAGTATGGCAAGCGAGTCATTCTTAACCCGGCTCCGGCCTCTTCACTGAACAATGAGTTACTGAAAAAGACAAATGTCATTCTTCCTAATCGCATCGAAGCAGAGATGCTGTCAGGAATTAAAGTAACTAATTTGAAAAGTGCACATCGGGCTGTACAGGCTATCAGTTGCAAAGGTATTGAAAACGTAGTCATCACTTTAGGGAAAGAAGGAGCATTCGTCAAAGAGAAAGACAAGTACATCATGATTCCGGCTAAAGAAGTGGACACCATTGATACGACCGGGGCCGGAGATGTTTTTTCCGGAGCTTTGAGTGTCTCTTTATCCGAAGGCCGTTCTTTAATAGAGGCCGTAGAATTCGCAAACGCAGCGGCAGCAATTGCCGTAACACGTATCGGAGCACAAAGTGCCATTCCCTACCGAACAGAAATTAACGTATAATATAGACCATCTTAAAACGACAAGTATTATGAAAATCGTAGTAATCGGAAGCTCTAATATCGACATGATTGCCCAAGTCAATCATTTGCCTATGCCGGGTGAAACCGTAGGACAGGCACGCTTCATGCAGGCATACGGAGGAAAAGGAGCCAATCAGGCAGTAGCCGCAGCCCGCATGGGCGGAGAAGTGACTTTTGTCACGGCTTTAGGCAACGATATGTATGCCAGCATGCTGAAAGAGCATTATAGTAAAGAAGGGATTGCAACCGACCAAATCATTATCGACACTCAGAATCCTACAGGCACCGCCTTGATTCTCGTTGCTGAAAATGCTGAAAACTGTATTGCAGTAGCACCCGGTGCCAACGGAGCATTATCTATTGCACACATAGAACAAATTTCCAAAACACTGGAAGGTGCTGATATGGTAGTGATGCAGGCTGAAATTCCTTACGAGACGATCAAACAGGTTGCATTAATGGCACACCGGAAAGGTATTAAAATAATGTTCAATCCCGCACCGGCATGCTATATCGATTCCGAACTAATGCATATTATAGACATTCTGGTAGTAAACGAAAGTGAGGCCCAGTACATCAGCAATAGTTCCATCGAGGGAGACAACATAGACCAAATAGCACAAAAACTACGGGATGCAGGAGCCAAAGCAGTAATCATTACCCTGGGACACAGGGGGTCTTATCTGAAGACCGAATCAGAAGCTTATTTTATCCCTAGTTACCCTGTAAAAGCTGTTGATACAACTGCCGCCGGAGACGTATTCTGTGGCGCGCTTGCCGTAGCTTGTGTAAACGGATGTATCAACAGCGATGCCCTTCGCTTTGCCAGTGCGGCTGCAGCCATTGCCGTCACACGTGTAGGAGCGCAACCTTCTATTCCGATATTGTCTGAAGTTCAGGACTTCCTGAAACAATAACGCGATAAATCTAAGAACTTTGAATAACAACACTAAATGTAGAATTTATGAAAAGAAAGATGTCTTTATTGGGTTTAATATGTTTGTTCACAAGCATATTAATGGCACAGACCAAAATTTCCGGTACTGTAACAGATGTCGACAAGAACCCTCTGCCGGGAGTATCGGTAGTATGCAAAAGCACTTCACAAGGAACAGTGACTAATCTTGATGGTAAATACACCATTGAAATCAACAAGGGGAATACACTGACCTTCTCTCTCATCGGAATGCAAACACAAGATATTAAAATAGCCAGCCAGTCTATCATCAATGTGATTATGCATGAATCTACTATTGAACTCGACGAGGTAGTCGCCATCGGGTATGGTACAGCCAAGAAGAGTGACCTAACCAGTTCGATCATCTCCGTCAAACCGGATGAACTGAAAAATGTGAAAGTCGGCTCTGCAGCCGATGCCTTGCAAGGTCTTGCCACAGGTGTATTGATATCGAAAGGATCATTCAAACCGGGAGGATCTTCCAACATCATCATTCGCGGAAACGGTTCATTCGGTAACGGAGGTGCCAGCACTACTCCGCTGTATATCATTGACGGGGTCATGTCGAATGCCGGACTGGATGTTATCGCTCCTTCCGATATCGAATCGATTGAGGTATTAAAAGATGCAGCTTCTACGGCAATTTACGGTTCAAGAGCCTCTAATGGTATCATCCTAGTCACTACCAAGAAGGGTAAAACAGGAAAAGCGTCTATCACCTTCAACACCAATATTGGTATTCAAAATCTTATTAACAAGCAAAAAGTACTCAATGCTTCCCAGTTTAAAGAAATACTTGATGCAGCTACAGACAATACCTATCTTTGGGATAAGGAAGAACAGCGTATGTTTGACGAAGGCCGCTCTACAGATTGGCAGGACTTGATTACACAAAGCGGAGTCTATCAAAACTACAATCTGGGCATTACCGGCGGTAGTGAGAAAACGACTTATTATTTAGGATTAGATTGGGTGGACCAGGAAGGTATTATCAAGAACACCGGATATCAAAAAGGAAATATCCGTTTTAACCTGGACTCCAAACTCAACAACTGGTTGACAATGGGTGCCAAATTCAATGTGATCCGTTCTTCTACCAACTCCAGTAACACAGACGGAGTAGCCGGCATGAACAGTCTGGACCAAGGTACTATGGGCAGTGCCATTGCCTCTAAACCAAGTGCACCAATTTTCAATGAAGACGGTACCTACTATGACAACTTACTACTCAGACCGAATCCAGTAGCAGCAGTAACCTATTTCAAGAATAACTTTACCCAGACTCGCATCAATGCGTCTTTCAACCTGGAAGCGGAAATCTTGAAAAATTTGAAATTACGAACTGAAAACGGTACGGAATACATCAACAATCAGAGTAATGTATTCCAGGATTCACGCATGACAGGTATTTATAAGAACGTTAATATCTCAGACCGTGAAAATGGAGAGCAGTTCTATCTGCAGACAGAAAACACATTGACTTACCAACTCAACAAAGGCATCCACCGTCTGACGGCTGTAGGAGGTTTCTCTGCTTCTATCTTTAACTGGACAATGATGTCTGCACAAGTTTTAAATGCGTCCAACATCACGCAGAATGATAACCTGGGAACGGGTACACCTAAATCTGTAAACTCGGATAAGGTTAAGTCTACACTGGCTTCTTTCTTCGGTCGGGTCAACTACTCGCTCGCCGACAAATATCTTTTGACGGTGACTCTTCGTGCCGATGGTTCTTCCCGTTTTGCCAAAGGTCACAAATGGGGATATTTTCCTTCCGGTGGTCTTGCATGGCGAATCAATCAAGAAGACTTTCTGAAAGATGTCAATTTCCTTGATAATCTGAAACTTCGTACTAGCTATGGTATTGTAGGTAACCAGGAAATCAGTTCCTATCAATCAATGGCACAGGTAGACGCTACCAGCAGCAGATATACCGATTATGTATTCGGAGGTACACTGGCGAATGGATCCCGTACCTCTATATTGGCACAGCCGGATCTGACCTGGGAGAAATCACGCCAGTTTGATTTAGGACTGGATTTTGCCTTCTTCAAGAACAGGTTGTCCGGTTCTATCGACGGATACTATAAATATACATATGACTTGCTCTACAATGTACCGTTACCTCTCGAATCCGGTTATCGTACAGCATTAGTAAATGTGGGAGCTATGAAAAACAGAGGTATTGAGTTAACATTAAATTCAGTGAATATTGATACTAAGGATTTCACATGGCAAACCAGTTTGAACTATTCTTTCAATAAAAACGAAATAGACAAATTATATAATGACTTAGAACGTGTAGGCAACTATTTTGTCGGTCAGTCCATCAATGTAATCTACACCAAACGCTTTGGAGGTATATGGCAAAGTGACGAAGCAGAGATTGCCAAAATCTACAATGCAGAACCGGGAGATTATAAAATTATCGACCGTAACCGTAACAACATTATAGACGATGACGACCGTGACTTTGTTGGTCAGACTACTCCGCAGTTCTTCGGAAGTTTCTCTAACACATTCAAATCCCACGGATTCGATTTAACGATCTTCCTTACTTACGCCGGAGGACATAAAATTTATAATCCGTTCGCTTATCTTGATTCGTATTCACCAAGTGCTAACATGAGCCCCGACTATTATCATAACTATTGGACACCGGAACGTCCCAGCAATAAATATCCACGACTCGGCAGTACCAACTCGCAACTGTATGAAACGGACGGGATGTATCAGAAAGGAGATTATATCCGCCTCAAAAACCTGGAGCTAGGATATACACTTCCCCGCAACATCGCCAACAAGGTATACGCCAGCAATATCAGAGTATATGCCTCTGTACAGAACCTGGTAACGTTTACCAAATATACAGGATTTGATGTAGAAACCAGCAATGCGAATCCATATCCTGCATGCCGGGTATTTATGGGCGGACTTACTGTTAACTTTTAAAATGACAACGACATGAAAAATATTCTATTTATATCCTTGCTCAGCTTTATGATGTGCAGCTGCGCAGACTTTCTGGATGAAAAAACATATAGCCAACTCACTCCCGAAAATGCCTATTTGTCAAAAGAAGGAGCCAATAAGGCTATGAACGGAGCTTACGCCATGTTACAAGATGGATTTGACTATAAATTCTCCATAGGAATAGGTATACTGGGAACAGACGAAGCTACATCTTATAATGATACATATGGCGATCATGAAATACTGCTGGACAAATACACATACTCTTCTGAGTATGATATTTTTCAGGCTGTTTACATCGACTTGTTTGAAGGAGTAAAACGCTGCAATGTAATTGTCGACTTGCTGCCTGATGATGTAGAAGACCGTGAGTTATTTGTAGCACAAGCGAAATTCCTGCGCGGCACCTATTACTTCGAACTGGTTAACCTCTTCGGCGGAGTACCTTTATGGTTGTCAGCTTCTGCCGACAAAGATAATCTTAAGAAGCCGCGCGCCAGTGTAGATGAAATATATACTCAAATAGAACAAGACTTGCTTGCTGCCGAAGAAGATCTGCCTCTCGTTAATGTATGGGAAGAAGGCCGGGCAACAAAATATGCGGCACAAGCCATGCTTGCACGTATGTACCTGCAAAGACACGACTACGAAAATGCACTGAAATATTGTAATCTGGTGATTGGCGATGGAAACAACTTCCATCTGTACAATAACTATGCGGATATCTACGATCCTGCCAACAAGAACCAAGGATACGAAAATATTTTTGAAATACAGCACCGGGCCAGTCTTAAATCTGAAGATGAAGGTTCTACGTCAACAGACTTTTTCCTTCCTATCGAACTTCAGGGAACTATTTATACCGGATGGGCAATGTATGGACCGACTGATTATCTGTACAACAGTTACGAACCGAATGACAAACGTAAAGCTATCACTTACATCACAAGTGGCGTGAACTCTGCAGGACAGACTGTAACCTTCAAGCCCCACTGTTTTAAATACTATAATCGTACGGAAGGATTCCCTGTGAACGATGGCGAACAAAACTTCCCGCTCATCCGCTATGCCGATGTTTTATTAATGAAAGCTGAAGCAATCAACGGATTGCCAGCTGAAAACGGACAACAAACTAAAGAAAAGTTCCAGTGCCTGAACGACGTTCGTTCAAGAGCCGGACTGGATGCTATAGAAAACACAGGAGAGAATGCAACGAAAGAAGGATTCCTTGAAACATTGCTTGAAGAGCGTCTGCACGAACTCTGTTTTGAAAAGAGCAGAAGAAAGGACCTGATACGTAATAACAAACTTCAAAGTTACGTAGCTGCCCGCAAACCGGACAGACCTGTACCTGACAAAGCAAAAGAATACTATCCGCTGCCGCTTGCGGCAACTGATGCCAATTCTTTGCTCGAACAACTTCCGGGATATTAAACTAACCTCAATAAAATGACAGAATTATGAAAACTATAAATATCATAAGAACACTCATCCTATCCGGGATAATAGGTATCTGTTCTTCTTGTATAGAAGACTATAAATATGAAGAAGTAACAGGAGCTCCACAAGTAGCTTTCTCCACCAGTGAAACAGAGTTTACCAAACAATCGGGAAGTATCCTTTCACTCAAGGCTATCGTTATTGATGGGCAGGATGTAAAACATGAATGGAAATATGACGGCGAAGTATGCAGTGAATCTGCCGAACTTGAATATGAACTGACAACCGTAGGAACCTTCAAATTAGAATATACCTGTACGGATATACACGGTTCCACTAACAAAACGTTTACTGTAAATGTAAAACCGGGCGACATCGAAGGCGTGTTTTTCTCTACTGACAAGAGCGAATTTACAAAGAGCGTCGGCGAGTCACTACGTATCTCTGTTACGGTAAAAGGTACAGATCCTGTCAATCATGAATGGAAAATAAATGGAACTGTACATTCGACTACAGCAAACTTCGACTACCCGATTACAGAAAGCGGTGATTATGAAATTGTATATACGATTACCAAAAAGAATCAAGAGCTTAAAAAAACATTCAAACTAACGGCTATTGCCAGCGAACATGGAAGCAACTGGTTTGTATGGCAAGATATGAAGCAATATGTCATCTGCCTGAAAGACGACGAAACCAAAGTAGTGACACACCACAACGGCGGTTCACAATTCGTTATCGAAACATACAACGGAAGCAATGACCAAAAATTTATGAAAGGAGCTTACTTTGGTTACAGCGCCGGGGATACTCATCTTGAATATACTAATATTTATAATGTAGGAACTCAAATGACTATCAACGAAAAAGGAGCAGTCGTAAGTGCTGATGTTACCGCTCCAGGCAACTGTGCAGCCGATGGCTGGAGAGGCTGGTATTTCATCATTGACGAACATTCCAATGCCCGTATGATTCACTTCCTCGAAACCTGGGATTACACCGCCACCTATACTGTTGCCATCAAAGGATGCATATTAAGACCTTCCGATGATAAACGAACGGTTGTTCCAGTATTCTATGACAGATGCAAAATAGACGGCGTAAGAGATCATACTGATTATAACGCCCTTGAAGGACAATACTATGACTTTAAGATAAAAGCCGTAGAAGACATGTAAAACCTAAAAAAGAAACGATTATGAAATTTAGATTTTCCCTATTTTATTTCCTGTTTGCATTCCTAGGCTGTTCATCCAGCAATGGAGACATTGACAAGCCTGAAAACAACGGTGGTGCTGAAGAAGGAAATATAGAAGTTAGTGGTGACAAAGTAATAGTTACTCCATTGTCATATGACCAGGCGTTCCGTAATCCGATGATGGGTTGGCGTGATGTATTTTCTGTCGGTCTGGACCCTATTCCAGCCAATTATCCGCTTCCATACGGATCTGTATACAAAGAATACATTCCTTGGGATCGCATAGAAAACGTAAAGACAGACGGTGTCGAAAAAGTAATAGCCTATAGTAATCATCGATGGGAAGGCATAGAAAAAAAGAATATCAAAGTCATTCCACGAGTGTATATTCACTGGATGGGAACACCGGCAGTCAGTGATCCGGACAGACTTGACGGCATTCGTTTCCCATCCGACATAGCCTATACACAAGAACCTGGTACACCTTATCCTATGATAGGAGGCTATTTTGATCCTACTTTCCAAGATCGTGTGAAAGCATTGGTAGAGAAGATTGGCAAAGCATGGGACAACGATCCGCGTGTCGCATATATCGAGATGGGTATTATTGGTCAATGGGGAGAACAACACTCCCCAATGATCGGTACCTACTGGAAACCTCATGATGCAGACGTACATGAAGCTAATAAAACATGGATTCCGGGAATCGAAAAAACACTGGGAGATGCCTTTACTGCCGCGTTCAAGAACAAAAAAGTAATGGTACGCTATGCTTATGATTTTAAGGATTATGAATTCGGATATTATTGGGATTCATGGGGAATTGCAGAAGAAGATGTAAGAGGATACGAAGAAATGATGAAAATGGGCAACCGCTGGAAAGTGCAACCTATTGGCGGAGAGATCTGCTGGAACTGGGGAGACTTCAGCCGCTATAGCAGTCTGACAGATATACTCGCTAATGATGCAACCCGCAAAAAAATAATCAAACAGATTCGTGATCTGCATTGTAACCACTTGGGATATTTTTCTTATGCGCGTCCTGAAGTTGACTTCAGTCAGGATGCTTTGCTGAAGAATGCACAGACTGTCCAAAAGGCGCTAGGATACCGATACATCTTAAGCGAATTCACATATAACAAGAAAATAGAGAATGGACAAACATTCGACATTTCTTTTAAGGTGAAAAATGAGGGTTCCTCTCCCTTTTACTACAATTGGCCTGTAGAAATCATGCTCCTAAACAAAAATACCAAAGCCAAAGTATGGAGCACTATACTCGATAATGTAAATATCAGTCAATGGCACCCCGGTGAAAACTGGGATGACACTGCCGAGAAATATACTATTGCTCCACAAACATACGAAGTGAAACGCACTTTGACTCTGGACAAGAATCTGGCAGCAGATGAGTACATTATTGCAATTGCAGTACTCGACCCTGCCGGTATGGTTCCTTCATTGCGTTTTGCCACTAAAAATTATTTTACGGGAGGTGTTCATCCAATGGGATATATAGGAGTAGGTAAAGAAATATCCAAATATGGTATTGCAACGTCTGCATTCAACAATGTGTATACAGACCTTACACTACATTATGAAGTAGATTGATAATTGACCATTAAAACAACACGAAATGACAAAAAAGTTATTGTTTATCATTCTGCCATTAATAGCTTTATTAAGCTATAGCTGTCAAAACAAGAAAAATACGCAAGTCACGGCTTCCGACAAATCAGGAGTTATCTTTGATACGGACCTAGGAAGCGATATTGATGATGTATTTGCCCTTCAAATGATACTTAATTACGCCCATCAAGGGAAATACGATCTGCTCGGAATCGCCATCAGCAAAGACTTTCCCAGAGTAATCGATTATGTAGATGGTTATTGCCGGCTGAACGGTTTTGATGAAGTTCCCTTGGGATATGCTTATAACGGTTCAGACCTGGGTTTTAACAGAGAATGTGGCAAGTATGTATGTGCCACTTTAGATACGATTATTGATGGTAAGAAACTCTTGCCTGTCAAACGTACTATAGCAAACAGCATTCCCGAAGGTTACAAAATGATGCGCAAGGCTTTAGCAAACCGGCCGGATTCTTCTGTAGTCATTATTACTGTAGGATTTGCAACTAACTTATCCCGTCTTCTCAATTCGCAACCGGATGAGTTCAGTGAACTTAACGGTATAGACCTGGTTAAGAAAAAAGTCAAATTGCTGTCCATCATGAGCGGAACCTACAATGACGATACATTTAATAACCCGGAGTGGAATGTGCTGCAAGATCTGAAAGCAGCCCAAAATGTATATAACAACTGGCCTACTGAAGTGATAGCAAGCGGTTCGGAAGTTGGAGTCAGAATCCTTTATCCGCACGAAAGCGTATTAAACGATTATCCGGGAGGCGAGAAACACCCACTCTGTGTATCTTATAAATCGTATGAACAGATGCCTTATGATCGCCCTTGCTGGGATTTAACTTCTGTACTTTATGCAATCGAACCGGAAAACAGTCACTTAAACATCTCTCCTAAAGGGAAAATCACTATCGACGAAAAGGGATACAGCCGTTTCACATCTTCTCAGGAAGGAAAACACCGCTTCCTTATAATCGATAATGACAGTGTTGCAGCCGTAGTCAATAAATTGGTAGAAGTATCTACTAATATACCACAAAACCACTAATTATTATCATTATGTATATAGTCAATAGTTACACCTTAGCTATTATCTTCTGCTTTATCA
>OLFT01002336.1_pt1 | contig 16630 bp, 12 predicted proteins | sample 1604921 | NCBI WGS metagenome assembly OLFT01 (sample SAMEA3888897, study PRJEB22519) | human gut metagenome | biome: human gut; feature: human-associated habitat; material: faeces | place: Denmark | collected 2013 | reverse complement strand
GCGCCTTGTGCGACACGGCGACGTTGCGGAACTCCTGATTGATCTTCACGACCTTGAACTCCATCGTCTTGTCGACATAGATGTCGTAGTCGCGGATCGGCTTCACGTCGATCTGCGAGCCGGGCAGGAACGCCTCGATGCCGAACACGTCGACGATCATGCCGCCCTTGGTGCGGCACTTGATGTAGCCTTTGATTACCTCGTCCTTCTCGAGCGCCTCGTTCACACGATCCCACGAGCGGAGCTGGCGGGCTTTCTTGTGCGAGAGCACGAGCTGCCCCTTCTTGTCCTCGGCGCTTTCGACGTATACTTCGACCTTCTCGCCTACGGCCAGTTCGGGGTTATATCTGAATTCGCTGATCGGAATGATGCCTTCCGACTTGTAGCCGATGTTGACCACTACTTCGCGCTTGGTGAGCCCGATCACGGTTCCCTCGACCACTTCGCCGACCTGAACGTTCGACAGCGTCTGGTCGTACTTGGCTGCGATTTCCTCCTTCGATTCGCCGTACAGGTTCGAATCGTGTTCGTAGGCTTCCCAGTCGAACGTGTCGAGGTTGACGGGAGCGGCCGCCACCGGCTCGGCGGCTTTCGTTTCCGGTTGGTTTTCGTTGTTTGTCGTCATGTTGTTTGTTTTGGCAATTAATGCGTTAGACATTATTTATAGTGCTTGTCCGGTTTCTCGGTCCCGAACTTCCTCGAAGAGCGGCCGGGGCGAGAGGCCCGAAAAAGCGTTGCAAAGGTAATAAATAATTCACATTTAACAACAAAGGCAAGCCGGTTTGCCTCCGCGTCGCGCTATTTTTTTGCGGTTTGCGCCGAAAAACGTATCTTTCATACGTTTTCGCCGCCGCTTCGCGTTTTACCGTCGAATCGCGGTCCGCGAGAATCGCCGAAATCAAACCGTCTGAAACCATGAATATGAACGATACCGTAAGAATCGTTTGCGAGAATACGGGCCGCAGCCTGTTCGTCAACCGGGGAACTTCGCTGTTGCAGATTGCCGAGATTCTGTCGCTCGGCGAGCGGGAGGACCGTCCGTTTCTGGCCGCCTATGTCAACAACCGGCTCAAGGAGCTCGACTTCGCCGTCTACTCGCCGGTGAGCATCCGCTACGTAGACATCACGCATTTCGAGGGAATGCGCGTTTATCAGCGCACGTTGTTCTTCGTACTGCAAAAGGCCGTCTACGACCTGTTTCCGGAGCGGAAACTGCATATCAAGCATTCGGTCGCCAAGGGATTCTATTGCGAGATCGAGGGTATGGAGGACCTCTCCGACGAGCAGATCGTCCGGATCAAGGAGCGCATGCGCGCGATCGTCGCTCAGGACTTGCCGATCGTGCGGCAGAAGGTCACCTCGGCCGAAGCCGAGGCGATGTACGAGGCGCTGGGGCTCGACGACAAGATCGCGCTGCTGCGGACCCGGCCGCACCTGTATGTGACCGTGTACAGCATGGCCGATCTGGTGGGCTACTTTTACGGCGCGCTGGCCGTTTCGACGGGATACGTTTCCCGCTTCGACCTGCATCCCTATTACAAGGGGTTCCGCATGGCTCTGCCGCAGCGAACCGATCCGACGAAGCTCGAGGAGCTGGTCCCGCAGGACAAGATGTTCGAGGTGTTCAGCGAGTACACGTGCTGGGTCGACGTGATCGGCGTGGCGAACATCGGCTCGCTGAACGCGCGGATTCTCGAGGGGGGCGGAAGCGACCTGATCCGGATCGCCGAAGCGTTGCATGAGAAGGCGCTGGGCAATCTGGCCGACCGGATTTACGAGAGACATCGGGACGGAGGAGCGCGCATCGTGCTGATTTCGGGCCCTTCGTCGAGCGGCAAGACGACGTTCGCCAAGCGGCTCGGCATCCAGCTCAGCATTCTGGGCATGCGTCCGGTGCTCGTCTCGCTCGACGACTATTTCGTGGACCGGGAGAAGACGCCTCTCGACGAGGACGGGGAGTACGACTACGAGGCGCTCGAAGCGATCGACGTCGGCCGGTTCAACGACGATTTGGCCGCCCTGCTCGCGGGCCGCGAGGTGGGGATGCCGCGCTATAACTTCATTACCGGCAAGAGCGAGCCGAATCACCGGACGCTGCGCATGGACGAGCGCTCGGTGCTTTTGATCGAGGGCATTCACGGCCTGAATCCGAGGCTGACGCCGCAAATCGACGCGGCGATGAAGTTCAAGGTCTACGTCTCGGCCCTGACCTCGATCGCAATGGACGACCTGAACCGGATCGCCACGACCGACAACCGGCTGATCCGGCGTATCGTGCGCGATCACCGTACGCGCGGCAACAGCGCGACCGCTACGCTGCGCCGCTGGGAGAGCGTCCGCCGGGGCGAGGACAAGCATATCTTCCCGAATCAGGAGCAGGCCGACGTGATGTTCAACTCATCGCTTTTCTACGAGCTGGCCGTCCTGAAAGATTGCGTTTGGCCGCTGCTGCGCGAGGTCCCCGACACGGAGCCCGAGTTCGGCGAGGCGAGGCGCCTGCTGAAGTTTCTGGACCATTTCACCTCGCTCGACGGAAAAGAGATTCCGCCGACGTCCATTCTGCGCGAGTTCATAGGCGGCAGCAGCTTCGAATATTAGAGCGAAGTGTCGGATCGTAACTCGAAAGTTCCGGAATGAACGATTTTTTAAGTCGGAACGGTTGCGTTCGGATAAATTGTTTATTTTTGTGGCTTTAACATACAAAGCATTATGTCACAAGATCAATATGCCGGTCGCCACGTCGGTTCGGACGAAAGGGCGCTTTCGCAGATGCTGTCGGCCATCGGCGTCCGCTCGGTCGACGAACTGATCGGGCAGGTCGTACCCTCGGCGATCCGGCTCAAGAAGCCGCTGGCCCTTCCACGCGAAGGCATGAGCGAATGCGAGTTCGCCGCCCATATCCGCGAGATCGGCCGTAAGAACAAGCTTTACCGCAGCCTGATCGGTATGGGGTATTACGGCACGGCCTCGCCTGCGGTCATCCTGCGCAACGTGTTCGAGAACCCCGCCTGGTATACCTCCTATACGCCCTATCAGGCCGAAATCTCGCAGGGGCGTCTGGAAGCGCTGCTGAATTTCCAGACCGCCGTCGTCTCGATGACGGGCATGGAGGTGAGCAATTGCTCGCTGCTCGACGAGGCGACCGCTACGGCCGAGGCTATGGCGATGATGTTCGCGCTCCGTTCGCGCGAGGCGGTCCGCGAGGGATGCAACGTGCTGTTCGTCGATGAGAATATTTTCCCGCAGACGCTCGACGTGCTGCTGACCCGCAGCGAGCCTTTCGGCATCGAGATCGTCAGCGACCGCTTCGACTGCTACGAGTTCACGGGCAGCGAGTTCGGCGCGATCGTACAGTATCCGGCGGCCGACGGTGAGGTGCGCGACTACGACGATTTCGCTGCAGCGGCCCACAGCCGGGGCGTGCTGGTGACGGCCGTGGCCGACATGCTGAGCCTTGCGCTGCTGAAGGCGCCGGGCGAGTGGGGCGCCGACATCGTGACCGGTTCGACGCAGCGTTTCGGCATTCCGATGGGATTCGGCGGCCCTCATGCGGCCTATTTGGCCACGAAGGACGCTTTCAAGCGAAATATGCCCGGCCGGATCATCGGCGTTTCGGTCGATCGGCTCGGCAACAAAGCGCTGCGCATGGCGCTTCAGATGCGCGAGCAGCACATCAAGCGCGAGCGGGCCACGTCGAATATCTGTACGGCTCAGGCGCTGCTGGCTACGATGGCCGGCTTTTTCGCCGTCTATCACGGAGCCGAGGGCATCCGTCGGATCGCCCTGCATGCCCACAGTCATGCCGTCGCCGTGGCCGATACGCTCGAAAAACTGGGCTACGAGCTGAAAACCAAAAACTTCTTCGATACGATCGAGGTGGCTGCCGATGCGGCGAAAGTGCGCGAGGCCGCGCTCGCCCGCCGGCTGAACTTCTTTTATCCCGACGAGGGCCGCGTGCGGCTGTCGTTCGACGAGCTTTCGACGCTTGCCGAGGCGAATGCCGTGATCGCCGCGTTCGCCGAGGCGGCGGGCAAGAAAGCTCCGGCGCTCAAGACGATCGGGGAGCAGGACCGTCTTCCGGTCGGGGTGCGCCGCTCGTCGGCCTATCTGACCGAGCCGGTATTCCGCAACTATCGCAGCGAGACTGAACTGATGCGCTACGTCAAGAAGCTCGAGCGGCGCGACATCTCGCTGGCCGACAGCATGATCTCGCTCGGCTCGTGCACGATGAAGCTGACGCCCGCCGTTGCGATGATGCCTTTGAGCCTGAGTGAGTTCGCCGATATTCACCCGTTTGTTCCGGCCGATCAGGCCGAGGGCTACCGCGAGCTGATCGACGCGCTGTCGAAAGACTTGGCGACGATCACGGGCATGGCGGCCGTGTCGTTGCAGCCCAATTCGGGCGCGTCGGGCGAATATACGGGCCTGATGGTGATCCGAGCCTATTACCAAAGTCGCGGGCAGGGCTATCGGAACGTCGCGCTGATACCTGCCTCGGCTCACGGCACGAATCCCGCCTCGGCCGCGATGGCCGGTATGCGGACGGTGACCGTGGCCTGCGACGAGCGCGGCAACATCGACGTCGACGACCTGAAAGCCAAAGCCGCGCAATACGCCAGCGAGCTTTGCTGCATCATGGTTACCTATCCTTCGACGCACGGCGTGTTCGAGAGCCGCATCCGCGAGATCGTCGACATCGTGCACGACAACGGCGGACAAGTCTATATGGACGGTGCGAACATGAACGCTCAGGTCGGACTGACGAACCCGGGATACATAGGGGCCGACGTCTGCCACCTGAACCTGCATAAGACGTTCGCGATTCCGCACGGCGGCGGCGGTCCGGGCGTCGGGCCCATTTGCGTGGCGGCCCATTTGGCCGAGTTCCTGCCGGGACATAGTCTGGCCGAGACGGGCGGACGCAGCGGCATTACGGCGGTAGCCGCCGCTCCGTTCGGCAGCGCGCTGATTCTGCCGATCACCTACGGCTATATCAAGATGCTGGGCGAAAGCGGTTTGCGCCGCGCGACCGAGATGGCGATCGTGAATGCCAATTATCTGGCCGCAGCGCTGAAGGACGAATTCGGCATCGTATATACCGGAGAGACGGGGCGCGTCGGACACGAGATGATTCTCGACCTGCGCGATTTCCGCAAACTCTACGGCGTCGAGTGCGCCGACATTGCCCGCCGGCTGATGGACTACGGATTCCATGCCCCGACGCTGTCGTTTCCGGTCCATGAGACGCTGATGATCGAGCCGACCGAGAGCGAGAGTCTCGCCGAGCTCGACCGCTTCGTCGAGTCGCTCGTGGCGATCAAGCGCGAGTGCGAGCAGATACGCGACGGCGAAGCCGACGCCGAGGACAATCCGGTCAAGATGGCTCCCCATACGGCGCAGGAGGCTTGCGCCGATACATGGACTCACCCTTATGGCCGAGAGCGGGCCGTGTTCCCGTTACCGTGGATTCGGGCCAACAAGTTTTTCCCTTACGTGACGAAAATCGATGGCGGATACGGCGACCGCAATCTTTGCTGCACTTGCGGAACGCTGTACGGGGGCGAGTAGGCCGGGGCTCCCGGGGGCGGCCTTTCGCTTTCCGGAAGCGGGGTAGCCGGCAGGTTTGTTTGTTGGAGGGAATACCTTCTGGAATCGGTCGAGTAGAACGGTTTCGTAAAGGGTGTTGAAGTGGGGGTTCGGTTCGCTCGTGAGAAACCGTTTTCCCGGACCGGACCGAGAAGATCGAGTCCGTCGTTTTCATCTCCGGGAGAGAAGGTGATGAGCCGCGATGGCAGCGTTCGGTCCGGTTTGGGAGCCCGGCATGCGGGGATTTCCCGAGGCGTTTCTTTGTTGTCGGACCGATCGGCAAGCGTTTCGTCCGGATCGTTTCCGGTCGCGTTTTTGCAAGCGAATCCGGAGAACCCGAAGGCGGATTCCGGAGGGAATTCGTATCTTTGCCGCCGGATTGTCCGGATTTAGGAATACGACACTTTATTATTTTGACAGATATGAAAATCGGAGAAAAGACTTTTGTGGCTCTGAGCTACCAGTTGAAAGTCGACGGCGAAGTCGTCGAAACGGTTACGGCCGAGAGCCCGCTGAGGTTCGTATACGGCACCGGCTTCCTGCTGCCGGCTTTTGAAAAGCAGTTGGAGGGATTGGAGCCGGGCGGCGGTTTCGCCTTTCGTCTCGAGCCGGCCGAAGCATACGGCGACGTGGTGGCGGATGCCGTAGTCGAACTGCCCAAGGAGGTGTTCATGATCGAGGGCAAGATCGAGGACGGCCTGCTCGAGGTGGGCAACCAGTTGCCGATGAGCGACAATCAGGGCAACCGGCTGGTCGGCGTCGTGAAGGCGGTCGGCGAGGACAGCGTGACGATGGACTTCAATCATCCGATGGCCGGCAAGGCGCTCGAGTTTACGGGGCAGGTCGTCGAGGTGCGCGAGGCTACGCCCGAGGATATGATGATGGGCCACCATCACGCGGGCGGCTGCGATTGCTGCGGCGACGGCTGTGGCGACGGTTGCGGCGATGGCTGCGACCACGATCACAAGGGTGGCTGCGGTTGCGGCTGTTGAGTTTTGGTATGCCGGTTTCTGCCGGACGGCCCGCTTGACGTTTTCGTCAGGCGGGTTTTGTTTTGGCCGCACTGGGCGATAGGCTTGGAGCCTTTGCTACCGAAATATGTGCGACGAGCGATCGGATGGTCGAACAAAATTTCGACCGACGCTATGTGGGAGGGCTTTTATGTGACCGTTGCAGCGATGCCCGCACGGTTCCGGGAAACGGTCGCAGAGTACGCTCGTCCGTCGTGAAAATTACGGGAAGAAACTACCTTGCGGCTTGTCGGGAGCATTCTTACCCGTTTATCGGCGAAAGTGCGGCGGAAAGATACCGAAAGCAAATCGGCCCCGCCTATCGTTTGCGGGGCCGATCGTTTCTGCCTGCGGACTGAAAGTCAGTATTTCCCTATCTGAGTCTTGATATATCCCTTTTCTTTCCAGATCGCCTCGATCTTTTTCAAGCGCTTGCGGAAGTCGGGGTACGACTTTTTCTCCGGAGCGGTCCAGCCGCTTTCGGCGAAGGCGGCGATTCGGGGATAGGTCTGGTAGTAGACCCGCTCGAGGGTCGGGGTGTACTCTCCCCACATCTGGCATCCGAGGCCGAGGATTTTCTTTTTGTCCTTCTCGGCCAGTCCTTCGGGAATCGGGTCGAACGAATAGGCCTTTTCGAACGGGGTGACTTCATAGGCATAGTCGACGTACGTGAAGAATCGGTTCGAGTTCACGACGTCGTAACCTTTGGCGATCGCCTTGTTTACCAGCGATACGTCGCCGTCCCAGAACTGGACGATCGTGCCCGGGGCGAGCTGCTCCGACTGGCTGGCCTGAATGCCCTCGCGCACGGTTTCGCCCGTGATCTCGTTCCAGCCGATCATCCGGCATCCTTTCGAGGCGAGGTATTTCGACATCCGGTTGATCGCCCACACCTGCAGGTCGGTGCAAGTAGGCAGACCGTTCTCTTTCATGAACGCCATGATCTCGGGCGAGTTCTTCCAGTGAACGTAGTTGGCCTCGTCGCCGCCGATATGTACGATTTTCGACGGAAACAACCCGATCACCTCGTCGAGAATGTCGTGCAGGAACGCCTCGACCTTCGGATCGGTCACGTCGTACAGGTCGCCCGTCACGGCCTTGCCTTCGCGGCGGCTCGTCGAGCCGATCCACGGATAGGCCAGAATCGAGGCGGAGGCGTGGCCCGGCACTTCGATCTCAGGTATGATCCGGATGCCCCGGTCGGCCGCATAGCGCACTACTTCGCGGATCTCGTCCTGCGTATAGTAAGTGCGTTCCGGATGCAGGCTGTCCCAGCCTTCGGGCGTAATATCCATGTGTGAGAAGTCGCGCTTCGAGCCCCGCTCGGTCAGCAGGGGATACTTCTTGATCTCGATGCGCCATCCCGGATCGTCTACCAGATGCCAGTGGAACGTGTTCAGCTTCAAGCGGGCCATTTCGTCGAGCAGGTCCTTGACGGCCGCCATGCCGTGGAAGTGCCTGCTTTCGTCCAGCATGAACGCGCGCCAAGGGAAGGCCGGGGCGTCGGTAATCACGCAGCTCGGCACGACGACGGTGCCGTTTTCCTGCTGAGCCAGCTGACGCAGGGTCTGCAAGGCGTACAAAAGGCCCTCTTTCGCGTCGGCTCTGGCGACGATCTGCTTCTTGCTGTCGGGCGACTGCACGGCCAGCCGATAGGCCTCGTCGTCGTTGTTCAGCGGCGTCTTATTGAGCCGGAATACCAAATCGGCTTTCTTTCGCTTATCGACGAAAATCGGCGAAAATCCGGTCTCGCGGAGCGTTTGCTCGACATAATTCCGATCGAGTCCCGCTTGCGGGTCGAGCCAGACCAGCACGGGGTTTTTGTAAACGGCCTGATTCTCGAATGCGACGATTTCGGCCGGTTTGGGAACGATCTCGATTCTTGCGCTCTGGGCTGCGGCGCTGCCCGAGGCCAGCGTCAGGACGGCCAGTAGTGCGATTAACATGTTTTTCATATTCGGGTCGTATTAAATTGTTGCGTAAAATATGGACGGCGGAGCTTTTCGCGCTCCCGCCGTTTTTCCCGCTTCCGACGGTTATCCGCCGGCTTGCCCGGGCCGGCAGACCGTTCGGATGTTCAGGCGGGGGAGAAAGTGCCGGACATACCGAAACGTACTCGACCGGGAATTCTTACGGCAGGTGCCGAAAGGGAAAAGCCGGGAATGCACGGGCATCGAGTCAAAAACGGACCGGCCGGAGCCGGTCCGTTGACATTTCCGATCGTAAGATATTCCGCCGCGGCGTCTACTCGATCGTCAGCAGCACGTCCCCTTCCAGCACGGAGTCTCCCGTCGCGACTTTGATTTCCTTGACGGTTCCCTCCCGGTCGGAGTCGATGTTGTTCTCCATTTTCATCGCTTCGAGGATCATTAGCCGCTGGCCCGTGCCGACGCGGTCGCCGACGGCGACCTGAATGTCGAGCACGACGCCCGGCAGCGGGCTTTTGACCGCGCCTCCGGCGGCCGGCTTAGCGGCGGGAGCAGGCGCCGTTGCGGTGACGGCCGGAGCGGAAGCCGCTCCGGCATCGGCGATCTCTACCGAGTAGCTCTGTCCGTTCACCATGACGTCGGCCCGGCCGTTCGACAGGCCGCTTACGACGACATGATAGTCGTTCGAGTTGATTTTCAGTTTGTATTCTTTCATGTTGCGGTTATTCGTTGAGCGTTTCGATTGATTGGATACGGTTCTCGGCCTACCAGCGCCGGTTTCTTTGCGGCAGCTGCGTCATGCCGTAGCTTTTGCAGTTCCATGCCGATACGGGCCTTGAGCGACGCGATACCGTGCCGGCCGCTCTTTTCGGCGCGCTTCCCATTCCGTACAGTTGCAGCGCTACGGCTATGGCCGCTGCGATCTCGTTCTCCGCCGATGCGCTGCGCTTCGGCCCGAACAGTCTGCTGAACAGTCCTTTCATCGTTACAACGGAATGTTGTTGTGCTTTTTGGGCGGGTTGGCCAGACGCTTGTTCGCGAGCGACTCCAGCGCACGGACGATCCGATAGCGCGTGTTGCGCGGCTCGATTACGTCGTCGATGTAGCCGAACCGGGCAGCCACGTACGGATTGGCGAACTTATCGCGATACTCGGCTTCCTTTTGGGCGATGAACTCGGCCTTTTGCTGCTCGTCCTCGATCGCGGCGATCTCCTTCGACAATAGCACCTCGATTGCGCCCTTGGGGCCCATCACGGCGATCTCGGCCGTCGGCCATGCGTAGTTGATGTCGCCGCGCAGATGCTTCGAGCTCATCACGCAGTAGGCGCCGCCGTAGGCTTTGCGCAGAATGACCGTGACCTTCGGAACGGTCGCTTCGCCGTAAGCGAACAACAGCTTGGCGCCGTGGACGATGATGCCGCCGTATTCCTGAGCGGTGCCCGGCAGGAAGCCCGGTACGTCGACGAACGTCACGATCGGAATATTGAACGCGTCGCAGAACCGTACGAAGCGGGCCGCTTTGCGCGAGGCGTTGATGTCGAGCACGCCGGCCAGGAACTTCGGCTGGTTCGCGATGATGCCGACGCTCTGTCCGTTGAACCGGGCGAAGCCGGTCACGATGTTCGGCGCAAACTTGGGCTGGCTTTCGAGAAAGTCGCCGTTGTCGACGACGCCCCGGATTACGTCCAGCACGTTATAGGGCTTGTTCGGATTGTCCGGAATGATGTCGTTGAGCACATCGTCCAGCCGGTCGATCGCATCGGTGCAGTCCACTGCGGGAGCGTCCTCCATGTTGTTCGACGGCAGGAAGCCGAGCAGCTTGCGCAGCGTGGCGATGCCCTCCTCTTCGTTTTCGGAGACGAAATGGGCTACGCCGCTCTTGGCCGCATGGACCGACGCGCCTCCGAGCTGCTCCTGACTCACTTCCTCTCCGGTGACGGTCTTGACGACTTTCGGTCCGGTCACGAACATGTAGCTCGTTCCCTGATTCATCAGAATGAAGTCGGTCAGGGCGGGCGAGTAGACCGCGCCTCCCGCGCACGGACCGAAAATGGCCGAAATCTGCGGGATCACGCCCGAGGCGAGGATATTGCGCTGGAAAATCTCGGTGTAGCCCGACAGACTGTTGACACCTTCCTGAATGCGCGCTCCGCCCGAGTCGTTGATGCCGATGACCGGCGCGCCGTTCTTCATCGCCATGTCCATTACCTTGCATATTTTCGCAGCGAAGGTTTCGGAAAGCGAGCCGCCGAATACCGTGAAGTCCTGCGAGAAGACGTACACCTGCCGTCCGTCGATCGTGCCGCGCCCGGTCACGACGCCGTCGCCGAAATAGGTCTCCTCGCCGAGCCCGAAGTTGTTGCAGCGATGCGTGACGAACATGTCGAATTCCTCGAACGAGCCCTTGTCGAGTAGCATCTCGATGCGTTCCCGGGCGGTCTTCTTGCCTTTCTTATGCTGAGAGTCGATGCGTCTTTGTCCGCCGCCCAGCTTGGCTTGCTCGCGGACCTCCATCAGTTCCTTGATCTTGTTTTGAATGTCGCTCATATCGAAATTTTGGTGTGATTTTAGGTTCGTTTGCCTGTCTGCGGCTCCTCGGTCGGGGTTAGCGGCAGACTTGCTATTTTTCGTTTTTGTCCTCGCAGAGCTCCGTCAGTACGCCGCCGGTCGACTTGGGGTGCAGAAAGGCGATGCTGAGTCCTTCGGCTCCGCCCCTCGGGGCCTTGTCGATCAGCTGGACGCCGGCAGCCTCGCACTCGGAGAGGCGTTCCTCGATGTTTTTCACGGCAAAGGCGACGTGGTGGACGCCTTCGCCCCGCTTTTCGATGAATTTGCCGATCGAGCCGTCCGGGGAGGTCGACTCGAGCAGTTCGATCTTGGTCTGCCCTACCTTGAAGAAAGCGGTCTTTACTTTCTGCGAGGGAACTTCCTCGATGTTGTAGCATTTGGTGCCGAGCATTTTTTCCCAGAACGGAATGGCGGTATCCAGACTCTTGACTGCGATGCCGAGATGTTCGATGTGTGAAACTTCCATGATGAGTTTTCGTTATTTTTAGGTTGGTTTCGTAATCCGATGTTCCGGGTCCGAACCCCGCTTCGGCAGGGAACGGACCCGATTCTACAAATTTAGGATTTATTCTTTAAAATGCTAAATAATATCGTCGGATTTTATCGTCCGCCGTCGCCGTGCCGTGCGTCGGGCGGGCGGCCGGATATTCCGCGCCTGCGGCGAGTAACTTTGCGCCATCGGTTTCGTTTTATGAATAAATAGTTTATATTTGTTTAACACGAAATCGGATGAGCCTATGGGAAGGTTTTGTTTGGCGGTCGTCGTTCTGCTGTTCTCGGCGGGTTCGTGCCCGGCTCAGAGGCTGGTTGTCGGGGAGAAAGCGCCCGAGCTGAAAGTGGGGGAGTGGCTCTTGCATAAGGACGCTCTGTCCGACTCGCGTCCGACGCTCGTGGAATTTTTCTTTTCCCGTAGCGAGCCGAGCTTGCGTCGTCTGACGGTGCTCGACGGTTTTATACGCGATCATTCCGAACGGCTGAATGTGATTCTGATGGTCCGCGAGAGCCGGGAGCGGCTCGCCGCGGCGCTGGAAGGGAAAGGCTACGCCTTTACTGTGGCGCTCGACGACGGGAACCGGACGTTCGCGGCCTATGGCGTGCAATTTGTTCCTTTCGCCGTGCTGTTCGACGCCCGGGGGCGGGTCGTATGGTTCGGCAACTCGTCGAAGTTCGGCGACGCGGAATTGCAGAGAGAGCTCGGCTGGAACTGAGTCCGGACTTTCCCGTAGCGCGTCGGGCCGGCGGAGCCGGCGCGCGCTTCTGTCCCGGGTAGTGTCTTTCGGCGGCACATACTCGATATCATGCTGCGACATCTTTCGATTCTGGGGTTTTCTCTGTGGGCAGGCTTCCTCTTTTGCGCCCGCTGTTTCGGCGGCGATTCCGTCCGTGCGCCGAAAGACCTGCTCGGCGCCTATTTGCGAAACGGCGATTATGCGTACGATTGGGAACTCGAGCGGAGCGCGCGCGACAGCGGCTGCACGATTCATCGCCTGCGGCTGACCTCGCAGCGGTGGCGGGATCGCGTCTGGAAACACCGGCTTTCGGTGATCGTTCCGGACCGGGTTTCGCATCCGGGCGTACTGCTGTTCCTCTCGGGAGAGGGGGCCGGGGATAGTGCTCCCGTCCGCGATGGAGAGCCGGCCGAGTTTTGGCTGGCATCCGCCGCCAGGCTGGCTGCCGGGTGCGAGGCTGTGGTTGCGTTGCTGGGACAGGTGCCGAACCGGTCCTCGGCGGATAGTCTGAACGCCGGGGCATGGATACGCCGCACGCTGGAGCTGGCCGTCGAAGACGGGGACGACTCGTGGCCGTTGCTTTTCCCGATGACCAAGTGCGTGATCCGCGCGATGGACGCCGTGACCGAGTTCTGCGCCGAAATGCTGGGGCGCAAGGCCGGCGGTTTCGTGGTCGGCGGCGCAGCCGAGCAGGGGTGGGCCGTGTGGCTCGCCGCTTCCCGGGATGAGCGCATATCGGCGATTTCGCCTTGGTGCGCCGATATGCTGAATGCAGGGCGACGGGGCTCGGTTTCATCCGCGCAGCCGCCAGACGATTCGCCCGGAGACGGGTACGTTGCGGCTCTGCTGCACGGATTGTCCGGAACCGAGCGAGGGCAGTCGCTCGTCATGTCGGTCGATCCTTATGCCCGTGCGGATTCGCTACCGATGCCCAAGCTGGTCGTTTCGGGAGCTGCCGCCTCGGCTCGGGAGGTTTCGGAAACAGCCGGCTGCCTCGATTCGCTGCCCGGCATCAACAGGGTTCGCTATTTGCCGGGCGCCGGTCGTGACTTGTCGCGGGACTCGGCGGCTTTCGGTGCGCTCGGAACGTTTTTCTCCATGTTGCTCGAGGACGAGGAATTTCCGTCCTGCCGGTATTCGGCGCGTCGCAAAGGCGACTCGCTGAGCATCGACCTGTCGTTCGCGCCGGACCGGCTCGTCGGGGCGGAGCGGTGGTATGCCGTCTCGGATACGCTCGACTTCGGCGGTTCGGACTGGCATGCCGAGCCGCTGGCGTTGTCCGGAACCGGCCGGACGACCGTTACGGTCCCGTTCCCTTCCCTCGGGTATGCGGCTTGCTATGTCGATCTGATTTATCGGACGGCCGGCGGTCGGCCCTACCGGTTCTCGACCCGGATTTTCCTTTTCGGCGGGAAACGGGTTTTCTGATACGATGGCCTGGAACGACCGGTTTCCTTTTGTTCTCGGCGAGTTTTTTTCGTAGAGACCGTTGCCTTCGGTTTGTCGGGTTATGGCAAGTTGAGGGAACTTGTCTCTGCGGCCGGCGGTCGGGGAGTGTCCCCGAACCGTAAAGCCGGTAAATATCCGGAACAATGTCCGGAATCGCGGGGCGCGGGTATGGCCGTTTCCGAGGAGGCGGAACCGGTTCCGGTCGGGCGGTCCCTCCTGCCTGGCAGGGAAAAGGGCGAGAGCCGGTACGGGTTTGCTAGGACGTCGAAGAGAATGTCGGGAAATGCCGCCGGTCGGGAAAGGCTCTTCACGGCGCTCGCCGAATCAGCCCGGCCGAGCGGGCGGGGAATGGAACGGACCGTATATGTCTCGAGACATGTACGGTCCGTATGCCGATGACTGCCGGCGTCGGGTCAGCTTACGGCCTTGAGCCGGCGGAACTTCTCGTTGTCGATCTTGCTTCGGGCGTAGTCGAGCGTGACGGTGAAGCTCTTTTTCGAGTTCTTGCGGCTCGGCAGCTCGAACATGCTGTCCATCATCACCGCCTCGCAGATCGAGCGCAGGCCGCGCGCGCCGAGACGGTATTCGACCGCCTTGTCGACGATGTAGTCGAGCGCGTCGTCGTCGAACGACAGCGCGATGCCGTCCATTTCGAACAGCTTGACGTACTGGCGGACGATGGCGTTTTTCGGCTCGGTGAGAATCGAGCGCAGGGCCGCGCGGTCGAGCGGTTCGAGGTAGGTGAGCACCGGGATTCGGCCGATCAGCTCGGGAATCAGCCCGAACGACTTCAGGTCCTGCGGCAGCACGTACTGCATGATGTCGTCCGTGTCGACGCGTTCCTTGCGCAGTTGGCCGTAGCCGACGGCCTGTGTGTTGAGCCGCCGGGCGATCTTTTTCTCGATGCCGTCGAAAGCGCCTCCGCAGACGAACAGGATGTTCGTCGTGTCGACCTGGATGAATTTCTGGTCGGGGTGCTTGCGTCCGCCTTGGGGCGGCACGTTGACCACCGTTCCCTCGAGAATCTTGAGCAGGGCCTGCTGTACGCCCTCGCCCGACACGTCGCGCGTGATCGACGGGTTGTCGCCCTTGCGGGCGATCTTGTCGATCTCGTCGATAAAGACGATTCCCCGTTCGGCCAAGGCTACGTCGTAGTCGGCCGCCTGAAGCAGCCGCGAGAGGATGCTCTCGACGTCTTCGCCCACGTAGCCCGCCTCGGTCAGTACGGTCGCGTCGACGATCGTGAACGGGACTTTCAGCAGCTTGGCGATCGTGCGGGCCATCAGCGTCTTGCCCGTACCGGTCGGACCGACCATCAGGATGTTCGACTTGTCGATCTCGATCTGCTTTTCGCCGCTCTGCTCGTGCATCAGCCTCTTGTAGTGGTTGTATACGGCGACGGCCATGTGGCGCTTGGCCTCGTCCTGTCCGATAACGTACTGGTCCAGAAAGGCCTTGATGTCTGCCGGTTTCATCAGTTCCTCGAGCCGGATCGGCTTGGCTTTTTTGCTGTCGAGCGCGGCCTTGCTCTGCTCGAGCAGCGAGTGTCCGTGCTCGATGCACTGGTCGCAGATGCAGGCACCGTCGCTGCCGGCGAACAGAACGCCGACCTCGCTGCGGGGCGACCCGCAGAACGAGCAGCAATCGGTTTCTTTCGTAGTAGTCTTTTTCCCCATAGGATTCGTTATGCGGGGCGTTTTCGGGCCGGGCCCGAAAGGTCCCCTTTGTTTTCAAAAACGGATGTTCGGTCACTTCTTCTTGCGCCCGGCGAGCACCTCGTCGATCAGGCCGTACTCCTTGGCCTCGGGAGCCGTCATCCAGTAGTCTCGGTCGGCGTCCTTCTCGATCTTCGACAGCTTGACGCCCGAGTGGGCCGACAGAATTTCGTACAATTCCTTCTTGGTGCGCAGGATCTGCCGCGCCGTGATTTCGATGTCCGACGCCTGTCCCTCGACGCCGCCCAGCGGCTGATGGATCATCACGCGCGAGTGGGGCAGGGCCGAGCGCTTGCCCGCCGTTCCGGCTGTGAGCAGGACGGCTCCCATGCTGGCCGCCAAACCCGTGCAGATCGTCGCCACGTCGGACGAAATCAACTGCATCGTGTCGTAGATGCCCAGTCCGGCCGATACGGAGCCGCCCGGGGAGTTGATGTAGATCTGGATGTCCTTCTCGGGCTCGGTCGACTCGAGGAACAGCAGCTGCGCTTGGATGATATTCGCCGCGTCGTCGTAGATCGGTACGCCCAGAAAGATGATGCGGTCCATCATCAGCCGCGAGAAGACGTCCATCGTCGCGACGTTCATCTGCCGCTCCTCGATGATCGTCGGCGAAATGTATTCCTGCGTGATCGTGTTGAACCGGTGCAGCTTCAGGCTGCTGATCCCGGCGTGGCCGGCGGCGTATTTCTCGAATTCGCTTTTACCCATAGTTATTCCGTTTTTACTGTTTCGACTCTGTTGACATTCAAATGCCTGTGACGGCAAGTTTCTAAAGCAAACCCCGAACCAAAAAGCGTCCCGGGAGATTTTCCCCGTTCACCGTACCGGCGTAACGACCGAAACGACCGCCCGATGGTCGGAAAATTCCGAAGGAACGACCCGAGTCGATTCCAGCCTCCATTTTCCGGCCGGGAAACCGAACAGGTAGTCGAGCCGGATTTCGGGCCCGTCGGCCGGGAAGGTGGGCTGCCGGTCGCACAGCATCTTTCCCGTTCGGGTCATCGTCTCGATTTCCGGAGCGTTCGGTCCGGCGTTGAAATCTCCGCCGAGGAGCGCGGGGAAGCGCAGACTTCCGATTTCCCGGGCGATGAACTCGGCTTGCATCCGACGGCTTTGCGCGCTCAGCGACAGATGGGTCGAG
>OLFT01002334.1_pt1 | contig 16633 bp, 14 predicted proteins | sample 1604921 | NCBI WGS metagenome assembly OLFT01 (sample SAMEA3888897, study PRJEB22519) | human gut metagenome | biome: human gut; feature: human-associated habitat; material: faeces | place: Denmark | collected 2013 | reverse complement strand
GGGAAGCGGCGGCCTGGTTCAAAAGCCAGGATCCGCAGACCTGCCTGACAGAGACGGCCATCCGAACGCTGCTGCGAAGTGGACGTGTCCCCTGCATCCGGGTAGGGAAGAAGTACTTGGTCACCATCGAAGCGCTGGAAGCATATCTCTCCGGTGGTGAAACCACGCCTGTGCCATCAGAGAATGCCAGCCGCAAAGTCTGGAGGATCGAGTAATGACAGGAAATCAAAATGACCTGATCACCATCACAGCGGGAGAACTGATGGACAGGCAGTTTCTCCCCAGACACACCGTTGTGGAAAATTTTCTGCCGGCTGGGACGTTCATCCTGTCCGGGCAGCCGAAGATCGGCAAATCCTTTCTGATGCTCATGCTCTGCTGGTGTGTGTCGGAGGGAAAGTCCTTCCTGGGCTTTGAAACGCGGCAGTCCGAGGTACTGTATCTGAGCCTGGAGGACACGGATGCCCGTATCCAGGAGCGGCTGGCCCGGATGTTCGGCACAGACTGGGATGGAACGAAGCTGCATCTGACATTTCGTACCACGCTGAGCGGCAATGACCTGATCCAGCAGCTTGAAAACTTTGTCTTTGACCATCCGGAGACACGGCTGATCGTCATCGACACGCTTTACCTTGCCAGAGAGGGCGGCGATGGCACCGCGTACAGCTACGGCTCAGACTATAAGGACATTCGCCCTTTCAAGCTGTTCACAGACGCCTACGATCTGGCTCTGATACTCGTCCACCACACCAACAAGAAGCCGGACGAGGGGAATCCCTTCAACCAGATATCTGGCACCAACGGTCTTCTGGGCGCGGCAGACGGCGGCTTCGTCTTATGTGCGGAACAGGATAAACGCTTCCTCCACTGTATCGGCCGGGATCTGCCCATGCAGCATTACGAGCTTCGGTTCGACCGGGAGACCTGTCTGTGGGAATTGATCCGTGCCTGCAAGTCTGCCACCGAGCTTGTGCCAGAGCCGCTGCTGGACGTCATCGACGCTGTTGTAGAAGATCAGTGGCAGGGGACGGCTTCCGAACTGTTGAAAGCTGTTCAGCAGATTGCCCCGGATATTGCTTTGCAACCCAATTCTCTGACCCGGAGACTGAACCCGCTGACCGGTCGGCTGGAACAGGAAAAGGGCATTGTCTACCGTTACAACCGAAACAAGGCAAAGAGGCTGCTGTCTTTTACAAGAAAGCCGACCGAATGACGATAATGACGGTAATGACGGTTTCTCCCCCCGGGGGATATATATCGTCATCATCGTCATTACCGTCATAGAAAGGAGCAACAATGGAACTTGATTACTTAAACCGCTGTGAGCAGGACCTGCTGCAAGCCGTGCAGGATGCAGAAGCCGCTGTGACGCATCTGCGGCGTTTCGCGGCGTCATTTCTGCTGATGCAGGGCGGGCAATCAACGCCGGGAACCAATGCCACAACCATCGCGTCGGTGAAAAGCGCGGAGGAAGGCTGGCTGCTGATCTCCCTTCCGGTGATGCTGCCCCGCCGGGGAGAAAAGGACAGAGCGAGGTTTCTGGACGAGCCTCTGCGGGCAGCCATCCGCTGTTATTGTCAGGACAGGCCTTTGCCGAAATTCCAAACCTGCGTATTGGTCTACGAGCATATTTACGATGCAGCCTATCCGCGCAGACGAGTGACAGACCACGACAATCTGGAATTGAAGCACTGCCAGGATGTGCTGGAGGCGGCCTTTCTGACCAATGATACCGCCAGCCTCTGCAGTGTGTTCCAGTGCAGCCACCCGGGTGAGGAGGTGGGAACACGCATCTGGATCCTTACCCCGGAGCAGTTCGGAATATGGCTCAGCAAGCACAAAACATCGTGGCAAAAATCCCAGGAAACGGAAAATTAGCATGAAAATACCCCACCGAATTTCTCCATTTTCGGTGTACCCCATTTTCGGTGGACTGGCAGGCAGCAAAAACGCTGTATTTGCAATGCTTTGCAGGCGAAAATCAGAACGGGGGTAGGCTTGATGTAGTTGGCTTTTCGTGTTTTTTGAGTGGGCAGCCTTTTTGTAGGAAGCGATGTGTTATGGCGTGCGTGTTTAAGGATGGGCAGGCTGTATGAGGGGTTGGGTTGTATGTGAGCTGCGTGTATGAATGGGTGAGATTGCGGATGGGGGGATGGAGGGTGTGGGGGAAAATTTGGATTGTTTGGATGGAGGATGAGAAGTAATGGTTGAATTGATGATCAGGAGGTATATGAGATGTTGGAGTTGAAGTTTGGGCAGCGGGGATTGAAGCTGCTGTTTTTGGTAGGATTCTGTGGGGAGTTCCCCATGTCATTGCTGGCGAGGTATCCCGGCTATTACGATTACAATCGCCGTATTGTCACAAGTCTGGTAAGGGAAGGGTATCTGAAGGAGCGGAAATTTCGTGACTATGATAATCATGTCGTCCGCTCGCTGAGCCTGACGAAAAAGGGGATGGAACATATCCAGGCAGAATCACCCGCTCATGCGGAGTTGATCCTGTCCCATGAACTGTCGCCGTCCAGCGGTCAGGGTGACTGGAAGAAAACCCTGCGGCTCCATCGGAGCGCGGCCTGCTTCCTGGCAGCACATCAGGCCGGAGCCTATTGGGTGCCGGGAGAGGAGAAAGACGAGCGCGGCAGGACGCAGCTTACTTATTACGGCGCTTACGAATTTCATACCCGCTTTGGAATGGACAACAAGGGTTCCAGAGCTTCCGGCATTATGGTGAGATGGAACAAGATTTATGCTTTGTACTTCCTGGGCGATCACAATATGCGTTGGGCAGAAGCATCGGAGGAGTATTTTCGGGATCAGGTACTATACTCGCCGATTGGACAGGAACGGTATTTCGCAGGGAATATCCTGATCGGCAATGAATGGGCCCTGGCAGAGAGCCTGGTGACGCACGGTGTTAACAGAAATACCCGGATGATCCATATGGAAACAGAGCTGCCGCTCTATTACACCACCAATGACCAAAATGGAATCAAACTGCTGCGGGCGATCACAGAGCCGGCGACACCCTCGCGGTTGTATCGTAAACTTCCACAGCTTGCTGATCATCTCCATGACTTTACGGAAGGTCTTCTGTTCGACCTTCAATATGTTTCCGAATATTATCAGTCGCCTCGTGATCATAAATTCAGGATCAGGCCAGCGTATGGATATTTCTTTGATTTTCAGATGGATGTCATGCGAAAAATCAACAATACCAATGCACAGCTCTACCAAATTCCAGATTCTGTTCTGGATGAAATTATCTCACAGTGACCCCTTGTGCTTTTTCGGTGCTTGTCTTATCATGAAGGTGCTGTATCACAAGGCGTTAATAGAAAGGAGAACGCCTTATGGCTAAGACAACACAGAAAAAGTATCAGTACAAAACCAAAGCGATCCAACTGCCCGACGGCACCCGCAAGTACCTGCGGGGCAAGACGCAGGAGGAACTGGACGAAAAAGTCCTGAAGGCTCAGATCCTGGTCAACTCCGGCGTGGATATCTGCAGCGAAGAAACGTTCGGTCATTTTGCCCAGATGTGGTATGACATCTACAAGAAGCCTTATCTGCGGGAGAGCAGCCTCAACATGATCAAGTATGTGCTGAACCAGCATATTCTGCCGTTCATTGGGGGATACCGCCTGCGGGATATTTCCCCTATGCAGATTCAGGCTATTATGGCGACCATGTCTGATAAGAGCAATTCTCTGCAGTCCAAAGTGCTCGTGACCTTGAGAAGTATCTTTAAGGCGGCTCAGGAAAACGGCCTTGTGGCAAAATCTCCGGTCAGCAGCATGTTGAAGGCCGGCGGCAAGAAAACGCCGGAGAAGGTCGCTCTGACGACCGCAGAGAGCCAGCTGCTGTTAGACCGTGTCAGTAATCCCCGGGCGAGAACCTTTCTCCTGATCGCACTCCATACGGGAATGCGGAGGGGTGAGATTGCAGGTCTTCGCTGGGATGATGTGGACTTCAAGAAAAAGGTCATTCATGTTCGTCACAACGCGGTGATGGGGCGGTATGAAACGACCATCAGTGATGAGTTGAAGACCAGCGCGGGAAAGCGGGATATTCCGATGTCTGAGGAACTGGAGGAATGGCTGCTGGCCCGGAAGAAAAACTCTCACTCCCAGTACGTCATTGCTATGGAGAATCACCAGCCGCTGACGAAGTCTTCCTACAAGAGTATGTGGAAACTGATCGAGCGGGAACTGCCGGAGGCCCATGTGACGGCTCATATTCTGCGGCACACCTATATTACCCGCCTCTTTGAAGCAGGACTGGATATTAAAGAAGTGCAGTATTTGGCGGGACACAGCACGGTGGATATGACCTTGCGTGTCTATACCCACTATGACCGCCGCTCCCGGGAGGCCCAGACTGCTGAGAAGGTACGGAACGCTTTGAGAACCTCCTAATTTTGTTCAATTGTTGCAAATTTGCAACAATCGACATCTTTGCAAAGGTGACTGTCCTGCTGGAGAAGTATGTAATCTCCTGCGGACACAGAAAAATCCCCCAATCCATTGCGGCGCAAAGGATTGAAGGACTCGAAAAATTTGCAACACTTTTGCAACAAAGGCATGAAAAAAGGCCGGGTTTTGCCGCAAATTACAGCAAGTCCGGCCACCCATTATTTCCTGGTACTGGAAAAAGAAAAACCCTCAAAGCCTTGCGGCTCTAAGGGTTTTCTTTGGTGGAGACTACTGGACTCGAACCAGTGACCTCCTGCGTGTGAAGATGCGTCGGGTGCGGAAAGAACGGACTATCCCGTCCTTTCCGCACCTTTTGGCTCAAAATGATTTGCTGTCCGCTCCGTTGTTTCCGTTGTTTGCTGCCTGCTCCGATTCCAGTCTGGGTCACGGTTTGGGTCAAAGCGGAAATCAGGCGTTGTTTTCGAGAATGACCTGGCAGTACTGTTTCAAATCCGGAATATCGCTTGTGATGATCTCCCAAGTGGTTTCGGGATCAACAGAACCGTAGCTGTGAGCTACGATATTCCGCATAGCCTTGATCTGCCGCCAGGGCACCGCAGGATGCTGTTCCCGGAAATCATCAGTCAGTTTCCCGACCAGTTCCCCGATTTGCAGGATGCAAAGCGCCGCTGCATTCCGGTAGATCGGATCAGATTCAAACAGCGCATAGTCATCTCCAAAACGCTCCACAGTCTGCTGAATTTGGTCACAGTAGGAAATGATATGCCCCAGAATGCTGGCGTTGCGGTCAAGAGGCTTCATACAGCAGCACCTCATCATTCTGAATTGCGGACAGGAATTTGGGGTCCAGCCCTTTGGTGGGAATCAGGTCCACAGAAGTCCCCAAGGCATCCTCCAGATCGCATAGCAATCCCGCCAGTTCCAGTCCGCGGATTGAACCCTTGTCAATACGGAGGTCGATGTCGCTGCCCTCGGTCATATCCCCGCGGGCATAAGAGCCAAACAGGTATACTCTTTCGGCACCGTATTCTTTTGCCAGTCTTGCAACGGTGGCCTGAATCTCTGCGATCGTGTGCGCCATCTTCTGGAACGCCTCCTTCCAGCGGAATGCTTTTTCTATGCATAGTATAGCAGAAATACGCCCTTTTTACAACGTTTGTTTTGCGGATACAGGCCAGATGTCTTACGTCTCCGCCTCCCGGAGCCGTTCCACGATGGTAAGACGGGACACGAAACGGTACACCGCCAAGGGGACCAGCCAGCCCAGCAGGGCGAACACTGGCGCCAGCAGCGCTATGGGCGTCACAGTAAAATGGTAGTCGAAGAACCAGAACATATTCCCAAGCACCGAGCCTGTCAGCGGTCCCATGGCTGCCGCCAGGGCTAAGGACAGGGCCACGGCTCCCAAAGCGTACAACAGCCCCTCATATACCAGCATCCTTTTCAGCTGCTCGCCAGTCATGCCGATGGACTGGAGCACCGCGAACTCCCGGCGGCGGGTCAGGATACCCGTCAGAATGGCGTTAAAGAAGTTCAGAATGCCAACCAGGCCCACAATGAAGCTCAAGGCCCCGCCCAGCAGCAGGAACATGGAGCGGAAGCTCTCAAACTCCGCCGCATAGGTGGCACGGCTTTCATAGTCATACTGGGGATTCTGATGTTCCGTGTAGTCCGCCAGGAACGATTCCATGGCCTCGTTTCCCGCCTCGTCCTCCATGTCAAAGGTATAGAGCATGACGGAGTTCGTGCCGGTGTCCCGGATGAAGGTCCGGCCGTTCAGGACGAACTGATCGCTGCCATAGTAGCGGTAACCCAGAGCATGGGGCACATCCACCAGGGCCGCCACCTCATAGTCAACATCCCGGTATTTGACCGCACGGGTACGGTAGGGCTGGTTCTCCGGGATGCTGCCCTCATAGATCTCGCCGGTGTCCGGGTTGTAATACTCGAATTCCTCCACGTACCGCAGCGTGACCGTGTCGCCCAGCTGTGCCCAGTGGGAATCCGATTCCGCGTTGCCGTAGTCATCGGTGGAATAAACGGCGGCCATGTAGTTCCCTCCCGGCTCATAGAGCTTGGACAGATCGCCTTCCAGCACAGTCAGCTTATCCAGTATAAACGGTTCCATGCCGTAGAGCTGGGCGTGATCCGCCAGAAGACCGTCTTCGCGCCTCTCTGCCCACTCCACCAACAGATCCAGGTTCTCCTGGTCTCTCCATTGTCCATAGCAGGCCCGGTACCAATCCTCGGTGACGAATTCCTGGACAGGGGTGGTACAGCCATAGACCCGGCCACCCGCCGCTATGCCGCCCTGGGCCGTCACAGCGCCGATGGCCTCCTCCGGCAGGGCCTTATCGGCGCCCCAGAGGCCACCCACCCGGAAATACCCGGCGTCTGCCAGGATGAAGTCCGACACCATTTGGTTGGAAAGATACTTCTCCATGCTGAAGCCATTGGTGAAGGTGACCGTCAGATTCAGCAGCACCACCGCCAGGGAGAGGGACAGCACCGTCACCACCGTTTTGCTCCGGCTGCGGCCCAGGTTGGCCTTCGCCATGGCGAACAGGGACACGCCGCCGGACTTCTTCACCTTCTTTTTCAGCGTTCCGCCCTCGGTGTACCGCACCGCCTCAATGGGGCTGACCTTCGCCGCCATCCGCCCCGGCCGGGCGCAGGACAGCAGCACCGTCAGCAGAGAAAACAGCGCGGAGATCACGAAGATGACCGGGCTGGCAGACACCATGTTGTGGATGCCGTTGAGCCGGGCAATGATGACCGGCGTCAGCCGGGAGCCGATGAACCACCCAACCAGCAGGCCCAGGGGAATGCCCGCCAGAGAGAGTAGCAGCGCCTGCTGGCGGATGATGCGCCTGAGCTGCCGCCCGGTGGTGCCGATGGTTTTCAGCAATCCATAGAAGCGGATATCGTTGGTGACGGAGATCTGGAACACATTGTAGATAATGAGATAGCCGGTGAAGATGATGAGCAGCAGCATGGCGGCAATGCCCAGCACCATGCCGGGGTCCAGACTGTCCGCCAGCTGGGAGCCGGTGTAGCCCCAGTTGACGCCGGTGGCGATGTAGTTGTCCCCGGCGGAGCGGCTCTCCGACTGATAGCCGTGGTTTGAGAGCACCTGATCTATGTCCCGCTCGATGTGCAGGGCGTTTTGGAACATCACATCCAGATTCCAGCTTCCGGTCATGCCGTCATCGCTGGTGGCCGGGTCCACGCCCACCTCGTTCAGGATGGCATCCACCCGGCTTTCCGGAATGAGGATGTGGTTGGCGACAATGACCGGGTCGTATTCCCACCAGCCGCAAAGGGTAAAGGTCTGGGTGGTTTCGTGGCCGTCCACCTGAAAAGTGGCGGTAAACTGGTTGCCAATTTTCGGTTCTACCCCCAGCAGCTCCAGCACGTGGAGGTCTGTGGCGGCCTCATCAGTGCCCTCAGCGGGCAGGCGGCCCTGGATGGGATCACAGAACATCCAGTGGGCTTGATTGGCGTCGGAATAACCGATCTCCACATGGGATTTGTTGAAGGGTGCCTCGGTGGGCATTCCTATGAACCGCCGCAGGCCCCACTCGCGGATCAAGGGATCTTCCCGTAGCTCCTCAAACTGCGCCTCCGTCAGATATTTGAAACCGCCGTGGCTCCAACCGCCGCACTGGCGGAAGTTGTTCTGCTGGAAGCCGTCGTTGATGGACATGGCGATGGTAAACAGGGATGTGAACAACACCGTGGTCAGGGCAATGGCCAGGATGGCAATGGTGTTCCGGGCCCTGACAGCTCTCATGGACTTTCGGCCCAGGTTCCGGATGCACTTGCCGTTGGAAACTCGAATCATGGCGCTCACCCCCTGCTGACAATCCGCCCATCCTCGATGCGGATGATGCGGTCCGCCATCTGGGCGATCTCCTCGTTGTGGGTGATCATGACGATGGTCTGGCTGAACTTCTCACTGGTGACCTTCAGCAGGCTCATGACATCCTGACTGGTGCGGCTGTCCAGGTTGCCGGTGGGTTCGTCCGCCAGAATGATAGCGGGCTTGGCCGCCAGCGCCCGGGCGATGGCCACTCGCTGCTGCTGACCGCCGGAGAGGTTGTTGGGGAGATTCTGGAGTTTGCTTTGCAGGCCCAGGGTCTCCACGATGCTGTCCACATAGGCGGGATCGGGTTTTCCACCGTCCAGCTGGATGGGCAGGACGATGTTCTCATACACGTTCAGCACCGGCACCAGATTGTAGTTCTGAAACACGAAGCCGATCTTCCGGCGGCGGAAGATGGTCAGGGCCTCGTCCTTCAGGGAGAAAATGTCCTTTCCGTCCACAGTGACAGTGCCGCTGGTGGGCCGGTCCAGCCCGCCCAGCATGTGCAACAGGGTGGATTTGCCGGAGCCGGAGGTGCCCACCACGGCCACAAATTCTCCCTCCTCCACCGTCAGGTCCACGCCGTCCAGAGCCCGGACCTCCGTATCACCGGAGCCGTAAATTTTTCGCAGGTCTTTCGTTTCCAAAATCGTCATAGAGATTGCCTCCAAAAGAAAAGTCTGTATTGCCTTTCGACGATACAGACTTTAGCATAAGAATCTTTCCACATTCTTTCTGAAATCTAACAGTTTTGAAAGATTTCAGCTTCTTGGCAGATACAACGAGAACTTCGCACCCTTCCCCGGCTTGGAAAACACCTTGATGTAGCCGCCCTGACCCTCGGCGATCTGCCGGGCCAGATACAATCCGATGCCCACCCCTTGGGCCTGATGATTGGCGGGAGAGCGGTAGAACCGCTGGAACACCTTGGCCTGCTCCTCCTCCGGGATGCCGGGGCCGGTGTCGGTGACATCGATGCGGCAGAACAGCTCGTAGCAGTGGGTCTGTACCGTGACGCTGCCTCCGGCGGGGGTGTATTTGACGGCATTGTCCAACAGGTTGCAGACCGCCTCCGCCGTCCACTTGGGATCAAAGGCGCCGTCGCCCTCTGCGGCCGCCAGTGTAAAGGTAATTCCCTTTTCGGCAGCCTTCGGCGCAAACTGTGCCACGGCCTCCTCCAGCATGGGGGCGAGGCTTGCGGGCTGCGGGTGCAGGGTCAGCACGCCGCTTTCCAGCCGGGAGGTCTTTACCAGCGCTTCGATGAGGGACTGGAGCTTTTCCGCCTGCCCCTCCAGTGCCGTGACGCAGGCCCGGCTCTCTTCAGGCATCGGCTGCTCCGAGAGGAGTTGGGCGCACAACAGGACATTGGCAAGAGGCGTTTTCGTCTGGTGGGAGATATCCGCGATCAAGGTCTTGATTTTGTCCTTTTCCGCCTGCAGGTTCCGGGCGGAGACGGTGGAGGCCGCCAGATACCGAGCCAGCTTGGTCTCCACAACGGACAGCAGGCTCTCGTCGTAGTCCTCCTCGGTGAAGCCCTGGGTGATGGCCTTTTCCAGCATAGTATCCAACCGCTTCAAAAGCCGCCGGGTCCCCCAGCGGTCCCAGACCACCACGGCAGCCGCCGTCAGGACTGCGGCGGCGATTATGATGATTCCGATAGCCGTCATGTCACTTCACCGCCCAGGTGTAGCCAATGCCGTACACCGTTTTCAGATACCGGGGCTTGGAGGGAACGTCCTCCAGCTTGTCCCGCAGCCGCTTGACGGTGACGGACAGGGCGTTCTCATCCACATATTCGGCCCCGTCCGTCCAGATACGGTCTACCAGAGCCGCCCGGGTGAGGGTCTGGCCCCGGTTTTCCACCAGCACCCGCAGGAGCTTCTGCTCCGTTTTGCTCAGTTCGATGGGCTGGCCGTTTCTGCGGAACTCCATCCGATCAAAGTCGAAGGAGAAACCGTCTATCTCCACCACGCTTGACGGGGCCGCTGCGGTCCGCCGCAGTTGGGTATTCACCCTTGCCCGCAGCACCGCCAGAGAAAAGGGCTTGGTGATGTAGTCGTCGGCACCGGATTCCAGACCGTTCACGATGTCCGTTTCCATGTCGTTGGCGGTCAGGAGAATGACAGGGACTGTGTTGGCCCTGCGGACTTCCCGCAGCAGTTCCAGACCGCTGCCGTCCGGCAGGTTGATGTCCAGGATCAGCAGGTCAAAGGCGTCCTGCTCCAGTGCCTGCCGCCCCTCCGATAAGGTGCGGCACAAGGTGATTTCCGTATCGCCGCTTTTCAGGGCCAGACGAATCCCTTCACCCAGCGCGGTATCATCCTCCAGCAACAGCAGCTTCCGCATCACGCCACCTCCTCTTTCCTGACAGTATAGCATAGCCGTTGAAAGAAGCAACCGAAACCTCGCGTTGTGAATACAGAGCGGTTGGATTTCTACAAACAGCAGATAAACACAGTTTACCGGCATAAGCCCATAATCACTTCAACGGTAGCTATCCGACCAGGATAAGCGCCAGTGTTGACAAGGAAAAGAAATGGGATATCGCAAAGCCCCAACTCAAAATTTGCGATGCAGTAGACAAAGAGGAGGCCATGGATATAGGGGGACGCATCAAGTAACAATCCTCGCCCTGTTTGACACTGTGAGCCGTTGTGTGCCCTCAGCGGGGGATGAGTGGCATCCGTACACCTTCAAGCCACTTCCGGTGAGGCGTGGGCGGTTTGTGGGAGAAGTCCTGCTGCTGGTAAAATGCCCCGGAGCCATCATTCCGCCCACAATAGATGGAGTACCTTCTCTTCACCAGATAGTGGGGAATATATCAACAAGACGAATGATAACAGGGGAAAGGCGGATTACCGGGCAGCTCTCGCGAAAATACAAAAAGGTAAAAAATTACGTCCCGGTTTAATCTGTGAACTGTTGTGTGCGACTTTGCGAGGAACACCGGGAACAGATGCCGGAAAGGATTGTGAGGGCGGATTTGGACCGGTTTCCGAAGGCTTGCGAGGGACGAAAAGAGCAGCAGGAGAAAGCGAGTGGGTCGTGACGACCCACTCGCGGTCACAAACGCCCGCAGTGCGGACGTTTTCTGAGTTCCACTTCTGGGTTATGACGAGGCTTCAAAAACGGTTTTTGGGTTGCAAAATCAAGAATCCTTAGAGCTGGGGGAAATAATTAGGGGTCGTGCTGCCGTTTGCACCCATTTAGAGCAGTTAGGGAGACAATTGAACGTGAAAACGGCACCTCGGAGTTATCTCCGGGGTGCCAAATTTTTAAAAGGATTTCTCAGATGTATATACTCAAAAATTGCGTCGCAAAACAAAGAATAAGCGCCGGCGCAGTTCGGTGCAGTTAAAACCGCAATTGATAACAATCTGATAACTCTGCCCTGTTGGGATAGACAATATGAAATGACCCCTTCGCTTGTAAAGCGTGGATTTACCTGTCATACTTAAAGTGCAAACAAAAAGCACACAGGAATTACCACATACAAGAGGAGGAGTCATCATGACAAGTATAATCTATGTAGGAATGGATGTCCATACCACAAATTACACGCTTTGCTGCTACAGCATGGAGGATGACCGCTTTTTTGCCGAGGTCCAGGTCGAGCCGGATGTGAAAAATATTCTGAAATACCTCGCTCGCATTGAAAAGCAACAGAGCAGGGATTGTCGCATTGTCTGCGGTTACGAGGCAGGATGTCTCGGTTACTCATTGTATCATCAACTGCACGCTCACGGTATTGACTGCGTGATCCTTGCACCGACCACAATGATGACAAAGCCAGGCAAGCGCATCAAGACAGATCGAAGAGATGCCCGTCTGATCAGCAAGTGCCTTGCTTTCCATACTTACAGCCCTGTGTATATTCCGACAGAAATGGATGACGCAGTGAAAGAGTATATCCGTATGCGTGATGACGCCAACAGCGCATTGGCTCGCGTCAAGCAACAGATTATTGCATTTTGTATCCGGCACGGCAAAATCCATGATGGTAAGAGCTATTGGACAAACAAGCATTTGGAATGGCTCTCAAGTTTGGATCTCGGCAATAAGATTTTGTCCGAAGTGTTGCAAGAGTATCTGATCCGTTACTACCAGCTGCGGGAGCAGGTGGATATGTATGATATGCGCATCAACGAACTTGCACAGGCAGAACCTTACCGGCAAAAGGTGGAGAAGCTGGGCTGCTTTCGCGGTATCGCCGCGCATACGGCATTGTCTTTCTGCGTTGAGGTAGGAGACTTCCGGCGATTTGCGACTGCGCAGCAGTTTGCGTCCTATCTTGGACTGGTGCCGGGAGAATGCTCCAGTGGTGATAAGCAGCAATATACCGGTATTACAAAAGCCGGCAATTCACATCTTCGCAAATTACTTGTAGAAACGGCTCAGGTATTTGGTCGGAGTGCAACAAAAAGTGGAAAATCAGTGGCGCTCAAGGAACGGCAGGCAAAGTGTGATTCATTGACTGTTGCCTATGCGGATAAGGCAAATGCACGGCTAAAGAAAAAATACTTTAAAATTGCAATGCGCTCCAAGGCAAATATCGCGAAGACTGCTGTGGCAAGAGAAATGGCTTGTTTTATCTGGGGTATGATGACAGATAACATTTCTTGTGCATGATTCCTTGATAGAGCATATTGCGTAAAAATCCGTGCGTCAAGGATGCTTTGCACCGCTGCGCGGCTTCGTCCTTGACCCACATATTTTCCGCAATGTATTGTATTCAAGGAATCAATATACATCTGTGCTGCCGGACGGCATCTGGAAAGGGCTAAGCGACTTATGAAGGTTCAGCAATCTACGAAATAGCTATGGCGGCGCCCTTGCGGCGATCCACGAGGATAGACGGTAGTGCTGGCGGAGAACCATTGTCCTGTGGTACCCAATCCACGTATAACAGAGTGGCCAATGCCGGAAATCTGCATCGTCTTAGCCCCTTTCAGATGCCGTTTGGCATTCTGCACAATTTGACAGGTAAAAGTTCGTTGACTTTTTCGATTGAAAAATGTCATTTCATAACAGCTATTAAGGTCGGGGGATGGTATTGTGTGTCGCTGACAAGGAGGCGATACGATGTACGAATACATGAGAGGACTGCAGCGACAATTCTTTAAGGAGCCGGACTTCCCGGAACTGCGGCAGGAACTTCATGAGCTCTACCGGGAGATGACAGAGGACAGGCCCAAGGAGGAGCGCCGCAAGCTGTTGAAGCTGGTAGACCTGGAAGCGGAGCTGCGGGATGAAGTCTCTCTCGCCAGCTTCGCTGCAGGTTTCCGCCTGGCCTGGGGAATCATTGCAGAACTGAATACAGAGCCACCTTACTCCTTCGCAGAAGAGGAAGAACGCCGGATGGGACAGCAGCAGAGGAGGGATGACTGATGGCAAAGAAACGAGCCAACGGTGAGGGTAGCATTCGCAAACGGAAGGATGGCCGTTGGGAAGGCCGCTACACGGCAGGGCATGACCCGAATACCGGCAAGACCATCTACAAGAACGTCCTTGGCAAGACCCAGGGTGAGGTCAAAGAGAAGCTAAAGAAAGCAATCGCGGACAGCCAGCAGTTGGATGTGACCAGGGCAACCACCTACACGGTCAAGACTTGGATCAAACTGTGGTACGAGGTTTACGCCGAGCCCCGGCTCCGGGAAAAGACAAAGGACTACTACCTGAATTACATCGACAACCACATCATCCCCGAGCTGGGCGACATCAAGCTGGATAAGCTGACCACGATTCAAATCCAGAAATTCTACAATGACCTTCAGAAGAATGGCAGAATACAGCGGTACAAGCATATTGAGCTAAAGGAGAGAGGATTGAGTGTGCGGGTAGTCCACGGCATCCACACCCTGCTGAATAACTGCCTCGAACAGGCGGTCAAGGAAAGACTGCTCCTTGTGAACCCGGCCAGAGGTTGTAAACTGCCCAAGATGGAGAAGAAGGAGATGAAGGTGCTGCCGCAAGAGAAAATTGGGCCGTACCTGTCCGAAGCAGAGAAGCGTGGCCTACTGGCAGCGTACTACTTGGAGCTGACCACCGGCCTGCGGCGAGGCGAGCTTCTTGCCCTCCTCTGGACTGACCTGGACGTTGAGGCCAGGACGATCTCCGTGACCAAGCAGGTGAACCGTATCAAAGGTGAATTAGTGGTGAGCCAGCCCAAGACGCAGAATTCGATTCGGACGCTGGCGATCCCGCAGCAGGCGGTAGACCTGCTGGTGGAGGAGCACAAAAAGCATCCAGGAAATCCCTACATGTTCCCCTCACCTAAGACGGGTACCATGTTCGACCCGGATTCCTTTCGCCACACTCACGACAAAATCCTGAAAGCCATCGGAGCAGAACACATCCGATTCCATGACCTCAGACATACCTTCGCAACGTTATCCCTGAAGAACGGTGTAGATGTCAAAACGCTATCCGGCGCCTTGGGCCACTACTCAGCAGGCTTCACTCTCAGTACCTATACCCACGCCACAGCGGAGATGAAGCGGGATGCGGCGGACACCATCGGGAACGTCATCAGCCAGGCAATGTAAAGACGGGAAAAGTAAGACGTACAATAACCTATCTTTCCGTGTTTCCAGTTTAGAAAACAATGGTTAACATTTTGTTGAGGATAAGCTATAATTTATCTATGTATGTAGCTGTTTTGTGCCAGGTGTAAAAATTAATATTTTGCAAAGAAGGGATATCTTGCGGTATTCGGACTTTATAAACGAAACTATGTTAGACAAGACCGGGATTAATTGGAACTATTACGGGGTGCCTATAGCAACAAAAAATGTTATCACAGCAACGGAGTCGCTTAAATTCATTCATCAATATTTTGAGGCTGGAGAGAAAGGCCTTCCTTTGGTACTTGACCCAATGGAAGCAAGCTTCTTTATCCATACCTGCTTTCGTGCAGGTTGCAAGGAAAATGTATTGTCTTGGACTCCTAATTTCAAGAAGAATACTGCATTGCCAGATGACAGGGCAATCCACACTGTATCAGGTTTCTTTTTGGGACTATTGATTGAAAACTGTTTGAATGGCGATAGGTTTCTTGCACTCGAGCGCCCACTCTGGCTTCCGTTTTCTTACCTGTGGTTTTTGACGTTTTTATACCATGATTACGGATATTGCGTTACAGAAAAAGAAAACGCTCCTATTCAAGCGCCTTCGCATGCTCCGATTCCGAGTGTAATGTGTCCGAGACGCATAAGTGGAGCACAACGTTCTGAGTATGTAGAATTATGCCGAGTAAAACGAAGGCTGGGAATTAATCTCTCCTTGTTTTCACCGTGTTGGCGGTTAGAGCGTAGCATCTATCGTCCCAACATAAATAAGCCTGTTAGCAAGAAGCAAGAGTGGCTATGCGATCTTACAAGGCTGTCATTCAATATGTTTAAATGTCCAGGCCTGCGATTCAACTCTGGAGCAGAGATAGACAAACACAGATATACAAGCACGACTACCATAAGGTATTTTAACTATTGTATCAATACTTTTGGGAAAATAGACCACGGAATTATTGGCGGATTTCTGTTCTATGATAGAATGGTTAAAAACTATATATCAGCATATGCGGCACAAAACGAGGATTTTCCGTATTTTGATGAGCAGTCTTCTTTAAGTGATTTTTATTATCATAAAAGACACTTTAGTGTAGAACAATTACCCGTGTTTTTGTATATTGCAGGTTGCATTGCTGCACATAATATTTGGAGGCAGGAAGATGAAAGACGTGCGGAATATGAAGACCATTTGCTGAATGTTTTATTTACTGAGAACTATAAAAGCATTACTTTTGAGGAAAGTCCTCTGCTCTATATCCTTGTGATTGCTGATACTTTGGAACCAACAAAGTTATACAAAGGACTGCCTGTTAAACAAGTTTCTAATGCAATTTGTGTGGAGTACACACCGGGGTCTCATAAGATTTCTTTTTCGACCAATTCAAAAAATGTACCTATTGAACCACTCTATAAAAGCGCGAAAGGCTTGGAAAGCTGGACCTCTGTGAAGTGCTCGTTGTTGAATGGAAACGAATTTAATGTATTTATTTAAGGCCTTGTTAGAAGCAACCATTATTACGACGGCGTAAATTATGGCGGCACCGGGCAAGTTTTTTCCAGCCCGGTGCTGTCTAATCCTTTCCGCTCATTTCCGCTTATGGGTCACGGTTTGGGTCAGACGGAAAACGCAAAAATACAGCCGAATTATTTGAGCGAAGATATAGAGAAAAGTTCCTGATTTCTTGCGAAATCAGGAACTTTTTGGTGGAGACTACTGGACTCGAACCAGTGACCTCCTGCGTGTGAAGCAGGCGCTCTAACCAGCTGAG
>OLFT01002328.1_pt1 | contig 16647 bp, 16 predicted proteins | sample 1604921 | NCBI WGS metagenome assembly OLFT01 (sample SAMEA3888897, study PRJEB22519) | human gut metagenome | biome: human gut; feature: human-associated habitat; material: faeces | place: Denmark | collected 2013 | reverse complement strand
AAAAAAAACATCCTGCCCGCTTCGCTGGAAGCGCTGGCCCGCGCCAGAGAGGCGGGCTACCAGGTGATCGTCGTTACCGGACGTCATCACGTCGCTATTCATCCTTTTTATCAGGCACTGGCTCTCGATACACCTGCAATTTGTTGTAATGGCACTTATTTGTATGATTATCACGCAAAAAAGGTTTTGGCGGCCGATCCTATGTCGGTGGAACACGCGGTAAGCCTCACCGCCATGCTCGCCGAACAGCAGATCCACGGCCTGGCCTATGTGGATGACGCGATGCTTTACGAACAGCCCACCGGGCATGTGATCCGCACCCGCAACTGGGCGCAGGCGTTACCGGAGGATCAGCGCCCGGTCTTCAGCCAGGTCGACTCGCTGGCGCAGGCGGTCCGCGAGGTCAAGGCGGTATGGAAATTCGCCCTCACCGACGACGACATTCCCCGTCTGCAGCGCTTTGCGCAGGAGGTCGGCGAGACGCTGGGCCTCGAGTGCGAATGGTCGTGGCACGACCAGGTGGATATCGCTCGCGCCGGCAACAGCAAAGGCAAACGCCTGGCGCAGTGGGTCGCTGACCAGGGGCTGTCGATGCAGAATGTGGTGGCCTTCGGCGATAACTACAACGATCTGAGTATGCTGGAAGCGGCAGGCACCGGGGTGGCGATGGGTAATGCGGTGGACGACGTCAAAGCCCGCGCCAACGTGGTCATCGGCGACAATGAGTCCGCCAGCATCGCCGAGTTTATCTACCGTCAGCTGCTGTGATCAGGCGGCAATCGACACGCTTTTGATCTGGGCAAATACCTGCTGGCCTGGCGCTATCGCCAGGTCATCCCGCGCCCACGGGCTGATTCGAGCCCACAGCGGATGGCCGCTCACCCTGAGCTGAACCTCAATCTGCCCGTTGACCTCCAGACACTGAACCACCTCGGCGCGTAAGATATTGCGGATGCTGGTTGCGGACGGCTGGGCCAGCACCAGCGAGACGTCCGACGCCTGGATGCGGATCCGCGCGCTCTCCCCGGCGGGACGATCGAGCCGGTTAACCCACAGCATTTGATCCCCCAGCGTCAGCGCGGTCATCGCGTACTGCGGATGCTGCGCGGCGACGGTGGCGCTGAGGATCGTACTCTGCTGTTCCGCCGGCAGCCAGGGGTGCATCACGCTGCTGCTCCAGACCTCCTCCAGCGGACCGAAAGCCTTCACCTTACCGGCCTCCAGCACCAGCACGCGATCGGCCAGATGCTGGATCTCATCCAGCGAGTGGCTGACGTAGAGCATCGGAATATGGATCTCCTGCGCCAGCCGCTGCAGATAGGGCAACAGTTCGCGTTTGCGCGGAATATCCAGCGAGGCCAGCGGCTCGTCCAGCAGCAGCAGCTCCGGCGCGGTCAGCAGGGCGCGGCCGATGGCCACGCGCTGCTTTTCGCCGCCGGATAACCGGCCCGGCAGCCGATCCAGCAAGGGCGCAATTCCCAGCAGTTCCACCAGCTTATCGAACTGGCTGACCATGGATTTCGCCATTCCGTACTGCAGATTGCCGCGCACTTTATAGTGGGGAAACAGGCGCGCATCCTGAAATACATAGCCGATCCGCCGCTGCTCCGGCGCCAGGCAGATACGCTGCGCGGTGTCGTTCAGCACCCTGCCGTTGAGGACGATCCGCCCCGCCTGCGGCCGGGTCAGGCCGCTGATAGCGTTGATCAACGACGTTTTCCCGGCGCCTGAGACGCCAAAGATGGCGGTGATCCCGCTGCTGGGCAGCGTTTCACGGATCTGCAGACAGTGGCTGCCGAGGGTCTGGGTAAAGTCCAGCTCGAGCATCATGATCCTCCCATTCGCTGGCGGCTCACGCGGGCCAGCCATTCTGAAATCAAGAGCGAGACCAGCGCCAGACCGATAGCGATGAGGCAGAGGCGGGCCGCCGCCCCCTCCCCGCCCGGGGTCTGGATCAAGGTGTACATCGCCGAAGGCAGGGTGCGCGTTTCACCGGGAATATTGGAGACGAACGTGATGGTCGCGCCAAACTCCCCTAACGAGCGGGCGAAAGCCAGCACCGTGCCGACAATAATTCCCGGCAGAGTCAGCGGCAGCGTAATGGTGAAAAATACCCGCCAGCGGCTGGCCCCGAGGGTTCTCGCCGCCTGCTCCAGTTTGATGTCCACCCCCTCCAGCGCCAGGCGGATGGCGCGCACCATCAGCGGGAAAGACATCACCGCCGCCGCCAGCACCGCCCCGCGCCAGCTGAAGGCAAAGCTGATGCCGAACCAGTCATACAGCCAGCTGCCAATAAACCCGCGCCGCCCCATGGCCACCAGCAGCAGATACCCCACCACCACCGGCGGCAGCACCAGCGGCAGATGGAGAAGACTGTCGAGCAGCGCCTTGCCGGGGAAGGTGCGCCGGACCAGCAGCCAGGAAAAAAAGATGCCAAAGGGCAGGCTCAGGGCCACCGCCAGGGAGGAGACTTTCAGGCTCAGCAGCACCGCCTGCCATTCGGGTTCGCTCAGAAACATCAGCGGGTGGTAAATCCGTAACGTTGAAAAATCGCCGACGCTTCCGGCCCTTTCAGGTAGTCATAGAAAGCGCTCACGGCCGCGTTGCGGTGGCCATCGACAATCGCCAGCGGGTACTCGACTTTCTGATGCGACGCCTCCGGGAAAGTGCCAACCACTTTCACCCCTTTGCTGGCCACGGCATCCGATCCGTAGACGATGCCCAGCGGCGCTTCGCTACGCTCCACCAGCGCCAGCGCGCCGCGCACATCTTCCGCCGGGGCGAGCTTCGGCGACAGGGTCTCCCAGGCGCCCAGTTTCTGCAGCGCTTCTTTGGCGTAGATACCTGCCGGAACGTGCTGCGGATCGCCCACCGCCAGACGGCCCCCTTTCAGCAGGCTGGTCCAGTCGGTTTTCTCATCAATGGTTATCGCCCCCTGCGCGCTGGCTTTCGGCGCCACCACCACCAGGCTGTTGCCAAGCAGGGTGGCGCGGGTCGCCGGATCGATGGCCTTTTTGTCTGCCGCGTAATCCATCCACTTTTGATCGGCGGAGATAAACAGGTCCGCCGGGGCGCCTGCTTCAATCTGCCGCGCCAGCGTCGACGACGAGGCAAACGACGAGACGACCTCGACGTTTTTCGCTTTCTTATACGCCTGGGCGATATCCTGCATCGCGTTGGTTAGCGACGCGGCCGCGAAAACGGTCACTTTCCCCTCTGCCGCCAGCGCCTGACCCGCGACGCACAGCGTGAGCGATACCCCGACCACCCCGCGTAACCAAGAACCTGTCATCTGAATCTCCTGTCAATGCGTTATGTACTCGACAATATAACGATATGCGAAGCGTTTTTATAGTGACGCAGGACAATAAAATGAAGGGAAATGATACAGGAGGGAAATAGCACAGCGCCCGGTTAAACCGGGCGCCGGGAAATCAATGATTTTGCTGGCTGCGATCTTTGTGGCCGACGCCGGAGAAGAGGTTGAACACTTCGCCAAGACCGTAAATCAATCCCAGGATGACCGCCATCACCACCGGTACCATGATGACCGCAAAAACCAGACTTTTCAAAAGCTCTAACATGGTTCACTCCAGATAGTATGATTCCCTGATTGTAACGGTTTCAGCCGAAAAAACACGCCCCATTTGTGCGGTGGTTAATGACAAACCGCGCAGAGAGGTTTTGCAACGGGGTGACTATCGGTCACAATACGCTTTTTTGTCAGGAAACGATTATGCAGGCCGAAATTCTTCTCACCCTTAAGCTTCAGCAGCGCCTGTTTGCCGACCCCCGGCGGATCGCCCTGCTCAAACAGATTGACCAGACCGGTTCGATAAGCCAGGGGGCGAAGCACGCGGGTATCAGCTATAAAAGCGCGTGGGATGCCATCAACGAGATGAACCAGCTCAGCGAACAGCCGCTGGTGGATCGCGCCACCGGCGGCAAAGGCGGCGGCGGCGCGGTGCTGACCCGCTACGGGCAGCGTCTGATCCAACTGTACGATCTGCTGGCGCAGATCCAGCAGAAAGCGTTTGATGTGCTCAGCGATGACGACGCCCTGCCGCTGGACAGCCTGCTGGCGGCCATCTCGCGCTTTTCCCTGCAGACCAGCGCCCGCAACCAGTGGTTCGGCACTATCACCGGCCGCGATCGTCAGCAGGTGCAGCAGCACGTCGAGGTGCTGCTGGCCGACGGGCAGACCCGCCTGAACGTCGCCATTACCGCCCAAAGCGCTGAAAAGCTGGGGCTCGATGAGGGCCAGGAGGTGCTGGTCCTGTTGAAAGCGCCCTGGGTTGGCATCACCCTCGACCCGGCGGTGGCCCGCCAGGCCGAGAACCAGCTGTCGGGTCGCATCAGCCATATCGAATGCGGCTCCGGGCAGTGCGAAGTGCTGATGACCCTTGCGGACGGCCAGACCCTGTGCGCCACCCTGCCGCAGGCCCAGACCTCTGGCCTGACGGAAGGGACGGAGGCGATCGCGTACTTCAACGCCGATCGCATCATTCTCGCTACGTTATGCTGACCCCATTGACATTGCACGCCTGAAGTCGTATCCCTGATGCACATCGCTGCAAAAAATGGGATACATCATGTCATCATTGCAAATTTCGCAAGGCACGTTTCGCCTGAGCGATACAAAAACCTTAAAAATAGACCACCTGAGCGTGGCGGCGGGTGAAAGCTGGGCGTTCGTCGGCAGCAACGGCAGCGGCAAATCCGCCCTCGCGCGGGCCCTGGCCGGCGACCTGACCCTGCTCAGCGGCCAGCGCGACAGCCTCTTCTCCCGCGTAACCCGCCTCTCCTTCGAACAGCTGCAGAAGCTGGTCAGCGACGAGTGGCAGCGCAATAACACCGACCTGCTCAGCCCCGGAGAAGAAGATACCGGACGCACTACCGCGGAGATTATTCAGGATGAGGTGAAAGATCCGGCCCGCTGCGCGCAGCTTGCCGAACAGTTTGCCATCAGCGCCCTGTTGGACCGCCGCTTTAAGTATCTGTCCACTGGCGAAACGCGTAAGACCCTGCTGTGCCAGGCCCTGATGAGCGATCCGCAACTGCTGATCCTCGACGAGCCGTTCGACGGCCTCGACGTCAACTCCCGCCAGCAGCTGGCCGCCCTGCTGGCCGACCTGCATCGCGCCGGCATCACCCTGGTGCTGGTGCTCAACCGTTTCGATGAGATCCCGGACTTTGTGCAATACGCCGGCGTGCTGGCTGACTGCCTCCTCAGCGAGACCGGCGAGAAGCACGCTCTGCTGCAGCAGGCGCTGGTCGCCCAGCTGGCGCACAGTGAAAAACTGGACGGTATCACCCTGCCGGAGCCGGATGCCCCACCGGCCCGCCATACGCTGACGGAGACGGCGCCGCGTATCGTCCTCAATGACGGGGTGGTCTCCTACAACGATCGCCCGGTCATCAACCACCTCTCCTGGATCGTAAACCCTGGCGAACACTGGCAGATCGTCGGCCCCAACGGCGCGGGTAAATCCACCCTCTTAAGCCTTATCACCGGCGATCACCCTCAGGGCTACAGCAACGATCTCACCCTCTTTGGCCGCCGTCGCGGCAGCGGTGAGACCATCTGGGATATTAAAAAGCATATCGGCTACGTCAGCAGCAGCCTGCATCTGGACTACCGGGTCAGCACCAACGTCCGCAACGTCATCCTGTCGGGCTATTTTGACTCTATCGGCATTTATCAGGCGGTCTCGGACAAGCAACACAAGCTGGTGCAGCAATGGCTGGATATTCTCGGCATCGATAAGCGCACCGCCGACGCGCCGTTTCACAGCCTGTCGTGGGGCCAGCAGCGGCTGGCGCTTATCGTCCGCGCGCTGGTGAAGCATCCAACCCTGCTGATCCTTGATGAACCGCTGCAGGGGCTGGATCCCCTCAATCGCCAGCTGGTGCGCCGCTTCGTCGACGTCCTGATTGGCGAAGGCGCCACGCAGCTGCTGTTTGTCTCGCACCATGCGGAAGATGCCCCGGACTGTATTACCCATCGCCTGGCGTTCGTTCCCAGTGGAGACGGTTACACTTATCAGCTCGGCCCCGTGGCCTGACGCCCCCTGCCGGGGATCGCAAGATCCCTGGTATTTTTCAGAAAAATAGCGCCTTACTCACCTAACAATATGTATTTTAAACTAAATATATTAAACGATGCCGTTTCATCCCCGAGTGTAAACGATTCCACTAACTTGTTCTGTGTCACACTTTTCACTTCTTTGATATGCTATCTTCCTCATACACGATAAGCCGAATGGAGCGAATCATGAAAGTTCTGGTTACAGGTGGTAGCGGTTACATTGGAAGTCATACCTGCGTTCAACTGCTGCTGCAGGGGCATGAGGTGGTGATCCTCGACAATCTCTGCAACAGCAAGCGCAGCGTACTGCCGGTGATTGAGCGTCTCGGCGGCAAAGAAGCCACCTTTATTGAAGGCGATATTCGTAACGAAGCGCTGATGACCGAGATCCTCCACGATCACGCCATTGAAGCGGTGATCCACTTCGCCGGGCTGAAAGCCGTCGGGGAGTCCGTCGCCAAGCCGCTGGAATATTACGACAATAACGTCACCGGCACACTGAAATTAGTCTCCGCCATGCGCGCCGCGGGCGTGAAGAACTTCATCTTTAGCTCCTCCGCCACCGTCTACGGCGACCAGCCGAAAATCCCGTATGTCGAAAGCTTCCCGACCGGCACCCCGCAAAGCCCCTACGGTAAAAGCAAACTGATGGTGGAGCAGATCCTGACCGACCTGCAAAAAGCGCAGCCGGAGTGGAGCATTGCCCTGCTGCGCTACTTTAACCCGGTCGGCGCCCACCCGTCGGGCGACATGGGCGAAGACCCGCAGGGGATCCCGAATAACCTGATGCCGTATATCGCCCAGGTCGCCGTTGGCCGTCGCGAATCGCTGGCCGTGTTTGGTAACGACTACCCGACCGAAGATGGCACCGGCGTGCGCGATTATATCCACGTGATGGACCTTGCCGACGGCCACGTCGCGGCCATGGAAAAACTGGCTGACAAAGCCGGGGTCCATATCTACAACCTTGGCGCCGGCGTCGGCAGCAGCGTGCTCGACGTGGTCAATGCTTTCAGCAAGGCCTGCGGCAAACCGATTAACTACCATTTCGCGCCGCGCCGCGATGGCGACCTCCCGGCCTACTGGGCGGATGCCGCCAAGGCCGACCGCGAGCTGAACTGGCGCGTGACGCGCAACCTGGACGAAATGGCGCAGGACACCTGGAACTGGCAGTCCCGCCATCCGCAGGGTTATCCAGACTAAGGAACCTTCATGAGCGTATTTAACCCCGTTGACCATCCGCATCGTCGTTATAACCCGTTAACCGGGCAGTGGATTCTGGTTTCTCCGCATCGCGCCAAGCGCCCCTGGCAAGGAGCGCAGGAGACGCCGGCAAAACAGACCTTGCCGGCCCACGATCCGGACTGTTTCCTGTGCCCGGGCAACACCCGGGTCACCGGCGACACGAATCCGAATTATACCGGCACTTACGTGTTTACCAACGACTTTGCGGCCCTGATGACCGACACCCCCGATGCCCCGGAGAGTGACGATCCGCTGATGCGCTGCCAGAGCGCGCGCGGCACCAGTCGGGTGATCTGCTTCTCGCCAGACCACAGCAAAACGCTGCCGGAACTGAGCCTTGAAGCGCTGGAAGGCGTGGTTAAAGCGTGGCAGGAACAGACCGCGGACCTCGGGAAAAGCTACCCGTGGGTGCAGGTCTTTGAAAACAAAGGAGCAGCGATGGGCTGCTCCAACCCACACCCGCACGGTCAGGTATGGGCCAACAGCTTCCTGCCTAATGAAGCGGAACGGGAAGACCGTCTGCAGAAAGCGTATTACGCCAGCCAGGGCCAGCCGATGCTGCTGGACTATGCCCGGCGCGAACTGGCCGACGGCAGCCGCACGGTGGTCGACACCGATCACTGGCTGGCGGTCGTGCCCTACTGGGCCGCATGGCCGTTCGAAACGCTGCTGCTGCCGAAAGCGCCCGTGCAGCGTATTACCGATTTAACCGACGCCCAGCGCAGCGATCTGGCGCTGGCGTTGAAAAAGCTGACCAGCCGTTACGACAACCTGTTCCAGTGCTCATTCCCCTACTCCATGGGCTGGCACGGCGCGCCGTTTAACGATGAAGACCATAACCACTGGCAGCTTCACGCCCACTTTTATCCGCCGCTGCTGCGCTCCGCGACGGTCCGCAAGTTTATGGTTGGCTACGAAATGCTGGCCGAAACGCAGCGCGATCTCACCGCCGAGCAAGCTGCCGAACGACTGCGCGCCGTCAGCGACGTCCATTTTCGTGAATCCGGAGTGTAATGATGAGTCTGAAAGAGAAAACCCAAACCCTGTTTGCTGAGGCCTTCGGCTACCCGGCCAGCCATGTCATTCAGGCGCCAGGCCGCGTCAACCTGATCGGCGAGCATACCGATTACAACGACGGCTTTGTGCTGCCCTGCGCCATCGACTACCAGACGGTGATCAGCTGTGCGCCGCGCGACGATCGTACCGTGCGGGTGATTGCCGCCGATTACGACAATCAGACCGACGAATTCTCTCTCGACGCGCCGATTCTCAGCCACGACACCCAGCAGTGGTCGAACTATGTCCGCGGCGTGGTGAAGCATCTGCAACAGCGGAACAGCCACTTCGGCGGCGCAGATCTGGTGATCAGCGGCAATGTGCCGCAGGGCGCAGGCTTAAGCTCCTCAGCCTCGCTGGAGGTCGCCGTCGGCACCGTGTTCCAGCAGCTCTACCATCTGCCGCTGGACGGCGCGCAAATCGCCCTCAACGGCCAGGAGGCGGAAAATCAGTTCGTCGGCTGCAACTGCGGGATCATGGATCAGCTGATTTCGGCGCTGGGCAAAAAAGACCATGCGCTGCTGATCGACTGCCGCTCGCTGGGCACCAAAGCCGTCTCGATGCCGAAAGGCGTGGCGGTGGTGATCATCAACAGCAACTTTAAGCGCACCCTCGTCGGCAGCGAGTACAACACCCGTCGTGAACAGTGCGAGACCGGCGCGCGCTTCTTCCAGCAGCCCGCTCTGCGCGATGTCACCCTTGAGCAATTCAACGCTGTCGCCCATGAGCTGGATCCGGTGGTGGCGAAGCGGGTACGTCATGTGCTGACGGAGAATGCCCGCACCGTGGAAGCCGCCAGCGCCCTTGAAAAAGGCGACCTGAAGCGGATGGGCGAGCTGATGGCCGAATCCCACGCCTCGATGCGCGATGATTTCGAGATCACCGTCCCGCAGATCGACACCCTGGTGGAGATCGTCAAGGCGACAATCGGCGATAAGGGCGGCGTGCGCATGACCGGCGGCGGTTTTGGCGGCTGTGTGGTAGCGCTGGTCCCGGAAGATCTGGTCGATACCGTTCAGCAGGCCGTTGCCAACGAGTATGAAGCGAAAACCGGAATTAAAGAGACGTTTTATGTCTGCAAACCGTCACAGGGGGCTGGCCAATGGTAACGCAAACCACCGCGCTGGCGCCGGACGGCCAGCCATGGCAGCAGGTAATCCTGCGCAATAAGGCGGGGATGACCGTCACCGTGGCGGACTGGGGCGCGACGCTGCTCAGCGCCGAGGTGCCGCTGGCCGATGGCAGCGTGCGCCATCCGCTGCTGGGCTGCGCAAAGCTGGAAGACTATGCCCGCCAGGCCGCGTTTCTTGGCGCCTCGGTAGGCCGCTACGCCAACCGTATCGGCAATAGCCGCTTCCCGCTTGACGGCCAGCTCGTCACCGTCACGCCGTCAAACGACGCGGGCCACCAGCTTCACGGCGGCCCGGAAGGGTTTGATAAACGCCGCTGGCGCATCGTCCGCGCCGATGAGCAGGAAGCGCTGTTCGCCCTGACCTCGCCCGATGGCGATCAAGGCTTTCCGGGCACTCTGCAGGCCACCGCGCACTATCGTCTGACCGACGATAACCGCATCGCGATTACCTATCGCGCCACCGTGGACCAACCCTGCCCGGTGAACATGACCAATCACGTCTATTTCAACCTCGACGGTGACCAGGGCGACGTGCGCCAGCACCAGCTGCAGATCCTCGCCCATCGCTATTTGCCGGTGGAAAGCGATGGTATCCCGGGCGGCGGACTCAAAGACGTCGCCGGCACCAGCTTTGATTTCCGCCAGCCGAAAACCATCGCCGCCGACTTCCTCGCGGATGCCGATCAGCAAAAGGTGAAGGGTTATGACCATGCCTTCCTGCTGGACGCCAGAGGCGACGCCAGTCAACCTGCGGCGCAGGTCTGGTCGCAGGACGGCAAGCTGCAGATGACGGTCTATACCTCCGCTCCGGCGCTACAGTTTTATTCCGGCAACTATCTCGGCGGCACCCCGTCGCAGACGACGGAACCCTACGCCGACTGGCAGGGGCTGGCGCTGGAGAGCGAATTCCTGCCGGATTCGCCGAATCATCCGGAATGGCCGCAGCCGGACTGTGTGTTACGTCCTGGCCAGGAGTACGTCAGCCTGACGGAATATCAGTTTATCGCCCGCTAATCGCCAGCGCCCTCCGCCGGGGGGCGCTGAGTTTCGTCCCCGCCCTCCTCTCCGCCGCCTCTTTTTTCAGCAACCTGCTCTATTTTCCATCATCAAAGGACAAAAAAATAACCTGTGTTTTACAAGCACCTTACACTGAGCCACTATTTTCGCTATGGTTAGGGATAAGCATTGCCGTGAGCCAAATCACGGCAATATAATGAGAATAGTTATCAATCAATAACACATACACCAACATATTCAGCGCACCGTTCGCGGCGCGAGGGATGGCGTGTAGAGAGGAGTAAGAGAATGGCTGTAACTAAGCTGGTACTGGTTCGTCATGGCGAAAGCCAGTGGAACAACGAAAACCGCTTCACCGGTTGGTACGACGTTGATCTGTCCGAGAAAGGCGTTAGCGAAGCGAAAGCAGCAGGTAAACTGCTGAAGGCTGAAGGCTTCAGCTTTGATTTTGCTTATACCTCCGTGCTGAAACGTGCCATCCACACCCTGTGGAACGTGCTGGACGAACTGGATCAGGCCTGGCTGCCGGTTGAGAAATCCTGGAAGCTGAACGAGCGTCATTACGGCGCGCTGCAGGGCCTGAACAAAGCGGAAACTGCTGAGAAATACGGTGACGAGCAGGTTAAACAGTGGCGTCGCGGCTTCGCCGTTACTCCGCCGGAGCTGACCAAAGACGACGAGCGCTACCCGGGCCACGATCCGCGCTATGCAAAACTGACCGACGCGGAACTGCCGACCACTGAAAGCCTGGCGCTGACCATCGACCGCGTCGTGCCTTACTGGAACGAAACCATTCTGCCGCGCCTGAAAAGCGGTGAGCGCGTGATCATCGCCGCTCACGGTAACTCCCTGCGCGCGCTGGTTAAATACCTCGACAACATGGGCGAAGACGAGATCCTCGAACTGAACATCCCGACCGGCGTACCGCTGGTGTATGAGTTCGATGAAAACTTCAAGCCGATCAAACATTACTATCTGGGCAACGCGGAAGAGATCGCGGCGAAAGCGGCTGCCGTCGCCAACCAGGGTAAAGCGAAGTAATTTCCCCCGGTGAAAATAAAAAAGCGTGGAAATCTCCACGCTTTTTTTATGACCTGCGCGAGCGCAACGTAGCTTAGCCGCGGCGGGTTTTCACCGCTTCCGCCAGCTGACGCAGGATCGCTTCGGTATCCTCCCAGCCGATGCAGGCGTCGGTGACGCTCTTGCCGTAGGTCAGCGGTTCACCGCTCTCGAGGCTCTGGTTGCCTTCCACCAAATGGCTTTCAATCATCACGCCCATAATGGCGCGCTCGCCGCCGGCAATCTGCTGGCATACGTCGGCGCCTACTTCCATCTGCTTCTTGAACTGCTTGCTGGAGTTGGCGTGGCTGAAGTCGATCATCACCTGGGCCGGCAGGCCCGCTTTCGCCAGACCGATTTTCACCTCCGCCACGTGCTTCGCGCTGTAGTTCGGCTCTTTGCCGCCGCGCAGAATAATATGGCAGTCGCCGTTGCCGCTGGTATTGACGATAGCGGAGTGGCCCCACTTGGTGACCGACAGGAAACAGTGCGGCGCGCCGGCGGCGTTAATCGCGTCGATAGCCACCTTGATGGTGCCATCGGTACCGTTTTTAAAGCCCACCGGGCAGGAGAGCCCCGAGGCGAGCTCGCGGTGCACCTGGGATTCGGTGGTGCGCGCCCCGATGGCGCCCCAGCTCATCAGATCGGCGACATACTGCGGGGTGATCATATCGAGGAATTCCCCCGCCGCCGGCAGGCCGCTGTCGTTAATATCCAGCAGCAGTTTGCGCGCAATGCGCAACCCGTCGTTGATGCGGAAGCTGTTATCCATATGGGGATCGTTGATAAGCCCTTTCCAGCCGACGGTGGTGCGCGGTTTCTCAAAATAGACGCGCATGACGATCTCGAGCTCGCCCTTCAGCGCCTCGCGCAGGGTCAGCAGACGGGAAGCGTACTCTTTCGCCGCCGCCGGGTCGTGAATAGAACAGGGCCCAATCACCACCAGCAGGCGGTCATCATCACCTTTGAGGATCTGGTGGATCGCTTTGCGAGCATGTGCAACGGTGTTTGCAGCATTTTCGGTAGCAGGGAATTTTTCCAGGAGCGCAACGGGAGGTAATAATTCGTTGATCTCTTTAATGCGTAAATCGTCGTTCTGATAATTCATCTTCTTTCCAGCGTTGCCATACTTATTCAATGAAATGCAATCCCTCCAATCTATCTCTTCGCTGAAATAGTGTAAACGTGATTTTACAGTAGTGATGGAATAATCCTGGAAATAGGCAAAAATACGCCATAAAGTAGCGAAACCAGACTCATGAACTACAATATTTAACTGTTAAAGCTAATTAAGTCTTACGTTTCAGGATTATATAGTGACACTGCGATCGTCTGCGGAGTCTTTAACCATAGCGAGTCAGATCCCTGGCACACTTACCGCTGGAGGCGTAGTTACCGCTTCCCGACCCAACAGGAGTATCCGATGAACATGAAAAAACTGACGACCCTTTTGCTCACCGCCACCTTAGGTCTTGCCAGCGGCGCGGCCCTGGCGGCAGACACCGGCGCCCAGTCCAACAATGGCCAGGCCAACTCTTCCGCTGATGCCGGTCAGGTGGCGCCGGACGCCCGTGAAAACGTGGCGCCGAATAACGTCGATAATAGCCAAATCAATTCTGGCTCTGGCACTGGCGGCACCATGCTTCATCCTGACGGCTCGACGATGAGCCAGGACAATATGTCGAGCGATGAGGTCCATAAAAACTCGATGTGTAAAGACGGCCGCTGTCCGGACACCGGTAAGAAGCTGGACAACGGCGACAGCATGAACCATGACAACAGCAAAACCGACGGCACCACCCAATAATTGATGCGGTGAGTGCAAACAGAGAAAAGGCGAGCCGGGCTCGCCTTTTCTCTGTTTGTTATCGTTCTCTGTTTATGATGTCATAGCGTGATAATGATAACTATCAAGGGACGACACTATGGCGCACTCGCATTCGCACTCCCCTGCCCAGGCTCCGGATAACGGCAACGCCCGCCGGCTGCTCTGGGCGTTCATCGTCACCGCCGGTTTTATGCTGGTAGAAGCCATCGGCGGCGCGATCTCCGGCTCGTTGGCCCTGCTGGCGGATGCCGGCCATATGCTCACCGACTCCGCCGCCCTGCTGTTTGCGCTGCTGGCGGTTCGCTTCGCCAGCCGTCCCCCGAATGCCCGCCATACCTTTGGCTGGCTGCGTTTGACCACCCTGGCGGCGTTTCTCAATGCCATTGCTCTGGTGGTGATCACCATGCTGATTGTCTGGGAGGCCATTCAGCGCTTCCAGCACCCGCAGCCGGTTGCCGGCGTGACGATGATGGTGATTGCGGTCGCTGGCCTGCTGGCCAACGTGCTGGCTTTCTGGATCCTGCATCGTGGCAGCGAAGAGCGGAACCTCAACGTGCGCGCCGCGGCGCTACACGTGCTCGGCGATCTGCTGGGCTCGGTTGGCGCGATTGTGGCCGCCGTGGTGATCCTCACCACCGGCTGGACACCCGTCGACCCGATCCTTTCCGTGCTGGTTTCCTGCCTGGTGTTACGTAGCGCCTGGCGTCTGCTGAAGGAGAGTCTGAATGAGCTGCTGGAAGGCGCGCCGCGTTCGCTGGATGTGACGGCCCTGCAGCGGGATATCCGCCGCTCTATCCCGGAGGTGCGCGATGTTCACCACGTCCACGTCTGGCTGGTGGGGGAAAAACCGGTGATGACGCTGCATGTGCAGGTTGTGCCGCCGCACGATCATGATGCGTTACTCAACCGTATCCTGCATTTCCTGGAACATAAATATGAAATTGAGCATGCCACGGTACAGATGGAGTACCAGCCCTGCAGCGGCCCGGAGTGCCATCTCAACACGATGCACTCCGGGCACGATCATCACCACCACCATTAGCCAGAAAACGCGTGAGAACCTCGCTCACGCGCGCTGTTTATCCACATCCGGCTGCCGTTCAGCGCAATGAACGTCAGCAAGAGATATTCCAGCGACATCGCATAGACGCCCTGACGGGCAAAAATCACCACGCTGATGGCGTTGACGATGACCCACAGCAGCCAGTTCTCAACGTATTTGCGGGTCATTAAGATCATCGCCACTACCGACAGCACCGTCATACAGGAGTCCCAGAACGGGAAGGCGTCCGGCTGCAGTTCCGGCATAGTGACCTGCAAACCGAGCGCTTGCATCAGGCTGACCGCGATCCGCGTCAGGAAAGCAAAAAACGGATTGATAAACAGGGTCAGCAAGCCGATCGCCACCACGCAGGCCGCCAGCCAGCCCAGGGCTTTACTGCGCGGTAGCCAGCGGATCTGCAGCTCAGCCTCATGGTTGCTGCTTTGCCGCGACCAGGCATACCAGCCGTAAACGTTAGCGGCAAAGAAGAACAGCTGCAGCAACAGGCTGGCATACAGCTGGATCTGAAAGAAGATGATGGCGAACAGCGTGACGTTGACCAGACCGAAGGCATAGTTACTGATCTTCTCCAGGCTCGCCAGCCAGATACACAACAGCCCGGCGATGGTCCCCACGGCCTCTATCCAGGAGAGATCGTACCCCCCGGCGCCGATGGGTATATGTACTAAAATATTCTGCGTGCTAAAAAAATCCATTTTATCCTCTCAGCGCCAGATGACGCGGCAATAGGTTATCCCCGTAGTGTAGCCGCAAAATCCAGCATCCGGTTAAGGGGAATTAATGCGCCAGTCCGCAGCGCTTCGTCGACGTGGATTTCATGTTCAGCGCCGCCCTGCTCGAGACCCTCGGCAATGGCTTTCAGGCCGTTCATCGCCATCCACGGACAATGCGCGCAGCTGCGGCAGGTCGCCCCTTCACCGGCGGTGGGCGCTTCCAGCAGCGTTTTCTCCGGCACCGCCTGCTGCATTTTATAAAAGATACCGCGATCGGTCGCCACGATCAGCTGGCGCTGGGGCAGGCTTTTCGCCGCCGCGATCAGCTGGCTGGTGGAGCCTACGGCATCGGCCATCTCGACGATCGCCTGCGGCGACTCGGGATGGACCAGCACAGCGGCTTCGGGATGCAGAGCCTTCATCCGCATCAACGCCTGGGTTTTAAACTCGTCGTGCACGATGCACGCCCCCTGCCAGCAGAGCACATCTGCGCCGGTCTGACGCTGAACGTAACGGCCAAGATGGCGGTCCGGCGCCCAGAGGATTTTTTGACCAAGGCTATCCAGATGGTCAATGAGTTCCACGGCGATGCTGGAGGTCACCACCCAGTCGGCGCGAGCCTTCACCGCGGCAGACGTATTGGCATAGACCACCACGGTGCGGTCAGGATGAGCATCGCAAAAGGCGTTGAACTCCTCAATCGGACAGCCCAGATCCAGGGAACACTCGGCGTTCAGGGTCGGCATCAGAATGGTCTTTTCCGGGCTGAGGATTTTGGCGGTTTCCCCCATAAAACGCACCCCGGCGACCAGCAGCGTGGAGGCCGAATGGCGGGGGCCAAAGCGCGCCATCTCCAGCGAGTCGGCAATACAGCCGCCGGTCTCTTCCGCCAGCTGCTGAATTTCAGGATCGGTGTAGTAATGCGCCACCATCACGGCATCGCGCTCGCGCAGCAGACGCTTGATTTTTTCGCGGTAAAACTGCTTTTCATCGACGGTCAGCGGCTGCGGTTTCGGTGGAAAGGGATAAATCGCCGTTTCAGGATCAAACATTACGCTCATCATGCAATCTCGTTTTACTGGCTTAACTCTAAGACCGTCAGTATGGCCTGCCCGCGCCATGATACGGTCATGGTGTTTTATATGCTAAACAAGATAGCCGATTGCGCGCCAAAAGTCGTGATGAATTTTGTACATCAGCGCCTGTTCCAGGGGACGATGCTGCGCAGGTGTCCGGGTTACCGGTTCGCGCCCTGTGCAGGCTTGGTAAGCGCAGCGCGACCCTGGGAAAACGCTGAATACAATATTGTGGCAATTGATGGGCGGGCAGATAGCAAAAAGGCGCCTTTAGGGCGCCTTTTTACATTGGTGGGTCGTGCAGGATGACTCGGCTTCGCCTCGCCCTTCGGGCCGTCGCCGCAAGCGGCTCCGTTGTCTCACTACGTTC
>OLFT01002311.1_pt1 | contig 16724 bp, 13 predicted proteins | sample 1604921 | NCBI WGS metagenome assembly OLFT01 (sample SAMEA3888897, study PRJEB22519) | human gut metagenome | biome: human gut; feature: human-associated habitat; material: faeces | place: Denmark | collected 2013 | reverse complement strand
TCTGCAATATTTCTTGCTACTTCTTCCACACGAAGCTTGAAAGAAAGCTTACCAGTTGTAGCTTCACCTGTAGGCAGTGTAGTCGGGATATTATCATATCCGTAGAATCTTGCTACTTCTTCCGCAAGATCGGCGATACGGAATAAGTCATGACGAAAGGTTGGTGCGATCACTTCTTTTGCTTCTGCATCATATTCCAGGTCGATCTTTTCAAAATATTTGATCATATCTTCTTCCGGGATGTCTGTTCCGAGAAGTGCATTGATCTTGTCGGCATCAAATGGTACACGTACAGGTTCTTTTTTCTTGCTGTATACATCAACCATTCCTCCGACAACTTCACCGGCTCCCATTTCTTCGATCAGCTGGCAGGCACGGTTGATTGCATCCTCTGCATTATTCGGATCCAGTCCCTTTTCAAATTTACCGGATGCATCGGTACGAAGTCCGACTTTCTTGCTGGATTTACGGATGTTGGTTCCATCGAAGCATGCAGCTTCAAATAACATGGTCTGTACATTGTCAGTGATCATGGAATTTTCGCCACCCATGATTCCGGCAATACCTACCGCTTTTTCGCCATCACAGATCATCAGAACAGAATCATCCATTTCTCTTTCCTGACCATCCAGTGTTACGAATTTTTCTCCTTTATGGGCATTGCGGACGATGATCTGATGACCTGCGATGGTATCCAGATCATAAGCATGCATTGGCTGTCCGTATTCTTCCATTACATAGTTTGTGATATCAACAAGGTTGTTGATCGGACGGATTCCTACGGAAGAAAGTCTTCTCTGCATCCATTTCGGTGAAGGTCCGATCTTGATATTTTTTACGACTCTTGCACAGTAACGTGGGCAAAGGTCTGTATTTTCTACTTTTACTTTGATGTAATCATTGACATCTTCATCATTTCCGGTTGATGTTACAACCGGTGGCTTGAATTCTTTGTGGAATGTAGCTGCAACTTCTCTTGCGATACCAACCACGCTGAAGCAGTCTACACGGTTGGAGGTGATCTCGTATTCAAATACGACATCATCCAGTCCGAGTGCCTTTACTGCACTTTCTCCGACAACTGCGTCATCATCAAAAATGTAGATTCCATATTCCGGTGCTTCCGGATACATATTTCTGTCTGAACCAAGTTCTTCGATGGAACACATCATTCCGTAGCTGTCGACTCCACGGAGTTTTCCTTTTTTGATCTTGATTCCGCCTTCTACTCTCTGTCCAGGCTCATGTCCGCCCGCAACGCGTCCGCCATCCAGAACAACCGGTACCTTGTCTCCTTCTTTTACGTTCGGAGCACCTGTAACAATCTGTACGGTCTCTGTTCCTACATTTACCTGACAGATGATCAGTTTATCTGCGTCCGGATGTTTCTCAATTTTCTCAATCTGTCCTACTACGATCTTATCCAGATCAGCATCCAGCTTTGTAAAACCTTCTACCTTTGTTCCGGAAAGAGTCATTGCATCTGTATATTCCTGCGCTGTTACGTCAAGTTCCGGAACATACGCTTTAATCCATGATAATGAAGTATCCATTTTATATCTCCTTCTGATTTGTTTATAAATTTCCCTTATTCAGACTCCAAAATCCAGCAGCTCTCCGCGCTGCTCTTTGATTTTGTGCTCACTAGAATTGCTTTAAGAATCTGATATCGTTCTCGTAGAGGAGGCGCATGTCATCGATCTCGTATTTGAGAAGGGCGATTCTTTCAAGTCCTACTCCGAATGCAAATCCAGTGTATTCTTCCGGATCGATTCCGCACATTTCGAGTACGTGTGGGTGAACCATACCACAGCCGAGGATTTCAATCCATCCTGATCCTTTACAGAAACGGCAGCCTTTTCCGCCACACTTGAAGCATGATACGTCTACTTCTGCACTTGGCTCTGTGAATGGGAAATGATGCGGACGGAATTTTGTCTTGGTATCCGGTCCGAAAAGTTCTTTTGCAAATACTTCCAGAGTTCCCTTTAAGTCAGCAAAGGAAATATTTTTATCGATTACCAGTCCTTCGATCTGATGGAAGGATGGTGAATGGGTTGCATCCACTTCGTCAGAACGGAATACTCGTCCCGGTGCGATCATACGGATCGGGAGCTTGCCCTGTTCCATCACACGTGCCTGAACCGGTGATGTCTGGGTACGAAGCACGATGTCTTTGTTGATATAGAATGTATCCTGTTCATCTTTTGCCGGATGATCTGCAGGAATATTCAGTTTTTCAAAGTTGTAAAGGTCATATTCTACTTCCGGTCCTTCCACAACTTCGTATCCCATACCGATGAAGATACGCTCTACTTCTTCCAGAGCGATCGTATTCGGATGACGATGACCTACTGTATTTTTCTTGGAAGGAAGTGTTACGTCAATAACTTCCTGTTTTAATTTTTCTTCACGGATTGCAGCATCCATTTTCTTCTTTGTCTCATCAAGAAGTTCTTCGATAGCAGCTCTTGTCTCATTCACAAGCTGTCCTACCTTCGGACGTTCTTCCGGAGCTACATCTTTCATTCCTTTTAATACGGCTGTCAGTTCTCCTTTTTTACCAAGGAATTTGACACGTACATCATTTAATTTCTCCGGTACATCAGAAGCCTGGATCTGCTTAATAGCTTCCTGTTTGATGCTCTCAAGTCTTTCTTTCATGATATCCTCCTTAAAACTTGTTTTGGCTATTCATTTGCGACTATAACAGGAAATAAAATTTCCTGTGGAAGAAAAAAGAATGTGCCTTGGCACATTCTGGCACCTGCGGCGGTCGCTTGTGACATCTTCCTTATACGCCGCAGTGCGCATCCTCGCGGAGCGTTTTTATATATTAGAAAAGAACACTTTCCTAATATATAAAAAAATCGCCCCTAAAAAGGGACGAGATAAATCGCGGTACCACCCTGTTTCCTGCTATTTGAATAACAGGCACTCGGACTGCGTAACGTGCAGGGACGTCGTTTTCTACTTTATTTTCAAAAACGCAGCTCACGTGGGAAATTCGTTTCCTGCCTGAACCGGGGAGAACTTACAGCCGGGGATTCTCCTTCTCTGTCGGAAAACAGTTCACTACTTACACGGTCATTGCTTTTATAATATGTCATATACTTAATTATTGTAACATATGATTTTTTTATGTCAAGCGGTTTTATCTGATAGATTCACCGTTTATCTACGCAAAATCATATTCCTGAACCTGGATGCTGCTTTTTGCAGAACTAATCCTTTTCCAGGATATCCCGCTTTGCATCTACCCAGATACAGTTAATAAGCCCTCCTAGCAGCATCACATACATACAGAAATACAGCCACAGCATCACAAGAATGATCGCCGTCATACTTCCGTACAGACCGGAAAATCCTTTGAAGATTGTCAGATACATTGAAAAAACAAACGAGATCACCAGCCATCCCAGAGAACAGAAAATAGATCCCAGAATCAAATCCCGGAACGGAAGCTTCCGGTTCGGCAAAAAGTGATATACCAGAAGCGAAATTCCAGTCATAACAACAAATGAAATCACCGTTCTCAAACGCATGATCATATCCGTCGTCTCCGCAAGAAACGGAATTTTGTGATATATAAAAATACTGATATTATTACCAAACACAGAAAGTACCAGAGCCATCACAATTGCTGCAATGAACAGGATCGTATAGATGGATGCCCGGATTCTTAAAAATACATAATTTCGTGTCTCACGAAGCTCATATGCACAGTTCAGTCCTGTACTGACCGCAAGTACTCCTTTACCTGCTGACCACAGTGCTACAATCGCAGTGATCGGAATGACCGTCTTCGACTGGTTATATACTTCATTTACAATGCCAACCATAAAATCCTGCATATTTGTCTCCGGAAACAAATTTACCACTGCAGTCATAACATCTGCTTTTGTCACCGGAGTATATTGTATGATAGCAAGAAGCAGCAAAATAATCGGGATCATACTCAGCACAAAAAAATAAGCAGACTGGGCCGCGTATGCTCCCACATGCTTTTGTGACACCTGCCCTGTAATTTCCCGAATCTTGTTTATCGTTTTCATCATATAATAACTCCATTTATCTTATCGGCAGTTTCATTTTTCAAAATAGTTTATCACATTTTCACTTCTTTGAAAACCCAAAAAAACAGTTGCTCTCGCAACTGTCCTTTATCTTTTGTAGTCCCCCGAAATGCCGTTTTCCGTTTTTTGACTCCTAGCACTCCGCTAGGTGGGCGACCGCATCTGCTTTTCTGCCTTCCCCTGCGCAATGAGGGCCTGACATATTACAGAGATATAAGAATCCCGTTTAAAGTATTGTAGGTTCAAAAATACGGAAGTCTCGAACATTCCAGGTTTTCTAAAGCCTATTATAGACCATCAGCCGTGTTTTTTCAACTGTTAATCGTTGAAGATATTTACTTTTTTTACCAGAAATTAAAATACGTTTAACGTACCCATTTCCCGCTTTTTCCACCGGACTTTTCAAGCAGATGGATTTCTCTGATCTCCATTCCCCGGTCAACCGCCTTGCACATATCATAGATTGTAAGAAGAGCGGTATTTACCCCGGTCAGTGCTTCCATTTCCACACCGGTCCTGCCAGTACATGCCGTGTGGCAGATTGCCCGGATCCCATGCTCTTCTTCCAGATATTCAAAATCAATCTCGACTTTGGTAAGGTTTAACAGATGGCACAGCGGAATCAGTTCTGCTGTCTTTTTTGCACCCATGATCCCGGCAATTCTTGCTACGCCAAGAACATCTCCTTTTTTCATGCTGCCTTCCTTTACTTTCTGAAAGCATTCTTCCGACATGCGGATCACCCCTGATGCAAGTGCTTCTCTTTTTGTCTCAGCCTTTGCCCCCACATCTACCATCACTGCATTACCATCTTCGTTAAAATGTGTAAATCCACTCATGATTTTTAACCTCTTTATTTTCTGGCACATTCGCCTTCTGTTCCCCGGAGGATTCCAAGCCCATGTCCAAGTTCAAGAAGCAGAAACTCCAGTGCTTCCTGTACTGCTTTGGGACTTCCCGGGAGATTGATGATCAGCGTTTTTTTTCGGATACCTGATACAGCTCTGCTGAACATAGCACGCTTTGTGATCGTCATCGAATAATTCCGGATTGCCTCTGCTATTCCGTTTGCCATCCGGTCACAGACATTTACCGTCGCCTCCGGTGTCCGGTCCCGCTCGGAGAATCCTGTTCCTCCGGTGGTGAAGATCACATTAAGCTGTCTCTGATCAGCCAGTCTGATCAGCTCTTTTTCCAGTTTTTTCTGCTCATCCGGTAATAAAATCGTTTCTTTAATATCATATCCGGCATCTTTCAACATTTCGACAATCATGGGTCCGCTTTTGTCTTCTCGTTCTCCGGCAGCCCCTTTATCACTTAAAGTAATAACTGCCGCTGAAAATGGACGGTCACTTTTCACCTGTTCCATGACAACTTCATCTCCTACCTTGATATGACCTCCGGTGACGACTTCTGCAAAAACGCCCTCTCTTGGCATAATGCAGTCACCCATTCTCTTATAAATCTGACAATGACTGTGGCATTCTTTTCCAATCTGTGTCATCTCAAGTACCACATCTCCGATATGAAATCTTGTTCCAACCGGAAGCGCGCGAAAATCAAATCCTTCCACGATCAGATTTTCACCAAATGCACCATACGCAACTTCTGCCCCTTTTGCACGAAATTCCTGAATCTTTTCATCGGAAAGCAGACTGATCTGACGATGCCATTTTCCACCGTGCGCATCTCCTTCAATCCCCCAGTCCATTTTGACCATGGCTTCACGAACCTCATGTTTTTCGGTTCCTCTCTTTTCACTGATGCAGATTCCCTTCAGTCTTCCCATTTTTATGTTTATCCTCCGATCTGTGACATATTTTTCTGTTCTGTAATAAAATTCTGCTCCTCAAAATGATGCATCTTCGGTTTTCCACGGATCGCCTGTTCGAGACATTTCCGGATTTCTTCTTCCGATCCGTGTCTTGCTGCCTCAAAAACGGAGATAGTATCTGCATAGCACAGACACGCTTTTAACTTTCCGGTTGATGTCATCCGGATCCGGTTACATCTGTCACAGAATTTTCCATGCAATGCACTGATCAGACCGATTTTCCCCTGAAAACCAGGCAGTTGATAATACACAGCAGGTCCGTTCCCAAACCGTCCCTCTAACGGATAAAACTCTCCTTCTATCCCATAAGCTTCTTTCAGTTTTCCAAGCACCCAGGCACCGGAAATGCCATTCTCTGCTTTTCCCTGTCCAATCGGCATCAATTCAATAAAACGGACATCCAGCTTGTTCTTTTTCGCCAACTCTGCCAGACTTTTCCATTCCTCATCATTGACTCCTTTTTGCAGGACCGTGTTGATCTTTACCCGAATCTCGCTTTTTTCTGCCATGAAAATGGATTTTCTGACTCTTTCCAGTTCATCTGCCCCGGTAATCTCCTGATATTTTTCCGGAATCAGTGTATCCAGACTGATATTCACCGCATCCAGCCCCGCTGCAAGAAGATCTTCCAGATTCTCACCCAGAAGAACCCCATTTGTCGTCATTGTTACTTCTTCTGTGCCCGGAATCTGCCGGATCATCCGGATCAGATCTGCGCATCCTTTTCTGACCAGAGGCTCCCCTCCGGTAATCTTAAACCTGGTAATCCCGATCCGGACAGCCTCCCTGCAGATTCGTTCAATCTCCTCATAAGTCAGGATTTCTGACATAGGAATCCACTTTGCGCCATCCGGCATGCAGTACCTGCATCGCAGATTACAGCGGTCTGTGATTGAAATTCTCATATATTCAATTGTTCGTCCATAAGAATCTCTCACAGCCTTTTCCATCCTTTCTTAATTCCAGAGTGGTTCCAGTAACACCTCGATCGTACCGCCGCAGACCATGCCTTCTTCCTCCGCATCATCTCCGGTCATATCCACATATTCTATCTTTAGTCCTGTATTATTTTCATGCATCATGACTCTCGCTTTTCTTAAAACCTCTGCCTCCATACAGCCGCCTCCGATGGTTCCAACACAGCTGCCGTCTTCCAGGATCAGCATCTTGGATCCCACATTTCTTGGTGCAGAACCCTTTCTTGTAATGATCGTTGCAAGCATCTTCTTTCCCGGATGAACGATATCCAGTATTGCTTCCAGCAAGTCTTCCGGATAACCGCAGACTCTCTTGTTCTGATTCTTTACTTCGATGATTTCCGCCATGATCGCCACACCGATCTCCTCCGGTGTCTCAGCACCGATGTTCAGACCAATCGGACTTTTTATCTCGCCGATTACTTCCTGGCTGCATCCTTTTTCAATCAGATTCTGCTTTACCATCGCACTTCTTCGCCGGCTTCCGATCATTCCGATATAAGCATGTTCCTTCCCAACGATCTTCTCCAGACAAACCTGATCATATCTGTGACCTCTGGTCAGTACAACAAAATACGTATCCTTGTCTCCTTCGATCTGATCTAGGGCATCTTCAAACGGCTGGCAGATCACTTCCGTTGCACCCGCATTTCTGGCATGATCGGCAAACTGCGGACGATCTTCAAGAACCGTGACCTTCCATCCAAGCATAATCCCGATTTTGATCACCGGCACCGATACGTGACCACCGCCACAAATGACCAGATGCTCCTGCCCTCCAATTATATCACAAAACACCTGCTGCTCTCTGATTTCATAAAGTCCACATTTTTTCAAGTCACCTGCTTCTGAAAAATGTGCTGAAAAGAAACCGTTTTCTTTACTTTCCCAGATTATTTTTTTCTCTGCCAAGATTGCTTTTTCTCCGGCTGCGGATCCTTTTGCCACTGTCAAAAGAACGTAATCCCCCGGCTTTGGTAAATCTTTTAATATCTCAAATACATTTTCCATCAAATCTCATCTACCCTACTACATATTTATTCAGTCTGTCAAATGCTTCTTTTAATACGGTTCCATCCTGAAACGGATCGGAATCTTCCGGCATTTCATCTCTCGCATGACATTTTCTTTTATCCCCATCACATTTTCTCTGCCATGCAATACTTTTATTGTAACAAATTTTTCCGTCAAATGAAATAAGAAGGTGCAGCTCTTTTTGTCTGCACCTTCCCTTTTCCTTTATTTTGTGATCTGATTTTAAAAATACTTTGCATTCAGCTTTTTGACTGTCCATGCAAACCATACCAGTACTGCAAGTACCAGCACTAACATCACCCAGAATAATTTTCCTGTACTCTGCACGTAAGTATTATACAGATCTTCTGCGCCGTACAGGATCAGCACTACCGCAAGCACAAGAAGCTTCGGTCCTGCTGCTGCCCTGTATGCTTCCTTATCCTTACACTTCTTTATATTCGTATCTTTTGGTACAAGAATTGATGTATTGATGATTCCTTTGAATTTAAGCTGAAACCATGCATACAGGCTATACAATCCCGCCCCAATACCAATGATCCCGAAAATTCCTTCCATTCCGTTCATTCTTTTGCCTTCTCCTGTCTATTTTACACCAAGAAGATTCTTAACGGTCTGCTCCATCTGATCCACATCACATTCCGTATTGTGACGGATCTCGGCATTCATGATCTCTTTGATGGCATTCGGAAGCTCTGTACCGGATACTTTCTGAAGCTCCTCGATCAGTTTGAAATCATCCTGTCCTTTATACTTCGGATCGATCGCTGACATAACGCTTCCTGCAAATTTGTATGGACTTGCTGTGGATGCGATTACTGTCTTTCTGTCATCTTTACTGTCTTCTCTGTAAGCTTTATACACCGTTGCAGCTACCGCCGTATGGGTATCCATTACATAACCGGTATCTTCGTATATATCATGGATTGTCTTTGCGACCTGCTCTTCTGTCGCATATCCTGCCGCAAAATCAGCCAGGTTTGCTTTCATCTCACCTGTAATCGCGTAACTTCCCTTTGTCTTCAGCTCAGTCATAAGATCCGTATCTTTTCTTGCATCTTCTCCTGAGATCTTGTAGATCAGACGCTCTAAGTTGCTGGAGATCAGAATATCCATGGACGGAGATGTTGTAAGAACAAATTCACGGTTACGGTCATAAGTTCCTGTCTGGAAAAAGTCATAGAGAACTTTGTTCTCATTGGATGCACAGATCAGCTTTGCAATCGGGATTCCCATATTCTTTGCGTAGTATGCAGCCAGAATATTTCCAAAGTTACCGGTCGGTACAACTACATTGATCTCTTCATCTTCCGCAATCTCTTCATTCTGAAGAAGCTTCGCATAAGCATATACATAATATACAACCTGCGGAACCAGACGTCCGATATTGATGGAGTTGGCAGATGAGAACTGGTAGCCTGCTTCATTTAACTCTTTTTCCAGCTCTTTGTTCTCGAACATTGCCTTCACACCGCTCTGTGCGTTGTCAAAGTTACCGTGGATCGCAACAACAGAAGTATTGTCTCCTTTCTGTGTTACCATCTGCAGCTCCTGTACGTGGCTGACTCCGTTCTTCGGATAGAATACGATGATCTTGGTTCCTTCTACATCTGCAAATCCTGCAAGTGCAGCTTTTCCTGTGTCCCCGGATGTTGCAGTCAGAATGACGATCTCATTCTTCACCTGATTTTTCTTTGCAGAAGTAGTCAGAAGGTGCGGAAGAATGGAAAGTGCCATATCTTTGAATGCGATCGTTGCTCCGTGGAACAGTTCCAGATAATAAGCATCCTCCACCTTCGCAAGCGGTGCAATCTCTTCAGTATCAAACTTACTGTCGTAAGCCTTTGCGATACAGTTCTTCAGCTCTTCTTCTGTAAAGTCTGTCAGGAATTCCTTCATAACTGTATATGCGATCTCCTGATAGGTCATTTCTTTGAGCTCACCAAGCGACACCGGAAGCTTCGGAATCGAAACCGGTACAAATAATCCGCCGTCATCTGCCAGCCCTTTTAAGATTGCCTGGGAAGCTGTTACTGTCTTTTCTGCATCTCTTGTACTCTTATAAAGTAAATTCATGGTTCTCCACCCTTCTTATTCTTTCTGATTCACTTCAGCAATCTGCTAAAGTATTTTCCTATTTAGCGATTATAGCATAAGAATCTTTCAAGTGCAATGCCATCCTTATCTGCGTTTCCACATTCGTCCCCACATCCGGCTCAGAAGAAAACACAGGAGAAGTGCCCCGGTCAGAATAACGCCGATCAGAAATACCAGAATCTTTACATAAGATCCATCTCCTGTTGCAACCGTCTTTGCTTTCTCAGTTTCCTTTGGCTTTTCCGGACTTTCCGGTTTTTCCTCTTCTACCTGCTTTTCCTTTTTATAGGTTACACTCTGTCCTTCGTCCTCCAGATCTGCGTGCACTGCAACCAGCTTCTCTTCCAGATACACTTCCTCAAATACAACAACCTGTTCTCCGTTAAGCTTCGTTGCATCAAACGTAAATTCCATCTGAAGTTCTCCGGAATCTGTATCCGGGATCAGCTTTTTCTCTGCTGTTACTTCTTTTCCATCCTGGAGAACCGGCTCTTTGGTCTCCTTATTCATTAGTGTGCCTTTAACTACATATTCTTTTCCAATCTCCAGATTTTTCCATTTTACCTGATCTATGACCGTTACCTGTTCTGTCCGTTTCCCGTTATGCGTTCCCGTTTCCCGGTCAGATGCTCTTGTCCCGATCTCCGGTACGGGATGTTCATCATTTGTCAGTGTCCCCAGATCAATTACTCGCATTTCCTTTGTTACTTCCACCTCAAACGCAGGAATCAGCATCCGGTCTTCATTATTTTTACAAGACAGTTCTTCCACCAGATACGTTCCATAAGGAAGCGCTCCTCTTGTATTATCCGGAGTTCCTTCCCCGAACCAGATCCCATCTTCACTTGTTTCCCCCTTATTCGTGTTGACCGTATGCAGATTCCAGTACGCACCGGTCGAAGCCTCCCCGTTTTTGTCTGTCCGGATCACATGGCTCTCCCCAGTTGCCTGCGATGTGATCCGAAATGGGATATCCGCCAGTCTTTTCAAGGTTTTATCTGCCGCTTTCACCAGCTTTAAATCCCCACGGATGAGCTTTTCCTTTATTTCCACTGGATTCCATATTTTCAGGGCTTTATAGCTTCCATTTTGCTCCGTTCCAGTCCTGATACAATGTGTAACGGTGTCCACCAGATACCCTTCCGGCGCATGCATCTCCCATACCGTAATCGTTCCAAGCGGAAGCTCGTTATTTTCAAAAAACGGATCTCCGCTGATCAGGTGCGCCTCATCCATCCGGACCACACCATCCGCATCCGACTTCAGCTTCCAACTCCTGAGCGGCACCTTCACACCGATCTCATTTTGATTGTCAAAAATGCTATCAAAAAATGCCACATGAAATTCAGCTCCCGCAAGAGAAAGTCCTGCCTGCGCCTGCCCTTTCCCTGTTTCCGCATCCTGCTTCCGGATCAGGATTTCCACCTTTGTCTTTTCCGGTTCATCCTGACACTCATAAGTCACGGTCTGTCCGGCATTCACCGTGATCTGCCGCAGCTTTGTGTCCAGTACATAACCTTTCGGTGCTTTAGTCTCTTTGATGTCATAGGAACCCTCCGGCAGATTTTCTGCCTTCCCATATCCTTTCTTGTCTGTCCGGATTACGCAGACTGCCTCGGATGTCCCACTTTTACAGACGGTATACTCTGCCCCTTCCAGTGAGTAGAGCTGATTATCAGCCGTAATCTCTGACCTTGCAGAGCTCTTCATGATCTCCAGGCTTCCGTTATGGGTTGTCTTAAAAAGATATATCGTTGATCTGGATTTTGCCACAAGCTGTGAAATCTGATTGCCACTCGACGGGATAGATGCCGAATGCCAGAACCGGTTATCGTTGCTATTATCTCCCCAGAAAAATCCGATATGGCAGTCTGCATCTTCTTCCTCCCAGGAAACCGGTTCAAAATAGATCACATCTCCTTTTTGCGCTTTTCCGCCCGCAAGCAGCTCCTCAATGGTGTTGTAATGATAGGATTCCACGGCATTGTCTGTCATCCAATGAAACCAGTTGCTCGCATTGACCTTGCCGCCACGGAGACTTCCTTTGTCAATTCCTGACAGATCCGCTCCACATTTTTCCAGAACATAAGCGACAAACCCGGTACAGTTCATTGCCCCATTTCCACCGTAGGCTCCGTTCGGACGCATGCAGTTCTCTGCTGTCAGAGGATATCCGCTGTAAGGCGTTCCCAGATAATAACCGTCCTTTTCGTGTTTTTTTAACTCCTCAAGCACTTTTCCCGGCTCTGCTCCTAATTTTTCATCAAGTTTTACAATCGTTTCTTTCTTTGCGATTCTCTCTGCTGAGTTTGCAGATACGACAGGCATACTGCTGCCCGACAATGATACTACCGCCAGAATCACACTTAGTATTCCGGCAAAATGATTCTTCATATATTTCATAAAAGTTTCTCCTTCTGCCTTTTCAGGTCAGAAAAGAGAATATAAAAGACGAGTACCCTTACTATAAAGGAAGAGCACCCGCTTGTCAATAGTATTTTATTGTTGATCTGCCTCCAGAACGATCACACTTCTCGGTCCCACAAGAATTCTTTCCTCCGAAATCCGTACCGGATTCTGATAAATTTCCTGCTTTTTATCTCCAGTATTTGCCGCCACATGCCAACTATATCCGCCCGGAAGTTGTGGAAGTTCTACCCAGACACCTTCCCAGTATGGATTCATCAGAAGATACACACAGTCTTCTTTTGCCATTTTGTTATCATATCCGGCAAACATGACTGCCGCCGTCCGGATCTCCGGTCTGGAAAAATCCAGTTTCCACGGCACTTCACCGTGAAAGCTGATCTCCGGAAATCCAAGACTGCTCGCCCCTGCATCTCCTGTGATCGACGGATGCCGTTTCCGAAATGCCGTCATATAAGCACAAAAATCAAATACATCCTGAAACTTTTCTTTTCTTGTCCAGTCCAGCCAGGAAATCTCGTTATCCTGACAGTAGGCATTATTATTCCCGAACTGAGTATTGCCAAACTCATCACCTGCAAGGAACATCGGTGTCCCTCTGCTGCAAAGCAGGACCGCAAAAGCATTTTTCATCATCCGGTGGCGCAGTTCAACAACCATCACCTGATCGGTGTCCCCCTCTGCCCCACAGTTCCAGCTCCGGTTATCGTCACTTCCATCAAGATTTCGCCATCCATTAGCCTCATTATGCTTCTGGTTATACGAATAAAGATCATACAGGGTAAATCCATCATGGCAGGTCAGGAAATTCACAGAAGCATGTTTTCCGCGGATTCTGGTATCATAGATGTCCGGAGAACCGGCAATTCTCTGAAGCGCTGCTCCTGCTGCCCAAAGTCCCCCTTTTAAATATTCCCGCACGTCATCCCGGTATCTTCCGTTCCACTCTGACCATCTGCGGAATGCCGGAAAACTTCCGACCTGATAAAGTCCGCCGGCATCCCACGCCTCCGCGATCAGCTTTGTGTCTGCAAGCAGCGAATCATAGGCAAGATTTTTTACGAGTGGTGGATTTTCCATCGGTGACCCATCCTCATTTCTTCCCAGGATCGAAGCAAGATCAAACCGGAAGCCGTCCACCCGGTACTCTGCCACCCAGTATCGCAGACAATCCTGGATCATTTTGATCACCACCGGATGATTACAATTCACAGTATTTCCACAGCCACTGAAATTATAATATTTTCCATCGGGTGTCAACATATAATAAACCTGATTGTCAAATCCTTTAAACGAAATAAACGGTCCGCATTCATTTCCTTCTGCCGTATGGTTAAACACCACATCTAGGATTACTTCAATCTGGTTATCATGCAGTTCCCGGATCAGTTCTTTTAATTCTACTCCTTCCCGGTTGTATTCCGTTGATGCTGCATAGCTCGTATTCGGCGCAAAAAAGCTGACTGTATTATACCCCCAGTAATCAATCAGTTTCTTTCCATCAACCTCACGACTCCCCTGCAGTTCATCAAATTCAAAGATCGGCATTAGCTCCACCGCATTAATCCCCAGTGTTTTCAGATAAGGAATTTTTTCTTTGATTCCGGCAAAGGTTCCAGGATGACGGACACTTTTGTCCATCTTCGTGAATCCCCTGACATGCATCTCATAGATGATCAGTTTTTCCATCGGGATCTTATCCGGCTTTTCATTGCCCCAGAAGAAATTATTCCGGACTACTCTGGCACGATATCCCCCTGTATTTAGTGCTTTTCCCCATACACTCTGCCCGGTAACTGCCTTTGCATACGGATCCAGTAAAATATGCTTTTTATCAAACAGCAGACCTTCCTTTGGTTTCCACGGTCCGTCCAGCCTGTACGCATATTCAAATTCTTCAATATCCAGTCCGAATACCATCATGGAAAATACATCCCCGATCCGGCAGTTTTCCGGGAATGGGATCACCGCATAAGGTTCCGGTTCCTTTCTGTGAAACAGAAGAAGTTCACATGTCACAGCCCCTTTTGAATGCACTGTAAAATTAACTGCCGACTGAAATGCAGTCGCACCCTCATCACGATACAGTCCGGGACAGATTTCAAATCCATTTACATTTTCTGTCGGAACCCATCTTGGCATCATTTCTTCCAGCATTTTACCAGCTCCTTCCATGTCATGTTTTCAGTATAGCACATTTTTCCGTTTACACATCTTTCCTTTCTGTATATAATATAAAGGATTACATATTTTTTGCAGCAGACTCAAGGAGGTTTTTTATGACTGCACAGCATCTATATTATTTATTTCAGTGCTTCTTTATATATGCCTTTTTAGGCTGGTGTACAGAAGTTGCGTTTGCCGCTTTTAAAGAACGTCGTTTTGTCAACCGTGGATTCTTAAATGGCCCGATCTGTCCGGTATACGGTTTCGGCGTGGTTGCAGTCATTCATTTTCTGACACCGCTTCGTTCCAACCTGCTCCTGCTATATCTCGGAAGTGCTATTCTTGTTACTGCAATCGAATGGCTGACCGGGTTCATTCTCGAAAAGGTTTTCCATAACAAATGGTGGGATTATTCTAATATGCCGCTCAATCTGAATGGATATGTGTGCCTTTTGTTTTCTCTGATCTGGGGAGTGTTCTGTGTTTTCATCGTAGATGTATTCCATCCACTGATTGACACACTGCTCTCACACATTCCTTTCCTTGTCGGTATCATTCTTGTATGTATTCTGGTGATTGCCGGACTTGCCGATCTCTATGTAACAGCATCCGGTATCCTGAAGCTCAATAAACGTCTTGAAAAAATGCAGGCCATTGCAGACGAACTTCATCAGATTTCCGACAAGCTTGGTGAATCAATCTACAAGCGTACCATTACAGCTATGGAAAAACAGGAAGAGTTCAAAGATACTGTATCTGAGAAGCAGGAAGAATTTAAATCTGCTATTTCCGAAAAACAGGAAGCAATTTCAGACACTCTTGCCGATGTTTCTGACGAAGTAAAAGAACGGATTGCTCTTCTTCGCAGAAGCTACCTGGAAAATGTCAAAGCAACTTCTCATATGCAGAAGCGTATCATGAAAGCTTTCCCGAAAATGCAGAGCCGCAACTACAAAGAATCCTTTGAAGATCTTAGAAACAAACTGAAGGAAATGTCTCTCAAAAAATAACAGGTTGTAAAAAATCCATCTGGTTTTCTTTTAAAAAAAGAAATCAGATGGATTTTTTATCTTTAAAATTATGATGTGAGTGTCAAAAGTAAATTTTACCACTCACTAATGTTTCCTCTTGATCTTGTCCAGATACGGAATCTCAATTGGATCGATTGCATCAAGTGGCTGTTCTTTATTGATCTTCTTTTTGCGTGTGTGCTTTTTCAGAAGTGCACCACCCCGGTTATAAAACCAGAAAGAAAAGATCAGAAGTTTATTGAATTTTCCAATTTTGTCTTTTGTCGTCTTCGTGTAATACTCCCCACCGGACTGGATCTCTCCTTTTTCCCTGATCTGCCGGATCAGATCCAGCTCTGTCTCAATCCGTACCGGAAATTCCGTATACCCCATGCCGACGCAGTCCAGCTTATGCGCATCACTTCCTCCGGTTCCCGGTTTTCCATATTTTTCAGCAAGATACTTCGCCCCTTCATTGGACTGTGGTGGCTCACATGCATTGAAAGTCTCTATAAAATCAAATTTTTCAATCAACTCCGGAGATTTCTGCCATCTTTTCGTATTCGTAAAACTCAGATACTTTTCCCCACACGGATGTGCCGGTCCACAGATTCCTCCATTGTGATGCACAAAATCAATCAGCAGCGAAAGCGGAAGCCCTCTCAGCTCCAGAAGGCGCATCTTTACTCCCTGTGGCATAATGATCAGAATGTGCCCCGCATCCAGTGTATCATACTCTATTCCTTTCAATACGACAAAATCTTTGTATTTTCTCCCTTTGATCGTATTCTTCCAGTGCCGATATCCATTATAGGTGTCATGATCTGTAACCAGCATTCCGCCAATGCCTTTAGACTGCAGCTTTTTAATAAATTCTTCAATCGGCACTTTGCTGTCAATTGATCCTTCTCTTACATGACAATGCATATCTATCTTCATATTTTCATCTCCAGATCTTATATCGTTGATACTATTTTTATTATACCTCTTTTTTTATAACGCTGCAAGAAATACCGTTTTCTTCCAGCCATTCCGGATCAGATGCAAAAGGGGCTGTAAAATAAGTCCCTAATATAAGAAACGCCAATTCCGGAAAATGTCG
>OLFT01002295.1_pt1 | contig 16791 bp, 17 predicted proteins | sample 1604921 | NCBI WGS metagenome assembly OLFT01 (sample SAMEA3888897, study PRJEB22519) | human gut metagenome | biome: human gut; feature: human-associated habitat; material: faeces | place: Denmark | collected 2013 | reverse complement strand
TAAAAGCTCATCGAGGCTGAGTGCCATCGCTCGCTGCGGTACACTTACCTAAAGTAAACCATGAAGGGAGACATTACCTATGAAGAAGATCGTTTTGGCTTGCGGTGCTGGCGCTGCTACTTCCACGCTTGTTGCCCAGAAGGTCGCCACCATGCTCGACGCCAACGGTTACGCCGACAAGTACGAGATCGTGCAGTGCGCCATCTCCGAGGCCAAGGACGTTTGCGACGAGGGCGCCGATCTGCTGATCGCCACCACCGTTGCCCCCGAGGGCCTCACCTGCCCGTACGTGAGTGGCGTGCCCTTCATGACCGGCATGAACCGCGTTGCCGCCGAGAAGGCCGTTCTCGACGTCATGGCTCAGTAGGCGCTGACTGCATGAGTGAGCAGAACGCCAACCCGGTCGAGCTCTTTGGCATGCGCGTTGCCCATGTGGGCATTAACGCCGCCGACCCGGCAGACGCCCTGGAGATCGCGGAGCTGTTCTCGACGATGATGGGCCTGCCTGTTATCGAGACCCCGGTTTCGTACTTCAACGATTCGCTGGTCGAGGTCATGAAGCAGAACGGTCGTGGCACCAAAGGCCACATCGGCTTTGCCGTTAACGACATCGATGCAGCTGAGAAGTGGTTTGCCGAGCGCGGGCTCGAGGTCAACGAGGAGTCGCGCGCGCTGCTACCCGACGGTGGTACCAAGCTCGTGTACTTTAAGCGCGAGTTCGCCGGCTTCGCCGTGCACCTGTGCCGCGAGTAGCGCACAAGCTGTCATAGCTAGCAAAAAGGGATAGGGCTGCGTGGCCCTATCCCTTTATTTATGCCGAGGGGCTTCCTACCGCGGCAGGCGAATCGTAAAGCGGCTGCCGACGCCCTCGACCGAGGTCACACCGATGACGCCGCCGTGGCTGTCGACGATCCACTTGGCGATCGCAAGCCCCAGACCCGAACCCTGTGCGCCGGCATCGCGCGCGTTGTCGGCACGGTAGAACCGCTCGAACGCGTGAGCTGCGGATTCCTGGTTCATGCCGATGCCCTCGTCCTCAACACTTATGTCGATCGTGCCCGCGCCCGCATCCGGCGTTATGCCAAATGTGACGGTCGTTCCCGCATCCGAGTACTTGGCGGCGTTTTGCACGATCACGCGCAGAGCCTGCTTCACGAGCGCCACGTCAACGGGCGCGTCGCAGCGCGGGTCGCTGACAAGTGCAGCGTCAAAGGCCAGCCGATACGTGTGCTCGGTATCGATCATCTGCGATTCCTCGCATACCTCGCCGACCAGTGCAGCCAAGTTGGTATGCGCGCGCCGCAGGACCGTGCGCCCGGCATCGCCGCGCGCCAAAAACAGCAGCTGCTCCACAAGCTCTTGCATGTGCTCGCTTTCGGCTTTAAGGGACGCGATGGATTCCGCCAGCACGTCCGGGTCGTCCTTACCCCAGCGGTCGAGCATGTTCACGTAGCCCTGAATCACCGCGATGGGCGTGCGCAGCTCGTGGCTCGCGTCGTTGACAAAGCGCATCTGCTGCAGCTTGGCCTCTTGCATCTGGCGCAGCAGGCGGTTGAGTGCGACCTCGATGCTTGCCAGGTCGGCGTCGCCGGTGGTGACGCTCGGCGAGTCGACGCTTGCGCGCTCGATGGCCTGCTCCAGTGTTTCCATTTTGCCGCCGGCGAGTTGCATGCGGCCGAGTTCGTCCACGCGCAGGGCCAGATCGTTGAGCGGCGCCATGGTGCGGCGCACGCGGCGGGCGCCGCCGAGCATGTTGAGCACGCTGATGACCTGCCAACCCACAACGACAAGGTAGAGAGGCCATAGCGTGACGAGGTCCTGCGCGAGGGGGAAAGTCTTGGTGGTACGCGCAAGCTCGACGGTATAGGTGAGCGTTGTCAGGTCCCAGCCGCGCGCGGGCGTCAGCGTCATGCCGCGAACGGTGGCGCTGGGGATCCATCCTGCGGTAAACGCGCCGTTGGGCAGCGTCTGGTTGTATCCATAGACAAGGATCGCCGCCACAATCACTACTAGCAGCAGGTCGAGCCAAACGTAGCTCATCAGGCGGCGCCACATATAGCTCCAGTTGATGGCGCGGGCGATGGAGGTGACGCGCTTGGCCTCGGCGTTACGCGCGGCAGACATAGCCCACCCCGCGCACGGTCTGGATGATGCGGGCGCCGCCGGCGTCCTCGATCTTGGCGCGTAGATGCGCGATGTGCACGTCGACGTTGTTGGTGTCGCCCATGTATTCGTAGCCCAGCGCTTCGTGCGCGATGCGTTCGCGTGTGAGCACGGTCTCGGCATGCGCCATAAGCAGGGCGAGGACATCGAACTCGCGGGCCGTGAGCGCAATGGGCGAGCCGCCGACCGTGACTTCGCGGCGGTCGGGGTCGAGCGCAACCGAGCCCACGGCGAGCGTGGCGGGGGAGAGCGAGGCGGAAACCTGGGTCGAGTCACTGACCGGGGGCATCGCAGTGGCGCCGACACCCGTGCCGCCTGCCGCGCCCGTCCCGATGCCGCCAACGCCCGAAGCCGCCCGCACGGCCTCCGAGCGCTTCAGCGCCACGCGGATCCGTGCGAACAGCTCCTCAATCGCAAACGGCTTGGTCAGGTAATCGTCGGCGCCGGCATCGAGCCCGGCCACCTTGTCCATCACGGCATCGCGCGCGGTGACCATTATCACCGGCACATCCTTGTGCTTGCGGACGCGCCGCAGCACCTCCATGCCGTTGAGCTGCGGTAACAGCACGTCGAGCAGAATCAGATCGTAGTCGCGCTCCAGCGCCAGGTCCACGGCGGTGCGGCCGTCGGCGGCGTGCTCCACCTGGTAGCCCTCGTGCTCCAGCTCGAGCGTCACAAAGCGGGCGATTTTCTCCTCGTCCTCTACGATTAGGATCCGTGCCATGCGTGCCCCCCGTCTGCGATTACTTGTCGTCGTTGAGATTTTGTTTGATGTCGTCCGCGGCATCGGCAGCGTGATTCATAAGGTTGTTGATGCTGCCGGGCACGTCGCCGTCGCTGTCGATGCGGTAGCGCATGCCAAAGAACAGGCCAATCAGCATCAGCCATATCGTGGCGCCCCAAGCAAACAGCGCGACGATGGGGATCAGGATGGGGATGTTGAGGATGATCGCATCGTGGCGCGTGGCAATAAACTTGGTGCCCAGGCTCAGGCGGAAGAGCTTTTTGAGGTACTCCCACACGCTGTCCATCTTCTTGGAGAAGTCGGTCTTTTCGCTCGACTTCTCGTAGGCGGCCTGCGCGGCGACCATCTCGGCCGAGGGTTCGTCGACCGGCGCGGACTCGGTGGCGGCGTGCGCCGACGTGGTCTGGGTCTTGCCTTGCGACTCGAGCCAAATGATGGCGTCCAAAACGTTGCCGTCGGCGGCGTCGAGCGCGGCCTTGGCATCGGTGTAGCTCACGTTGCACTTGGTGCGGATGGTTTCAACTTTTTCGAGGTCGTCCATGACCTGTCCTTTCGTTCGATGGGCGCGACGCCGGGCGATCTGCCCGGGCGCGAGCGTTGCGTTCGGCGGCCTGCGTGGCGCCGCCCCGCCCTTGGTCGAACTCTATAGTGCAGGTTATAGATTAAGCGATTCTTGAGCCAAGATTAATGTTGGATGAGTTTTTGGGTGGCGGTGGGGAAGGGAGAGATGCCTTTCTGGATAGCTAGCAGCGAGGTCTAATACTTTTCCCGAGAAGTGAACGAGCTAAAACGGACCCCCGAAGCATCGACACTTTAAAGGTGCCGTTTCCTGCGGTTTCAATGCTGAAATCCCACGATTTTGCCGCCGAAAAATGCGGCTGTTTCAGGGGTCCAAAAACAGCCGTTCACTTCTCGGGAAAAGTATTAGACCTCGATAGCGGGGGATGGGGTGCCGGTGCAAAACGGCGTCAAGGGTTGGTCGAGCAGGCGGTTTCTCCATTGATGTCCGCACGACATGTGACGCTTGCCCTGCCGCCCTGCTCTGCCGCGGCGGCATGTACCCAAACAACGGTCCTCTAAGGAGTTCGATATCGATGAGTGATAACACCAAGCATCTCGCAAAGAAGTGCGTCAAGAACGCGGGGCCGTGCCTCGCGCTGTGCCTTGCCGGCGCAACGGTCGCGCTGCTGGCTGTTCTGGGGCCGTTTGATGTGCTCCGAAGTGCCAGTTCTCTGCATGTTTGCATGGCTCTTGCCGGCGCCATGATGACCGGCGGCGTGCTCGATCTGGTTTTTTGGGTGCTTGACCCGTTTGGATGGAAGAACGAAGGGTAAGCCCTAAGGGATGGAAGGGCTGGAACGGTTGGCTTAGTGATCGTGCAGAATGTGGGCTAGCGACTTACAGGGAAGTGGTAATCCGATGACGGTCTATGTAACAGGCGATATTCATGGCGGCGCTGACATGCAAAAGCTCCGCGATTGGGAGCTTGGGGATAGCCTGGCGAGCGACGACTATCTCATCATCGCGGGCGACTTTGGCTTTCCCTGGGACTTTTCTACCGAGGAATGTGCCGATATTGCTTGGCTGGAGTCGCGCCCCTACACCGTGCTGTTTGTCGACGGCAACCACGAGCGTTTCGATCACTGGGCGGAACGCCCCATGGAGTTGTGGCACGGTGGGCTGACGCAGCGCCTGTCGGATACCTCGCCCATACGGCGCCTGACGCGCGGCGAGGTTTTTGAGCTCGACGGCTCAACGATCTTCACCATGGGCGGTGCCACGAGCGTGGACAGGGAATACCGCGTGCCGTATTCCAGCTGGTGGCCTCAGGAGCTCCCGGACGAGCGCGATTTCGATACCGCGCGGGCCAAGCTCGACGAGGTCGGCTGGAAGGTCGACTGCGTCATCACCCATACCTGCTCGACGCGCATGCTCTCGCCGACGCTCTACCCGGACCCAGGCTGGGAACGCCCTGATGTGGACCGGCTGACCGGATTCCTCGACGAGCTCGAGGACCGCCTGGACTATAAGCACTGGTATTACGGCCATTTTCACCGAGACGGCAACCCGGACGAACGGCACACGGTGCTGTACGACCGGATCGTGAGGCTCGGGGACAAACTCCTGCCGTGGGGTGCGTACTGATGACGGTCTATGTGACGGGCGACGTGCACGGCAGGGCCGAGTACGGGTCCAGCCGGTTTGCATTCAAAAATTGGCCGCTGGGCCGGACCCTGACGCGCGATGACGCGGTGATCGTGGCCGGCGACTTCGGCTTTGTCTGGGATGGATCCAACGCCGAGAAATACTGGCTCGACTGGTTCGAGTCGAAGCCGTGGACCACGTGTTTCGTAGACGGCAACCATGAGAACCACCACGCCCTGGCTGGGCTGCCGGTGCGGGAGTGGAACGGCGGGCTCGTCCATGAGGCGCGACCGCGCGTGCTGCACCTGATGCGCGGCGAGGTGTTCGACATCGACGGGCTCACGGTCCTTGCCATGGGCGGCGCCGCGAGCAACGACAGGCAGTATCGCAGGGAGGGGAGGAGCTGGTGGCCCGAGGAGATGCCGAGCGAGGAGGAGATGGAGCACTGCCGCGCCTCGCTCGACCGCGTGAGCTGGAGAGTCGATTGCGTTGTGACTCACGAGGCTCCTGCTGCCCTGGCAGAGAAGAGCTGTGCCGCGAGCGCGGACGCGAGTATCGGGGCGACCGGCTTCAGCGATTCCTTGGCGAGCTCGACGGGCGGCTCGGCTACCGCGCCTGGTTCTTCGGCCACTACCACGGCGACGAGTGGCGTGACGCCAGGCATCGCCTTATCTACCGAGACATCGTGTCGGTCGAAGATGCTGCGCCCGCTTCTAGAAACCTTCTAGAAGCGCTCTAGAAGGTTTCTAGAAATTAGGCGCCATATGGACTATTCCAATTCAAAAGTCTGGTCGAGGGAGTTCGACCCGGCACCAATCCCGTCGACTTTCACTTCGATGGGAGACATGTCGTTGAGGTCAAAAATCGACACACCGTCGCATTCGCCTCCCGGCGCAAGCCCTTGCGAAGAGAAGTGATCTTCCTGCAAATCGGCAGCAAACCCGCGAGATAGCATCTGCTTATTTTGATAAGCCGTGATGTAGCTACCAACAGCGCATGAATCTGCCGATCGGTTGTTAATGGCGTGCCAGCGAACAACGACAACCTTCCCGCCATCGCCAGTCGAGGAATCATGCACCTCGACGCCGGTGACTGAATACTTCATCTTGCCGTAAACCCCGTCTTCCTGCGCGTTATCAGAATCGGCGACCTGAACTGCCGTCTGATAATCGTCTGCCTGGCTGCACCCAGAGGTCATAACTAGGGCGGCTGCCAGAACACCCGCAGCCCCAAAGTTCCGAGCTAGGTTGATTGCCTTTTTAACAGAGAGATGCTCCATCGATTACTCCAAACTTAATTGTTTTTGAATGCCATCAGCCAAACAGCCAAGCCCCAATGAGCATGACCACTGAAACTGCCGTAAGCGAAGCCCAGACGGCATTTTGACGGGTGATGACACCGTTGATGGTGAGCGGATTTGCGCCGGCACCATCAATGACAGTCCAGACGAGTGGCGTGACCAAAAAGACGACTAGCCCTGCCGTTATCAACTCACGGCGAGACGGCCTTAGCTTGTCGGACATATCTACACGCCCCTCGTCTGGGTCATGACCTCGACCTTGGCCTCGGCCATCAGGTCACGCTGGGCGAGGAGGGAGACGTTGAGATCGGCCTGAGCCTTGGCCGCGGCGTCGACCGCACCCCTCATGCTTTCAATTCGATCGTCTTTTGCGGCTGATTCTGCCAAGAGCTGATTGTTCTCGGAATCGAGCTTCTTGAGCTGCGAGAGGTAATCGGCGACGGCGGCGTGGAGCTCATCGTTCTCAATCTCCAAGCTCGCAGTATCCAGCTCGAATTTCTCTTTGATGGCGGCGACCTGCTCGACGCAATTAGATTTGATGCTCTGAATCTGTTCCATTGCACTTTTCTTGGCAGCGTCGGCGTCCTCGCGGGCAGCACGAGCCTCCATCGCGGCAGCTTCGGCAGCGCCCACGATGATGCGCTTGACCCGCTCGACCGCCTCATCGAGGACGGCCGATGCGTCGAGCGCAGCCTTCACGCCGGGAGTGGCGTTAGGGTGGTAGCCATCGACCAAGCGGGCGACGGTATCGGCCTGCGAGAGACCAAGGCTCGTGCTGATGTCCTTTATGGCGTCACGGGTCTCCGATGAGACATTCAGGCTGGTCATTTTCTTTTCGGACTGGACTTGGTTTTCGGCCATGATGCGGCACTCCAATCAACAACGGGCATGGCTCCGCCATGCCATATGGCTGGGAACAATGCACGGCCGCTGTTGAGTTGTCTTTTTCCTGCGATCGGTGAGTTCTAAAAAGGCGTCTCAAGTCATGCGTTCACGCAGGTTTTCGGTTAGAGAAATACCGCACCCTTATATAGTAACGCCGCCGCACTCGGGCCTATTAGGCAAATCGCGAAACGACAGACGGACTTATTTCCTGACGCCCACCAATCCGCGTTCACGAAGGATGCGGTACAGCGTTGATTTGGAGACGCCAGTCGCAGCGCAAATATCGGGAATAGGAGTCTCTCCTCCAAGATAGAGCCTTACTGCAGCATCGGCTTTGACGCCGGCAGTGCGAGGCCTGCCACCCACGTTGCCGCCGTGGCTCCGTTTGACGGCGATACCCTCGGCCTGGCGTTGCCTGATCAGATCTCGCTCAAGTTCCGCGGTGCAAGCATGGGTGCCAAGCACGAAGCGCCCGAATGCGGTATCTAGATCCACGGGCTGTTTCAGGGACGTGAGCTTCACGCCGAGGTTTCGAAACATAAGGTCATAGTTGAGCAGCTGCCTGGTCGATCTGGTCAAGCGCTCCCAGGATTCGACCACCACCTCGTCGCCCGCCCGCATCTTCTTGAACAGGCGCTTCTGCTGCGTCCGGTCGCCGTCCTGGGCACCCGTGACCTTGTCCTTGTAGATATGGCCATAGGCCACGCCAGCGTTCACCAGAGCCTCGATCTGGCGGTCCAACCTCTGGTCTTTCGTGCTCACGCGAGCATATCCGTAACGTGTCATTTCAGCCTCCTGCCTTGTATTTGATTTTCCCATGGGAATTGACGCGGAGGTTTTGACACTGGGTTTTGGCACTCGACGTTCACGGCATCGAGGGTTCGATTCTCGAGTGCCCAGAGGCATACCTTTTGAGACTGTTTAATTTGAACAATAACAGAGGTGTACCAGTTAACCGGGGTAGTCGCAGATTCGGTTAGAATTGATGTCACGGCGCATTCCGTGCGCGGGCGGCCGACGATTTGATCGGAGGTCACCATATGCTGAAATTCCTTAACGCGCTGGCCGCTCTTGCAACGGTCGGCACGTTCATCATCGCGTTTTTAAACTCGTATGAGGTTCGGATTAAGGTCCGTAGGCGTACGCGCGGTGCGGACAGTGGACGGCATTTGCGCCACAAGCGCAAATAAGAATGCCCGGGGGTCGGAGCCCGGGCATTTAACAAAGACTGAAAACTAGGCCGCCCGCGCTCCATGTTGCTTACACGGGATGCGTCGTTTTCTGTTGTCATTCTACCCTCTTTGGGCAGATAAAACCACCGTACGCTTGGGTTCTCATGCGAGTTCATCCATCATCCATGCGGCGTGATCGCAACAGTGGGAGCCGTCCAGGACGGCTCATCTTACAATCGAATGAATTGCAGCTGCCGAATTGATCTCCATAAACATGACGCGGCTGTAGAATGAAGCAGGGTCGAAACGAAGCAGTTCCCGGACAATTGGCGTCCGGCCAGACACTTCGGTTCGGCCCTTTCTCATGCGCATTTCTAGAAACGCCTAGTACGGATACAGGTCTGGACTAGGTCCACTCATCGCCAGCGACATGTATTCCGAAATGATTGCGAATCGCTTTTGATGCGGTGCCTGACGGCACCTATGATCCGCTCGCGAAGCTCGCTGACTTATATATCTCTTATTTACATCGCCCGGGGAGCGAAGCGACGCCGGCGCTGAGGGCTGACGGTTGGCACGCCTCGCGCTGATGACTTGCTGATTGTAATAACTGGTCGCGAGGTCTAATTAGCTTGGTGGTTGAATTGTTAGGCGGTGGAGCATCCACAGAGTCCGGGCACAATCGTGGACCCTCCCTAAATCTTCGAAACCAGCATTGCAGCTGGGAAAGCCTCACCCGCCCCTTGGCCTTTTGCTCGACGATCTCGCGGGACTCCGCATGGCTACGCCCATGCATCCGGACCGTTCGTTTTAACGCGCCGGCCGTCCTCACCGGCACCCCCGTACATGGCGGAACCCGGGGTTGGGCTCAGAATCCGTCACGGCTGCATGCTCATCGTGATCCTCTTTGCTTGACGTTGCGGCTTATCACCGCGACACGTGTGTTGCCACACGGCTATCCAACCAACTCCTGATCTTCGGCTGTTCGCCTACTTTCCTGCAGTTTTCCAGCAGGACAATCGCTCTGAATCCGGCACGCCGTCTCCGCCCAGAAGGGCCGAGGCGGCGCAGGGGTCACATGGAGGGCACTACCCCCGTCGAAGTCTCCGTAGAGACGGGACAATGAACCTGTACAGCTCAGTCTCCGATTATTCGAGCCCTTGGCTACCTTTTTGAACGGGTCTTAAACCCGTGCCGACCGGGAACGGCATATGTCCGCTCCCATAAAAAACGGGAGCCGTGCGAGCCGGCTCCCGTTTGCGTTTTCTAACTGTCATCCATAGCGTGACCTGCGGGTCCCTGCTATCATTGGATGTGCCAGGAGTGCTGTTTGCATTTTTAGCACAACTGGCAAGTAGAAACGCGAGTTGGTAGCTCGCCTCTACACCGTGCGGAGGTGTTGGTAGCACCCGAGCACAATCTTGATGGTATCACGCCCGCCCGTCTTTTCGGCGGGTGGGTTGCCATTTTTTTATGCCTCTACCTGCGGAAACTATAGTATACCTCAGTAACTCATGCCTCACCGCTCTACCGGGGCATGAGCGCTTTACTCCGCCCCGACAGGCAGTTCGAGGCTAGCGAGGCGTGTCGCCGCGAGCGTAATCGCCGCGATCGACGACGCGATCGTCCATCTGTCGCAACACGGCGCTACCGCTGTGCGCCTGGCCGGCGGCGCGAACGCGGTCGTCGCCGGCATCGACAACGCCGCCGGCGTAACGGTTGCGAATCTCCCTTGCGTAACCGCGCCGGGCAAGAAGCTCATCACGTACGGCGGGATCTTCGAGCAGATCTTCATCACACTTCGGTGCAATGAATTTAGGGAATGTGTTATAGGCCACGCCCTTGCTCGCTTTCGCCTGCTCGACCCACGCCGAGTATGCTTTCTTGAGACGCTTGATGTAAATCTCACAGCGTTTCTCGTACGGCAACGCTCGCTCGGCTTCCAACACGTTATTTCCGAAAGCCGTCTGCAACGACTTCAACGCGAAGCGCCCGTCGAGACGGGTCAGGTTGAAAGTGCACTTCGGATTGCCGGCCTCTTTGATATCGAGATCTGTCGCATAGACTCGATTGTTCTTGATGAAAATGTCTACGCCCCATGAGGCAAGTAATTTCTTGAACTGCTCCATATTCTTTACGCGACCTTCGTCAATCGCAATATGGATCAGCTCGCGCAGATTGTTTTTATAACTGTACTCTCCCCGATCGACAATCTCCTTTTCAATATCGCGCGGCTGACGATCTCGAATCTTTGAATTTCTCTTACCTTTTTCAAGTTGAGTAAGATTCCAGTCCTTGTCCATTTCACGAACCCATGAAGCGCGTTCGAATTTTCCGCGACGCCCACCAGTCTCGCAACGTTTGCCGGTCAGCAAATCGGTACGGTTGATCGCCATATGGACCGCGTAGCGTTTTCCCGCCTTATCGCTTTCCTCATGCAACGCGAGAATCACTTGTTGATGCGGATAGTGCTTCGCAAGCCATTGCTCCGCGTAGGCCAAACATGCATCGGGGGTCATCTTGCCTCCGTTGCAGCTGCACTCCTCGGGCAGAAACGCGAGAATCTGATGAAGCATGATTACGTTTTTGACTCCGGCTCTCGACGGTTTGTCGTGATGGAAAACCTTTCTGGTTCTATCCATTTTCGAAAACCAGTGGTCGCTCCATTCGATGTTCCAGCCACCACGCACAATCGCATCTTTTCCGTTGATGTATTTACGAACATTCTTTGCATAGCGCTCACTCGACACTCTTTTCTGTTTGATAACAGTCACTTCACATCACCACCGACGAAATAGCGCTTTTCAAACTCGTCGATGAAACGGTCTAGCTTACGCCCAACTTGATAAACCTTCTCAAGCGTGCGGAAAACAGCTTTCTCGTTGTACGCGGGAAGCCCTTGGGCGTTCAAAAAGTACATGAGCTGATTGAGATTCGTTCCTTCCTTCAAAAGCTCGTGATAAATTTTGTCGATCGACGCCCGATCGACATCGATTTTCTCGACTCTCCCGACAAGAGCAGTGCGACGCATGAAGGCCGACATCGACACGCCGAGTTCAGAAGCGCGATTCTCAATGGATTTTTTCTCACTTGGCGAAACCCGGATGCGAACCATCTCAGTTCGCTCTTCGTCTTCAGTCAGATCGACCCCGCGAGTCACCGCGTCATCGGGACGCAGGAAATACCTAATCAGTTCGGCCTCAGACATTTGGGCCTTTTTGGAAAACGCAACAAGCGTTTTCTTTTCTTCTTCACTCAGCGTTGCCTTGACTGTGAACGGACGTTTCGTACTCACGGACAGCTCCTCGAAAATGAACCGCACACCGGAGAGGCCTCCGGTGCAAAACCAGCTATTCGATTCGCTTTCCTTTTCGAGTGCTTAAAAATCGCCGACGCGATTTGAAAACGTCTCGCGAAAACTTTACCGCCGTGAGAGGTGGTAAAGCAAGATGTGTGGGAAAACAAATGGCCCGTATGGGCCCATTTGTTGCCACCCACACCCATCTTGCAATCTCCGGAACGGGGATTGGGCGAAACGCAGTGTAGACGTGGAATGAGAGGCCTCATTCCAAGCGAGAGGCCTCGCGGCGTTGTAACTGCGTGAAGACCGTGAGCGGAAGCGAATTTTTAACGCGAAGGATGCTGAGTGTTAGAGATTCGCTGTAGCGAGAGCGAAGCGGTGATGCGAATGCGAGGGATGCCGAGTATTTGCATCACCGCGCAGCGGGTTTGCGGCGCCCGCGACGCAAACCTTCGACTTTGTCGAATGTTTTTCGTAACGCCAGCGAAAAAGTTGAGGCAGCTTTCGACATTTCAATGACGCGGAGAGTCTTTGGTGAGACTCGTAGCGTTGTTGGATTGTCGAAAGGTAACGCGATTTGAATTACGGTTCGGATTAACGATTCGATTTTCATGCGGCGGCCAAGCCGCCTATGATTGCTCCCTCCGGTCGCTATCGATTTTCAAAACTCCCGTTTTGTTTTGAATCAATTTGAAATCCGAAATGAAAAACGAAACGCCCGCGCGAGTCGCTTTGACTTTTGCGCGGGCGCGATTCGGATCGGCCGAAAATCAAGCTGATGATATTTTGAGTTTCGCGTTTTAGATCTCAGAAACCAGATCTAAAAACTGCGGCGTTAATTTCACTTCGCCCACAGCATTACGGCGCGAGCACATCCAACGGAACAACTTGGACGCCGCGGTCGGTAACATAGGCTTGTGAACCAAATCCAATGATTGCAACTTTCGAAACCGGTGGGTTGTTTCCGGCGGCAACCATACGTTCCTCGACAGCAACAAGATTGTCAGATGCCTCTTCGATTTGAGCGGAGCTGAGCTTAACTTCAACTGGGATCCAGGTCCCGCCAGGAGCCGCAATGACTGCATCGACCTCTAAATCACGAGAATCATGATAGTGGTAGAGGCTCATTCCGTTTGCTCGCGCATAGACCCACAAATCATGGAGTGCCAACGATTCAAAAAGTAGTCCAAGCGTCTTGAAATCTAGCAGCAAGGTCTCCGGAGTCGCCCCGAGCGCAGCGGCCGCCAGTGACGGGTCAGCAAGATGATGCTTCTTTGATTCTCTTAAGTGCACAGGAGATCTCATTGCTGGATTCCATGCGGGAATATCGCGAACGAAGCTGACCCGAGCGAGAAGAGATATATACGATGCCGCCGTTTGTCTCGATACCTCTCCACCAAGATCAGCTACGAGCGTCTTGAGTGTCGCCAAAGTGGATTCATTGCGCGCAAGCGATTCGATAACAGCTTTGACCTTTTCGGGATCGCGTCGAGAGCCATCAACACGAGACAAATCTTCTTCGGCAACTATGCCGATATAACGTTTTGCCATCGCCGACGCAGCCAGCACATCGCGCCCGACCGCCGCGGGCCATCCGCCGCGAACAACGCACTCGGCAATCGAGGCAGAATCCAACGACCCGAAAGCGCCATTGAACTTTTCGCCAGAAATAATGCTCGACAGCTTAACCGCACCGCTAGATTTCCCAAGTTCGAAAAGCGTCATGGTATCCATGCGCAATTTAGCGAACCTTCCAGCACCACTGTGCATCGGCCGCTCATTGTCTCGCGGTGTCGCCGACCCCGTAAATATGAACTGGCCAGGCTCGCCGCCGCGGTTGTCGCACTCAAACCGTGCCGCGTCCCAAAGTTTCGGAACCTCCTGCCATTCGTCGATCAGCCGCGGCACCTCGCCGGAAACGGCAAGCGCCGGGTCCGTCTCGGCACGCAAACGATTCTCGAAGTTGCGCGACGGATCCATGAGAAGGAGCCTGGACGCCGCACGGGTCCCGGCTGTGGTTGTCTTTCCACACCATTTCGGTCCTTCGATGAGAACGGCACCGAATATCCCTAGCATCTGGTCGAGCTCATTTTCGATAATTCGAGTGTAGTACTTTTTTGGCATATTCTTCACCATTGATTACCAGCGCGTTTAACTAAATTTACCGTTTTCATTTAACCAGATTTTGCTTTTTCGATTAACCAGATTTACGCATTTCAGTTAACGAAACAGATTGAACATGCCGAGTCAAGCCACGACAGGCTCGCGTCGTACTGCGGCCTGGCGCCGCACAACCGCCAGTCGGAGACCTCGATCTCCTCGGTGACGGCATCGCGCCAAGGCAATAAAAGGCTGAAGAACCTGCTCATATTCTCGTGCAACTGCCTTGCCCGGACAGAGGGAAGATGAGGCGACCACTACGCCAGGTGCCGAGAACGAGGCATACCGCACGGCAAGGCACTCAAAGCGCTGACGCGAAAGAGGTTGAAGGTCACCTACGCGATCATACGGGACAGGGTGCCCTAAGCCACCTAGTCGAAGCACAGCACTCCGAACAGGCTGGAGTCCGCCGGTCGAAAGGCCTGGCGTCAGCATTTCGCGATTCGATCTCGCGAACGACATTCCCCGGTTGACAAAACTATAGGAACACCCGTGCTGTTACCCCTGCCATGCGTGTGATTGAGTATCTGCTAGCTTAAGCACTGCTGAATATCGCGTAATAGCACCGCCGTTATCGTGTGCGGGCATCTGGCAGACGCTGGTCCCTGTGCCCTTTTATTGCTAGCACTCCATCTGCAGCGCTGCCGCATGATGGTCTCTCCCATGTCGGCCCAGATCGCGTCTATGTTGAACCTCCTCGTTCAGTCGACCGCATGGCGGCACGAGTGTAACGGGGTGCCTGGAGATGCATTTAATAGCGGTGCCTGACGGCAATATTCAGTCGGGAAGGCAGCGGTGCTGATTCGCAATACAGGTGGTGTCGAAAGGGCCTAGGACTCATGTGATTGCATAAGCCGCAACAGTGCTGAAAAGGCTAACTGCTTTTGTTCGTGCATTGGCATCATATTCATAAAAACAACCGGTCCCGACGTTGAATCTAAAATCATCGTTTGGGGGTGCGGACAGAAAGTTGGACCGCGGGGCGGTCCGGACTGGAGGTTCGCATGTACAGCAGGGAGAAGGTCGAGCTCTTCCTCCTGGCGACGGAGGACGGCATGGGGCCCACCGCCGCCGCGAAGTTCGCGGGGGTCTCGGTGGGCGCGGCCAAGAAGTGGGCGACGGGGCACCTCCCGCACAGCTACACCGGGGCGCGCTGTAGAATCGTGGCGAGGAAACCGCCACGGAAGGAGGCCAGCTTGGGCCCCGACAAGTCGATCTACGCCCCGCCCGCGACCGGCCCGCTCGCCGGGCTCAACGAGGACCAGATAGAGAACCTGCTGCTCAGGGCGGTGTTGGCCGACCTAAAAGCGGAAGGGTGGGACCCGGCTTCGATCTCGAACAGGAGCAAGTGCGAGCTCGGCGAGAGATTGAGGCGGGCGACCGCCCTGCCCCTCCGCTCGATCACAGGTTTCTTGAGGATATCGAAGAGCTCCTATGAGTACTGGAGGCCCCGCGTCGCCGCGCCGCGCGACCGCGACGCCGACATACGCGACCGCGTGGTGCGCATCTTCCGCGAGGGCTCGGGGTGCTGGGGGTACCGCACCGTCTGGGCGCGCCTGCGCCGCGAGGGGGTCCGCGCCAGCGAGAAGCGCGTGGCCCGCGTGATGCGCGAGGAGGGCCTCGAGGTCGTCTACAACAAGAGGCGCGCCCGGGGCTACAGCTCCTACGCCGGCGAGGTCTCCAAGGCGCCGGAGAACCTCGTGAACAGGAATTTCCACGCCGACGAGCCCAACCGGCTGTGGCTCACCGACATCACCGAGTTCAGGCTCCCGGGCGGCGAGAAGGTCTACCTGAGCCCGGTCATCGACTGCTTCGACGGGATGCCCGTCGCCTGGTCGATCGGGCTGCACCCCGACAGGCGCCTCGCGAACTCGAGCCTGCTCAAGGCCTGCGCGGCCAGGCCGGCGGGCGCCCGCACGACGATCCACTCGGACCGCGGCGGCCACTACCGCTGGCCGGAGTGGATTGGGATCTGCGAGGAGAACGGGCTGGCCAGGAGCATGTCCGCGAAGGGCTGCAGCCCGGACAACTCGGCCTGCGAAGGCTTCTTCGGCCGCCTCAAGAACGAGTTCTTCCACTACAGGGACTGGGAGGGCGTGACGGCCGGGGAGTTCATGGGCAGGCTCGAGGCCTACCTCGTGTACTATCGCGAGGAGCGGATAAAGAAGTCCCTCGGGTGGCTGAGCCCGATGGAGTACCGCAGGAAGCTTGGATACGCTTAGACGCGGTCCAAGAAATCGTCCGCACCCCCTTTAGCATTGATCCTGGCTGTTTCCAGAAAGCCACTAGTTTTTTAACTCATACATGAAAAGGAGGTGACGAAAATGGAGAAAGAGGAAATCGAGCTGGCCAGCGATAAATCGGCTTCCGACATCGAGATCACTGTTGAAGAACTTCTGGACTTCGGCATTGATGTTGATCAGGTTATACAGCGCCGCTGCTAAGGTCTGATAACACAATCGCCTCCGTTTAATGTGACGGAGGCGATTCCTATTCGCCCGAAAGAAAGGAGCTCAAGTTGAAGGTTGATTTCACTCTGATCAATCCGGTGAATCACTACAGGAAGACCCTTGTTGATAATCTGGCCATCTTGAATCTAAGGGCCGTTTCTGAAGCAGCGGGATTTTCAACTCACGTTATTGACTTTCAGCGCAAGTTCCTCGAAGAAGAAAAGACTTTTTCAAAAGAAATCTATCGGTGGTTCTCCGACGAAATAAAAGCAATCGACTCCCATGTTTTTGGTGTTTCGATCATGAACGCCTCTTATATCTGGGGCATCATGATAGCGAAGATTATTAAACGGGCGCATCCCGAATCGGTTATCATATTTGGTGGTCCCCAGATCACTTCACTTCGAGAAATGGTTTTTCAGGATTGTCCCGAGGTTGACTTTCTATCGATCTTTGATGGGGAAGAAACC
>OLFT01002291.1_pt1 | contig 16805 bp, 14 predicted proteins | sample 1604921 | NCBI WGS metagenome assembly OLFT01 (sample SAMEA3888897, study PRJEB22519) | human gut metagenome | biome: human gut; feature: human-associated habitat; material: faeces | place: Denmark | collected 2013 | reverse complement strand
AATACCCCCGGCTTTGCCGGGGGATATTTATTAGACCCCATTCGACTTTCTGCACCAACAGCTGCATACAGCTTGGGCACAATGACCAGGAAAAATCAGGTAATAAAAGTGGAGAAACAAGAAGGATAGACGAAAAATTTAGTTTTTTATCACGAAAAATTAACAAACAAAAGTTGAAAAATCGGCCCGTGTGTAAAGAAGCAATAAAACCCGAAAAAAGCCATTGCCTTTTTGGCGAAAATGTAGTACAATCATGGTGCAAGAAATCCTGCTTCAAAACAAGACGAATTGGAGGAACTCAATATGAAAAAGAAACTTGCTCTTGCCCTGGCGGCTTCTATGCTGCTGACCATGTCCCTGGCCTCCTGCGGTTCCAATGACAAGCCTGCCGCCAGCTCCGGCGGTGCTGCCTCTTCCGGCGGCGCTTCTTCCAGCGTGGCTTCCGACGGTCTGGCCCCCAAGGACGGCGGCACCAGCCTGACCTTCTCCACCGGCGGCGACCAGGGTACTTACTATGGCTTCGGCGGCGTGTTGGCCGGTAAGGTCAGCGAGGCCACCAGCACCACCGTCACCGCCATCACCTCCGGCGGCTCCCAGGCCAACGTAGAGGCCATGGAGGAGGGCGACGCCCAGCTGGGCTTTGTCCAGACCGACGTGGGCGCTTACGCCTATAACGGCACCCGCCTGTTCGAGGAGACCGGCAAGGTGGAGGACTTCTCCACTGTGGCCAACCTGTACATGGAGCAGGTGCAGATCGTCACCCTGGACGAGAACATCAAGTCCGTGGCCGACCTGGCCGGTAAGAATGTCTCCGTGGGCGCTGCCGGTTCCGGCGTGTACTACAACGCCGTGGACGTGCTGAGCGCCTATGGCCTGGACGTGAAGAAGGACATCAACCCCACCTATCAGTCCTTCGGCGACAGCGCTGAGTCCCTCCAGGACGGCAAGATCGACGCCGCCTTCGTGGTCGCCGGCGCTCCCACCACCGCCATCACCTCTCTGGCCGCCACCAAGCCCGTCTATCTGGTGAGCCTGGACGACGAGCACATCGACAAGCTGCTGGCCGACTCCCCCTACTACAGCAAGACCACCATCTCCAAGGACACCTATAACATGCCCGAGGACGTGACCACCGTGGCCGTGGGCGCCGTGGTCATCGCCCGTGACGACGTGTCCGACGCCGACGTTTACAACTTCCTGTTCGGTATCTTCGAGAATGTAGACTCCATCACCGCTGCCCACGCCAAGGGCGCTGAGCTGGATCTGGACTTTGCCGCCTCCTATGAGGCCGTGCCTTATCACCCAGGCGCCGTGGCCTACTTCGCCGACAAGGGCATCACTGTCAACGGCAAGTAAACGCCTGCAAGCACAACTTTTAAACAGAAACTGTGGGGTGCGGCGGGATAAAACCCGCCGCACCCGCCGCCAGACCGCAGCTGTGGGACAGCGGCGGCCCCATCAAGACTTTGGCGGGGCGGCCCGTGTTCCGCAGTTGAAGGAGACGAGGGAGCTGTTTTTGGAGAAAGGAGACGCTATGGACGTAAAGGACAAGAAAACCATGGAACCGGAAGTTGACGTCGGCACCGCCGCCGACGTGGAAGAGGTCATGAAAAAGTATGACCGGGAATCCAACGTGCGTGTTTGGGAGGGAGTACCCAAGACCATCGTGCGCCTGCTGAATATCGTTTTCTCGGTGTACTGCATCTGGGTGACCCTGTTCAGTGTGGCCATTCCCGAGGTCAAGCTGAATATCTTCCTGGGTTCCATCCTGATCCTGGGTTATCTGAACTTCCCCATCCGCAAGGGGATCACCAAGGTCAACCACATGCCCTGGTACGACATCATCTTCATGGTGGTGGGGGCATTCCCCTTCTTCTATTTCGCTTATCACGCCAAAGACATTATCATGCTGGCCACCCGCGTGACCAAGGACCCCTTCATGGTGGCCATCGCCATCATCGGCGTGCTGGCCCTGATGGAGCTGTGCCGCCGCAGCGTAGGTATCCCCATCTTGTGTGTGGTGGGCTGCCTGCTGGTCTACACCTTTATCAATGTCCGGTTCGGCAAGGTGGTCTATGACCTGTTCTACACCACCACCGGCCTGATGAACACCCCCATCAACGTGTGCGCCAAGTACATCGTGGTCTTCATCATCTTCGGCGCGTTCTTGGAGCGGACGGGCATCTCCGCCTTCTTCATCAACCTGGCCAACTGCGTGGCCGGTTCCAGCGCCGGCGGCCCGGCCAAGGTGGCCGTTATCTCCTCCGCCCTGTGCGGCATGGTGTCCGGCTCCTCCGTGGGCAACACCGTGACCACCGGCTCCGTCACCATCCCCATGATGAAGAAGACGGGCTATCAGCCCCAGTTTGCCGGAGCCGTTGAGGCGGCCTCCTCCACCGGCGGCCAGATCATGCCCCCCATCATGGGCGCTGCCGCCTTCCTGATGGCCGAGTATATGGGCATCCCCTATGCCCAGGTGGCTCTGAAGGCCATCCTGCCCGCCGTGCTGTACTTCACCGGCATTTACATCGCCGTCCACCTGGAGGCCAAGCGCCTGGGGCTGCGGGGCCTGTCCAAGGAGGAACTGCCCAAGATCAAGAATCTGCTGCCCAAGCTGTATCTGCTGCTGCCTCTGATCATCCTGGTGGTCATGGTGTCCACCAACATGTACACCATGCAGTTCTCCGCCTCTGTGGCCATCGGCATCACCATTCTGGTGGGTCTGGTGAACAAGGACGACCGCATCACCCTGACCAAGTGCCTGGACGCTCTAGAAGCGGGCGGCAAGGGCACCATCACCGTGGCCGTGGCCTGTGCCATGGCCGGCCTGGTGGCCGGATGCATCACCTCCACCGGCCTGGCCTCTAAGCTCATCACCATCATCGTCAACGTGTCCGGCGGCCACGCCATCATCGCTCTGGCGCTGACCATGCTGTGCTGCATCGTGCTGGGCATGGGCGTGCCCACCACCGCCAACTACTGCATCATGGCGGCCACCTGCGCCCCCATCCTGATGAGCCCCCAGATCGGCATCCCCCGGGTGTGCGCCCACTTCTTCGTGTTCTACTTCGGCATCGTGGCCGACATCACGCCTCCCGTGGCCCTGGCCGCCTATGCCGGTTCCGCCATCGCCAAGGCGCCTCCCATGAAGACCGCCTTCAACGCCACCCGCCTGGCCATCGCGGCCTTCATCGTGCCCTATATCTTCGCCTTCAGCCCCGTGATGCTCTTCGAGTTTGAGGCCGGGACCTCCACCGCCATGATGGTCCTCAAGGTCATCCAGATCTGCATCACCTCTCTGCTGGGTATCTTCGGCGTGGCGGCGGCCCTGAACGGCTTCCTGTTCCGCCAGATGAACCCCCTGTTCCGCGTGCTTATGGCCCTGGGCGGCCTGGGCATGATGATCCCCGGCACCGTGTCTGACCTGGTCGGCCTGGTGGTCGTGGGCGGCATCTATGCCTATCAGTACGTGAGCGTTGCGAAGAAAAAGGTCCTGGGCTAAGTCCTGATCAAGCAGCGATCAAACAGCAAAAAAATTCCCTTCCGCTGAAAAAGCGGAAGGGAATTTTTTATGCAAAAATCTTACTCGTGGCAGTGCTCACAGTCGCCCTCGCAGAACAGGTTGGGGTCATAGGCGATGTGGTTCTTGTCGTAATAGTCCTTCACGGCGGCCTTCACGGCCTCCTCCGCCAGGACGGAGCAGTGGATTTTGTGGGCGGGCAGACCGTCCAGAGCCTCCACAACGGCCTTGTTGGACAGCTCCAGAGCCTCGGTGACGGGCTTGCCCTTGATCATCTCGGTGGCGATGGAGCTGGTGGCGATGGCGGAGCCGCAGCCAAAGGTGGTGAACTTGGCGTCGGTGATCACGCCGTCGTCGATCTTCAGGGTCATGCGCATGATGTCGCCGCACTTGGCGTTGCCCACCTGGCCCACGCCGTCCGCGTTTTCGATCTCACCCACATTTCTGGGGTTGCGGAAATGGTCCATGACCTTCTCACTGTATAACATAAGAACGAACTCCTTTCTGTAACTCATCCCAAACGGGGGACATGGCCCGCAGGCGCTCTACCACTTCGGCCACGGCCTGGATGGTGTAGTCGATCTCCTCCTCGGTGGTCTCAGCGCCCAGAGTCAGGCGCAGAGAGCCGTGGGCCACCTCGTGGGGGCGGCCAATGGCCAGCAGCACGTGGCTGGGGTCCAGAGAGCCGGAGGTGCAGGCGGAGCCGGAGGAGGCGGCGATGCCCTTGTCATCCAGCAGCAGCAGCATAGACTCGCCCTCGATGCCCTCGAAGCAGAAGCTCACGTTACCGGGCAGACGGCGGACAGGGTCGCCGTTCAGGGCGCTGTGGGGGATCTTGCTCAGCCCGGCGATCAGCCGCTCCCGCAGGGCCAGCTGGCGCTGGGTGTCCTCGGCCATGTGGTCGCAGGCGTCCTTCAGGGCCACGGCCATGCCGGCGATGGCGGGCAGATTCTCGGTGCCGGCCCGCTTGCCCCGCTCCTGGGCGCCGCCCTCGATGAGAGGGAGCAGGGGCACGCCCCGGCGGACATACAGCAGACCGGTGCCGCGGGGACCGTGGAACTTGTGGCCGGACAGAGACAGCATGTCGATGTGCTGCTTCTTCACGTCGATGGGCAGATGGCCCGCGGCCTGCACCGCGTCGGTGTGGAACAGCACGTGCTTCTCGTGGCACAGAGCGCCGATCTCCTCGATGGGCTGGATGGAGCCGATCTCGTTGTTGGCGAACATGATGCTCACCAGGGCGGTGTCCTCCCGGATGGCGGCGGCCACGTCAGCGACCTTTACGATGCCGCTCTCGTCCACGGGGAGGAGGGTGACGTCAAAGCCGTCCTTCTCCAGCCGGGCCAGGGTGTGGAGCACGGCGTGGTGCTCGATGGCGGTGGAGATGAGGTGGGTCTTGCCCTTGCGCTTGCCCAGCAGGGCGGCGCTGACGATGGCCTGGTTGTCCGCCTCGCTGCCGCCGGAGGTGAAATAGATCTCCCGGGGGTCAGCGCCGATGCAGGCGGCCACCGTCTCACGGGCCTGGGCCAGGGCCTCGGCGGCCTTCTGCCCGGGGGTGTGCAGGCTGGAGGGGTTGCCCCAGAACTGCTCCATGCACTCCAGCATGGCCTTTTGGGCCGCCGGACTGGTCTTGGTGGTGGCCGCGTTATCCAAGTAGATCATGGGATCGTTCCTTTCTGTATCGCCGGGGAGGAGACAGAGGGCCTGTCCGCCCCCGGACAAAAACATATCTTTTTTATAGGTTTGAGTGAATCATATCATTGAAAACCTATAATGTCAATAGGATTTAAAAAACATGGTGGAACGCAGTGGGAACGGGGCAGATTTAGGGGGAGGGTTGTACAAAACGACTATACCACGCCGGTGTCCCCCAGGGCCAGGGCCTGGGCGGTGAGCTGTTCCAGGGAGATGCCCTGGAAATAGTCGTCGATGATGCGGTTCAGCTCCCGCCACATGGGCAGGGTGGCGCAGTTTCCGTGGCGGGGGCAGTCGTCGTCCCGGCAGTTCACCGGGGACAGGGAGCCCTCCGCCGCCCGGAGGATATCGGCCACGGTACATTCCTCGGGCGTGCAGGACAGGCGATAGCCCCCGCCCTTGCCCCGGGTGCCGATGACCAGACCGGCGGACACCAGGCTCTTTACAATGGCCTCTAAATATTTTTCCGAGATCTGCTGGTGCTCGGCGATCTCTTTCAGACAGACCACCCCCTCGTCCCGGCGGACGGCCAGCTCGATCATCACCCGCAGAGCATAGCGCCCCTTTGTGGAAACCATCAAGGATATCGACCTTCTTTCTCAAAAACCTATTATAATAGAGGGTTTATCGAAATGCAAGGGTTTTCGGCCCAAAGAGACGCCAAGCGCCCGTCACGTTACTTGCGCAGGGGGATGGATGATGCTATAATAGCTTAAAATAGGCGCAATAGGCCCCTGTTTTGACAGTTTTAAAATTTCCGATAGAAGGAGACTTATGTCCATGGACAAGCAAATGTCCCGGCTGTGGCAGCGGGTGGACCCGGCGGCCAGGGCCGCGTTTTTCAGCTGCTTTATGGTGGGCTATCTGGCCCATCTCTTTGCCTTTGCCAACCTGATCCCCAACGCCGACGGCCTGAGCCGGGTGTATGACCCCCAGCAGATGACAGTGTCTGGCCGGTGGTTTCTGCACTACGCCTCGGCCCTGAACGACTTTACCCAGATGCCCGCCGCCATCGGCCTGGTGACCATGGTGCTGCTGGGTCTGGCCGCCGCATTGACGGTGGACATCCTGAAGATCCGGGGCCGGGTGGCCGCCGGACTGTGGGGGGCCATTATGGCCGCCTTCCCCTGCCTGGGGTACACCTTCCTCTATATGTTCACCGCCTCGGCCTATGCTCTGGCTATTTTGCTGGCGGCGGGGTCGGTGTGGCTGGCCCGGCGGGGGGACAAGTGGTCTCTCCTGGGGCCGGTGCTGCTGGCCCTGGCCATGGGCGTCTATCAGGCCTACGTCACCGTGGCCATCGGCCTTGCCCTGCTGGCAGTGCTGCGGGAGACGCTGGAGCCCTCCGCCACCTTTCAGAGGACCCTGCGTCTGGGGGTGCGGTTCGTGGTCCACCTGGCGGTGGGGGCCATTCTCTATTATGCCATTTTGATGGTGTTTCTAAAAGTGAAGGGCCTGGAGCTGCTGTCCTATCTGGGCATGGACGCGGCCAGCTCCGGCTATCCCATCGGCCAGCTGCCCCGGCTCATCTTCTCTGCCTATTGGCAGACGGCCACCTTCTTCTTCAAGCCCGGCTCGGCCAACGCCTTTGCCACCGGCTGGATGATGGTGCTGGACCTGGTGGCCCTGGCGGTGGGGGCGGCCTGCTTCTTCGCCCGGGTGGGCAGCAAGCGCCTGAAGGGGGAGCCCTGGCGGCTGGTGGGCGGCCTGTGCATGATCGCGCTGCTGCCCCTGGGGCTGAACTTCATGCGGGTGCTCAGCCCCTACTCCGACCCCACGCCCCTGATGAAGTATTCCTTCGTGCTGGTCTACGGCGCGGTGTTCATGCTGGCGGACGGGGCGGAGAGCACCCGGCGGCTGAAACGGGGCTGGGAGTATGTGCCCGTGGTGTGGGCGGTGCTGCTGCTGCTGTTCTGCGTGAACACGGACAATCTGCTCTACACCGCCACGGCCCAGTCCCACCGGGCCACAGAGAGCTATGCCACCCGAATGCTCTCACGCATTGAGAGCTGCCCGGGATATGAGAAGGGCATGGAGATCGTGGTCATCGGCGCCCCAGACGAGAGCCAGCTGCGCACCCGCATCCCGACCTTCTTCCAGGTGGACCACTACAGCGTGCCCCTGAACACCGTGACCCACCTGAACAAGCACCTCTATTACTACTTTAACGACTGGCTCAATGTCCCCGTGGACGAGCCGGACGAGGAGACCATGATCGCCGTGTCCGATTCCGCCGCGTTCAAGGCCATGCCCCTGTACCCCGCCGACGGCAGCGTCCAGGTGGTGGATGGCCGGGTGGTGGTAAAAGTGCAGGAGACCTACATCCCCAAGTCGGACTTTGAGCTGGCCTATGAGAACAGGAGATGAAGCCGTTGAGAGAGTTAAAACAGGGCGGACTGCTGTCGGTGGTGCTCCCCTCCTATAACGAGGAGGCGTCCATCCCCCGGGCGGCGGAGCGCATCACGGAATTGCTGACGGCGGCGGATATCCCCTTCGAGCTGCTGTTCGTGGACGACGGGTCCAAAGACGGCAGCTGGGCGGCCATCCAGACACAGGCGGCCCGGTTCCCCCAGGTGCGGGGGGTGCGCTTCTCCCGGAACTTTGGCAAGGAGGCGGCCATCTTCGCCGGTCTGGCCCAGGCCCGTGGGGACTGCGCGGCGGTGATGGACTGCGACTTGCAGCACCCGCCGGAGAAGCTGGAGGAGATGTACCGCCTGTGGCAGCAGGGGTACGAGGTCATCGAGGGGGTAAAGGTCAGCCGGGGGAAGGAATCCCCTCTCCACGCCTTTGCCGCCCACCGGTTCTATGACATTCTCAGCCGGGTCACCGGGGTGGACATGTCCCGGGCCTCTGACTTTAAGCTGCTGGACCGAAAGGCGGTGGACACCCTGGTGGCCCTGCGGGAGAAGAACGCCTTTTTCCGGGCTCTGTCGTCCTGGATCGGCTTTTCCACCGCCACGGTGGAGTTTGAGGTCCAGCCCCGGGTGGCGGGGGAGTCCAAGTGGTCGGTGATGAGTCTGGTGCGTTACGCCGTCACCAACATCGCCGCCTTCTCCACCGCGCCCCTCCAGATCGTCACCCTGCTGGGGGTGGTGGTCTTTCTGGCCTCGGCGGTGCTGGGACTCCACTCCCTGTGGCAGAAGTTCACCGGCCATGCGTTAGAAGGCTTTACGACAGTGATCCTGCTCCAGCTGCTCATCGGCAGCATCCTGATGATCTGCTTGGGCATCATCGGCTATTATATCGCCAAAATTTACGAGGAGATCAAGGACCGGCCCCGGTATATCCTGGCCGACCAGTGCGGAGGGAACGATGAGAGCGCGTCTGGCAAAGCTGTTTGACCCCACCTTTTTCCGCTTTATCCTGGTGGGCCTGGTGAACACCGCCGTAGGCTATGGGGTGATGTTCGGCCTGTACAACCTGACGCCCCTGAACACCTGGGGCAGCAGGGGGCAGTGGATCGCCTCGGCGGCCAACTATATTGTAGGCAGCGTGGTGAGCTTTTTCCTGAACAAGCACTTCACCTTCCGCAGCCGGGAGAAGGGCGCGGGGGTGGTGCTCCGGTTTGCTCTGAATATCACCGTGTGCTGGCTGCTGGCCTATGGCCTGGCCCAGCCCATCATGGCCCGCCTGCTGGCGGGAATGGCGCTCAGCGAGAAGCTCAAGGGCAACCTGACCCTGCTGGCCGGGTCGGGCCTGTTCGTCATCCTGAACTATGGGGGCCAGCGGTGGTTTGCGTTCCGAAGCAGATGAGACAGGTGGGGAGGCGCTTCACATGGAAAAACAGGTGTGTATCCTGATGGGCAGTCCCAGAAGAACAGGGAACACCGCCGCGCTACTCCGGCCCTTCACGGCGGAGCTGGAGAAACTGGGCTGCCGGTGCGAGATAGTCTGGCTCTATGACCTGGACCTGCGGCCCTGCCGGGCCTGCCGCACCTGCCAGCGGGACTGGAACATCTTTGGCTGTGCCATCCGGGACGACATGGAGGAGATCTTCCGCCGGGTGCTGGCCTGTGAAGTGCTGGTGCTTGCCACACCCATCTACTCCTGGTACTGCACCCCGCCCATGAAAGCGGTGTTGGACCGGCTGGTCTATGGCATGAACAAGTATTACGGCGAAAAAAAGGGTCCCGCCCTGTGGGCGGGGAAGGCGGTAGCCTTGGTGACCACCTGCGGTTATCCCCCGGAGAAGGGGGCCGACCTGTGGGAGAGCGGCGTGAAACGCTACTGCAGGCACTCCCAGCTGCGCTATCTGGGCATGCTGGCCGGGCACGACCACGGCTATAACAGCGTGTTCATGGAGGATGAGAAGGCGTACAGGGCACGAGAATTTGCCAGGAGCCTGATTTTGAACACAGAGAAATAGACAAAGCAGCGCCCCGGAGATGAGGAAAGAAGCTCGTCTCCGGGGCGTGATTTTTTTGATCGTTCAAAGGGACTGTCCCCGCTGCTTCCGCCGCTTGCCGGCCCACAGGTCGGCGAAGATCAGGACGGCGCACCACAGCATCAGCAGAGCCAGGATAAGCAGGGCGCAGTTGCGGAAGAATTCCTCGGGCAGGATCAAAATCACCGGGTCCTCCCGATAGTCGAACAGCCAGTTTGTCTTGCCGGGGAAGAAGAGGGCGTGGAAGATCACAAAGGCCCGGTCAAAATTCAGAGCGGCCAGGCCGCCCACCGCCAGAAAGACGATGGCCAGCCCTGCGGCGGCCCAAAAGCCGGGGCCGCGCCCCCGGAAGCAATAGGGCCGGACGCGCTTGAAGCGGCTGTAGACCAGCAAGCAGAGCAGCCCCGCAAGGGACAGGCCCAGCACCCACAGGTCCAGGAGAAACAGCCGCCGCACGTCGGCAAAGTGGTCGGCCCCGGACTGGGACCAGGGCAGCACCCCGGCGGCAAAGTCGGGCCGCAGCCCCAGACAGAAGTCCATCACCTGGTCAAAGGCCTGGCGGATCTGCTCCGGGGTAAGCCCCACATACTCCGCCAGCCCCATGGGGCCGATGTGGGCATAATAGAAGGGGCGGCACAGCAGGGGGGCGGCGATGGAGCCGGACAGCACCGCCAGGGCGGTGAGCAGGGAGGACAGCAGGGACAGGGGTTTACTGGTTTTCATGGAACGACCTCATTTCGTGGGGATCGCGCCCGGACAGGACGATGAGCACCTGGCCGGGGAGATAGAACAGCCACATGCCCAGGCTGGCGAAGCGCTCTAGGGCGGGCGGGAGCAGGCCGGGGGACTGGAAGATGCCCACGCACACGTCGCAGCACAGGAACAGCATAAGCCCCAGGGCGAACTGCCGCCCCCAGCCCCGGGGCAGCCTGACAGCCAGGGCCACGTTGCACAGGAAGTTGGAGAAGTAGACCAGGGCCAGCAGGTTCTCTCCCGTCAGCCGCCCTAAAACGGCCAGCAGGGCGGGGGAGAGGAGGCACAGGATGAGCCGTGCGCCCCACAGGGTCCGGCCCCCGTTGGCCCGGGAAATGCGCAGGAGATACAGCCCCTGAACGGCGCAGAACAGCAGCAGGCCCAAGATGTAATACCGGTCCAGCATCAGCAGAAAGAAGTCCGCCCCCAGGGTGAGCGTCAGCGCCCAGGCCATCAGCCGGGAGCCGCCGCCTCTGGCCTGATACCAGGCGAAGAGAGCGCACAGAACGATGCCCAGGTACTTCAGGCCGTTGCCTGCCGCCCCCCGGCCCGTCAGGTCCAGGAAGAGAAAGCGGGCATAGATCAGGCCCTCCAGCGCCGGGAAAAGGCGCTGCATCAGGGCGCGCCGGGTTGAGGAGAACATGAAACGGCCCCCTTTTAAACAAGTATATCATAACATGCGTTAGATGGAAAAACAAGAAGCGGACCCGAGCTTGAACACTCGGGCCCGCTTGTCTTGCGGATGGAATGGCCTTACTTGGAAGCGGCGGGCTTCTTGTGGCCGAAGATGGTCTGGCAGGCCTCAACAGCCAGCACCAGAGCCAGGACGAACAGCACCACGGCCAGCACCAGCTGGATCATGGGGGCGGTGGCGGCACCGTTGGCGGAGATGGTGTTCACTTTGGCGATGGCGGTCTGAGCCAGAGAGGTCAGAGTGACTACCAGCATGAAGATCATGGGGAGGTAGAACATCTTGTTGTTCTTACCCACGTTGCCCAGCCAGGCGCACACGGCCAGCAGAGCCAGAGCGGCCAGCAGCTGGTTAGAAGCGCCGAACAGGGGCCAGATGGTGGAGTAGCCGCCCAGGCCCAGGCCGATGCCCAGGACCACGGTGATGGCGGTGGCCACGAAGGGGTTGCACAGCACAGCCTTGAAGCCGGTGGCATCCTTATAGGTCTGGCCGGGCTCCAGCCAGAACTCCTGGAACATATACCGGGCCAGACGGGTGGCGGTGTCCAGGGAGGTCAGGCAGAACACGGACACGGTCAGCACCAGCAGAGAGCTGACAGTGGCCTGAGTGCCCTCCAGGCCGGGGATGGTGGCCACCATGCGGGAGATACCGGTGGCGAACACGGCGGTGGGGGTGCGGATGCCGCCGTCAGAGGGCAGCTTCACATAGTCCTGCCAGATGAAGGCCACAGCGCACAGGGAGACCAGAGCCAGGGCACACTCGATGAGCATGCCGCCATAGGCGATGGGCTTGGCGTCGCGCTCGTGGTCCAGCTGCTTGGCGGTGGTGCCGGAGCCCACCAGAGAGTGGAAGCCGGAGATAGCGCCGCAGGCGATGGTGACGAACAGGGCGGGGAACACATAGCCCAGGGAGGCGGGAGCCCCGGTGGAGGCCACCACGGTCATGTTGTCATACCAGCCGGTGAAGGCGGGCATATCCATGTGCAGATCAGCGCCCATGATGCCGGCACCCAGCACGCCCACAGCGGCGATGACCATCATGGCGTACAGCAGGAAGGAGGACAGATAGTCACGGGGCTGGAGCAGGATCCACACGGGAGCCACAGAGGCGATGAGGATGTACACGCCGATGATCCACATCCAGGCGGTGTTGGACAGGTAGATGGGGTGGAAGTTCAGGCCCACCACCAGGCAGACCACGATGCCGATCACGCCGGCCACAGTGGCCACGGCCAGGGAAGCGCCCTTGCGGTAGACAAAGAAGCCGAACACGATGGCCATCAGGATGAACAGCAGGGAGATCATGGCCACAGAGGCGTTGGTGGCGGACTTGACGGTGTCCACAACGCCGTCCACATAGGTGGCCTGGAAGGTGCTGGCCACGATGGAGGCGAAAGCGGCCACCACCAGGATCAGGGTCAGGTAAGAGAAGATCAGGAAGAGCTTCTTGGCCCGGGAGCCGATGTTCAGGGCGATGACCTCGCCGATGGACTGGCCCTTGTGGCGGATAGAGGCGAACAGAGCGCCATAGTCATGGACGGCACCGAAGAAGATGCCGCCGATCAGCACCCACAGCACCACGGGGACCCAGCCGAACACGGCGGCCTGAATGGGGCCGTTGATGGGGCCGGCGCCCGCGATGGAGGAAAAGTGATGTCCCATCAGCACGGGGGCCTTGGCGGGGACATAGTCCATGCCGTCCTCCAGCTCATGGGCAGGGGTCACGCGGGAGTCATCCACGCCCCACTGCTTGGCCAGCCAGCCGCCGTAGAAAATGTATCCTACAACAAGAATGGCGCAGCCGACCAGAAAAACCAATACTGCATTCATTGTTTTTGCTCCTCTCCTTTTTCTTTGGAAACAATGCGCGCCACCAGCCGCTTCACGTCTTTGCCGATGAGCTTGCCGCTGCGATTGGTGGTGACTTCTCCCGTGGACAGGTCCACGGCGGCTATACGAAACTCCATCCATCCATGGAGGGATAGCTTGAATTCCCGGCGGCGCTTCAGCTTTTTCAGCCGGGCCAGAGCCAGGGGGTCGGCGCTGTCATACAGCACCACGGCGGTGAGATAGGTGTACATGTGCTGGGCGTGGGGGCGGACCCGGGGCTCGCCGTCCTCCGTCACCCGGCGGAAGATCTCCTCCACCAGGGGGGTATCCAGGTGGTCCGTGGACCACAGATAGAGGTATTCGTGGCTTTCCGCCGCCCACAGCTCCGCCTGCTTTACCAGCACATACTGGCTGTCCCGCAGGTGATAGCTGCACAGGGCCTTCAGGGGGGTGCCGTCCTGAATGTCCTCTATATCATAATAGGCGGAGTAGGCCTTTTTCAGCCGCTCCACCAGATTTTCTCGCAGTTGAGACAAACCCCGCACTCCTCTCCGGGCCTCCTTATTTCTGCTTCAGGGGCCGCTGTTTGGGTCGAAAGAACAAATTGTAAATAATCTGTGAATCGCTTACGTTAACAGCTATCATAGCAGAAGCACGTTTGTTTTTCAAGGCGGAACAGCACTGTGGATTTCCGAAAAAAAGGATGGTTTTCATATTTTTTTTGTGCATTCCATCAACTGTTGTTCATTGGAGAACGGGACGGCGGTTTCATTCCGCCCAATGTGCGACAAAAAAGAAAACGGCTCTCCGAATTCGTTGACAGGGGGGTGGTGGGCGAGTAAAATAATGAAAACTGCCGTTGACTATAAACGGATATCCTTTCCTTTAGGAGGCATACCATGGATGGCATGGAGAAACTAAGCCGGCGCTTTCGGACCCTGCTCCGGCCCCGGCTGCGTCTGGCGCGGCCCGGATTCTATTTCCTGGTCGTCCTCTATTATGAGGAACTGTTTTTAAAGCTGTACTGTCTCCACGGCATCTCGCCGGTGGGGGCTTTGTTTACCCTGCTGTTCACCGTCCCCATCGCCATGGGCCTGGGGCTGCTGTGCGGCGGGGTGTCCCCCAAAAAGGGCAGGGTGCTGCTGGTGCTGTGTACCGGGCTGATCTCCCTGTGGCTGGGGGCCCAGGCGGTATACTACCACCTGTTCAAGACCTTTCTCACCATCTTCTCCCTGACCAAGATGGGCATGGTGGCCGGAGCCTTTGGGGGCATGGCCACCACCGAGATCATTCTGAACTGGTTCCCCATTCTGATGATGGCACTGCCGGTGATCTTCGCCGCTGTGGGGCGGAAGAGGATCGTCCGGGACCAGCCCGACCCGGCGGGCCTGCGCATCCGGTGGGCCGTGGCGGCCATTCTGGTGCAGCTGGCGGTGATGGGCGTGGTCTATCTGTGCGGCGGGGGCAATCTGTCCCTGCGCTATGTGTATTACCGCACCGCCACGCCGGAGCTGGAGATGCAGGACTTCGGCATGCTCACCCAGACCACCCTGGAGGTCCGCCGCCTGGTGGGCGGCATCGCCCCGGACGACCCGGATATGCGGGACCGGCCCAAGTGGGTCCGCCCTCTGAACCGGACCGGCCCAGAGAAAGAGCAAAAATACGCCTCGTCCAAATATAACATCATGAACTTCGACTTTGACAAGCTCATCGACCAGGAGACGGACGAGACCCTGCTGGAGGCCCACAAGTGGTTTGCCCAGCGGGAGCCCTCGGAGAAGAACCAGTGGACAGGCTATTTCAAGGGGAAGAACCTGGTGTGGATCGTGGCCGAGGGCTTCTCCACCCTGGCCATGGACCCCCAGCGTACCCCCACGCTGTGGAAGCTGTCCCACCAGGGCTTCACCTTTGACCACTTCTACACACCCCTGTGGGGCGTGTCCACCTCAGACGGGGAATATGTCACCACTACCGGCCTGGTGCCCAAGTCGGGGGTGTGGAGCTACTCCCTGTCCTCGGAAAACTATATGCCCTTCTCCCTGGGCAACCAGTTCCGGGACCTGGGCTATCGCACCATGGCTTTCCACGACTATCTCTATAACTACTATGACCGGAACCGGTCCCACCCCAACATGGGCTATGAGTATATCGCCCTGGGGCAGGGGCTGGCCCTGGACTCCGCCGACGCCTTCCCCTCCTCTGACCAGGAGATGATGGAGAAGATCGTGCCCATGTTTGTGGACCAGGATCCGTTTATGGTCTATTGTCTCACGGTGAGCGGCCACCTGAACTATAACCTGGAGGAGAACGCCATGGCCCGGAAGCACTGGGACGAGGTGAAGGACCTGCCCTACAGCGACAGCGTCAAGTGCTATCTGGCCTGCCAGCAGGAGCTGGAGCTGGCGGTGAAGAGCCTGGTGGACCAGCTGGACGCGGCGGGCAAGCTGGACGACACGGTGATCGTCCTGTCCGCCGACCACTACCCCTATGGTCTCACCGACGAGGAGTACAGCGAGCTGCTGGGCCACGCCGTGGACCCGGTGTTCGAGATATACGAGAACACCCTGATCCTGTGGAACAGCCAGATGAAGGAGCCGGTGGAGGTGGACAAATACTGCTCCAGCCTGGACATCGCGCCCACTCTGTCCAACCTGTTCGGCCTGGAGTATGACTCCCGGCTGATGATGGGCACGGACATCCTGTCTGACCAGGCGGGGATGGTCATCTTCTCTAACTACAGCTTTATCTGCCAGGACGGGTGGTATAACTCGGTGGCCGACGAATACCGCCGCTGGGACGGGGCCGAGCCGGACATGAGCGTGGCCGCGGCCAAGCTGGCGGAGGTGCAGAACCGGGTGGCCTATTCGGCGGTGATCCTGGATTATGACTATTACCGGCTGCTGTTCTGGGACGTGCGGCCCGCCAAGGCGAAAACGGGATAAACGGCCCTTGTGGGGCGGGGGAGAAGGGCCCCCGCCCCGCCGCCGTTCTCCACAGAAAAACCCCAGGTAAAATACAAGAGAAATTTGGGGAAAAATGATTGACATTTCCGGGGGGAACAGATATAGTTGAGCTTGCTATCTACCTGACGCTTTGTTTCGCAGGGAGGGACGGAGCGATGAAACAAGGGAGCTGAAAACGAAAAAATTTTCCGAAATGGGGGAGGATACATGTCCAAAGAGTTGATCCGCCTGGACAACTGTACCATGGCTTTCGACAACGAGATCGTGCTCGACAACATCAACCTGTATATCAATGATAAGGAATTCCTCACGCTGCTTGGCCCCAGTGGATGCGGCAAGACCACCACCCTGCGCATCATCGGTGGTTTTCAAACGCCCACCTCTGGCGATGTGCTGTTCGACGGCGTGAGGATGAATTCTGTCCCGCCCCACAAGCGGGCCATCAATACGGTCTTTCAGAAATACGCCCTGTTCCCCCATCTCAACGTGTATGAGAACATCGCCTTTGGCCTGCGCATCCCCAAGGCGGACGCCAAGGGCAAAAAGGTGAAGCTGCCCGAGAAAGAGATCCACGACCGGGTGATGGAGATGCTGGAGATCGTGAACCTGCGGGGCTTTGAAAAGCGGCACATCGCCGCCCTGTCCGGCGGCCAGCAGCAGCGGGTGGCCATCGCCCGGGCCCTGGTGAACCGGCCCAAGGTCCTGCTGCTGGACGAGCCCTTGGGCGCCCTGGACCTGAAGCTGCGCAAGGATATGCAGAACGAACTCAAGCGCATCCAGCAGGCCATGGAGATCACCTTTATCTATGTGACCCACGACCAGGAGGAGGCCCTGGCCATGTCTGACACGGTGGTGGTCATGGACAAGGGCAAGATCCAGCAGATCGGCACCCCCGAGGACATCTATAACGAGCCCAAGAACGCCTTTGTGGCCGACTTCATCGGCGAGTCCAACATCATCGACGGCATCA
>OLFT01002286.1_pt1 | contig 16831 bp, 16 predicted proteins | sample 1604921 | NCBI WGS metagenome assembly OLFT01 (sample SAMEA3888897, study PRJEB22519) | human gut metagenome | biome: human gut; feature: human-associated habitat; material: faeces | place: Denmark | collected 2013 | reverse complement strand
CGACGCCGGCCGGGATAAAATTGAGAACGAGCGCTACGGCATCGCTCCGTCGCTGGCCTTTGGCCTCGATACGCCCACCCGTCTGTATCTGAACTATCTCCACGTCCGGCAGAACAACACCCCGGATGGCGGGATCCCCACCGTCGGCCTGCCGGGCTATTCGGCGCCTTCGCCGAAGTATGCCGCGCTCAATTCCGCCGGTAAGGTCAATACCAGCAATTTCTATGGCACCGACTCCGATTACGATAAATCCACCACCGACAGCGGCACCCTGCGCTTCGAACACGATCTGACGGACAATACCACCGTGCGCAATACCACCCGCTGGTCGCGGGTGAAGCAGGAGTATCTCCTGACTGCGGTGATGGGCGGCGCGAGCAATATCACTGCCCCCGACATCAATGACGTCAACACCTGGAGCTGGTCACGGCTGGTTAATACCAAAGATGTCAGCAACCGCATTCTGACCAACCAGACCAATATCACCTCGACCTTCAATACCGGCTCGATAGGCCATGACGTCAGCGCCGGCGTGGAGTTTACCCGGGAAAACCAGACCAACTATGGCGTCAACGCCCTGACCGCCCCGGCGGTGAATCTCTATCATCCGGTGAGCAGCCTGTCGATTGGCGGGCTGGACAGAAACGGGGCGAACGCCAACGGCCAGACCGATACCTTCGGCATTTATGCCTTCGATACGCTGGCGCTGACCGATCGGGTTGAGGTCAACGGCGGGCTGCGTCTCGACAGTTACCATACCAAATATGACAGCGCCACCGCCTGCGGCGGCAGCGGACGCGGGGCTGTCGCCTGCCCGCCAGGACAGTCGACCGGCAGCCCGGTCACCACAGTCGATACCGCCAAATCCGGTAACCTGGTTAACTGGAAGGCCGGGGCGCTGTATCGCTTAACCGAGCAGGGCAATATCTACGTCAACTATGCCATCTCGCAGCAACCGCCGGGGGGCAGCAGCTTCGCGCTGGCCGCCAGCGGCAGCGGCAACAGTGCCAACCGGACCGACTTTAAACCGCAGAAGGCGAAATCCAGCGAACTGGGCACCAAGTGGCAGATCCTCGACAAACGCCTGCTGCTCAGCGCGGCGTTATTCCGTACCGATATTGAAAACGAAGTGGCCGCCAACGATGACGGAACCTGGTCGCAATACGGCAAAAAGCGCGTGGAGGGGTATGAGCTCTCCGCGACCGGGAACCTGACCCCGGACTGGACGATCATCGCCGGCTACACCCAGCAGCATGCCAAGGTGACAGAGGGGCAGAATGTGGCGCAGGATGGCTCTTCCGCGCTGGCCTACACCCCGAAACATGCCTTTACGCTGTGGACGCAGTATCAGGCCACCAGCGATTTGTCCGGCGGCGGCGGCGTGCGCTATGTCGGAAGCCTGCGCCGGGGCAGCGATGGCGCGGTCGGTACCCCGGATCACACCGAGGGCTACTGGGTCGCCGACGCCAAACTGGGCTATCGGTCAACAGCAACCTCGATCTGCAGCTCAATATGTACAACCTGTTTGATACCGATTACGTGGCTTCCATCAACAAGAGCGGCTATCGCTATCATCCGGGCGAACCCCGTACCTTTATGCTGACGGCGAACGTCCATTTCTGAGTCTGTACGTGGGGCCATCGCGCCCCACCTTTTTGAGAGGACACCGCAATGATGTATCACATTCCTGACGTGCTAACGGCGGACCAGGTGGCTGAATATGCCCGCCTGCTGGCGCAGGCCGAATGGGTTGACGGGCGGGTTACCGTCGGCAGCCAGGGGGCGACCGTCAAACAAAACCAACAGATCGATACCCGCACGCCGCTGTACGCCCGTCTGCAGGCCGCCGTACTCGACGCGCTGCGCGGCCATCCGCAGTTTTTTTCCGCCGCGCTGCCGCGGACGATTTCCGCACCGTTGTTTAATCGCTACGGGCCGGGGGAGACCTACGGCTTTCATGTCGATGGCGCGGTGCGTCAGAACGGCGAAGCGGGCTGGATGCGGACCGATTTATCGGCGACGCTGTTTCTCTGCGAACCGGAAAGCTATGAGGGGGGCGAACTGGTCATTGAAGACACCTATGGCCAGCATCGGGTGAAGCTCCCGGCCGGGCATCTGGTGCTCTATCCCGCCAGCAGCCTGCACTGCGTCACCCCGGTCACCCGCGGCGTACGCCAGGCCTCTTTCCTGTGGATCCAGTCGATGGTCCGCGACGATAAGCAGCGCGCGATGCTCTACGACCTGGACCGCACGATCCAGTCGCTCAAAACGCGCTTTGGCGACGGAGAAGAGGTGCTCTCCCTGCTCAATATGTATCACAACCTGCTGCGCCAGTGGACGGAAGTGTGATCCGCAGGCGAAGGGATATCGCAGGGAGGAGTGAGGAGGCAACAAACTGGCCGTCCGCTGGCCAGTTTGCAGCAGGCGTTAGAACCGATAGCCTGCGGAGAACATAAACACCCACGGATCCAGGCGGGTGCTGACTTTCTGGTCCACGCCGCCGGCTTTGAATTTCACATCGGTGTCGATATCCATGTACCACACCGACATATTCAGCAGCCAGTCACGGTTAATCAGGTAATCGAGGCCGACCTGCCCTGCCGCGCCCCAGGAGTCCTTCAGGCTCAGATCGGAAAGCCCGGCCGCCTTACCGTTATCGTTAAAGTCTTCATTAAAGAAGGTGGTGTAGTTAATCCCCGCCCCCACGTAAGGGCGCACCTTGCTTTGCGCATCGCCAAAGTACCACTGCGCCATCAGGGTGGGTGGCAACTGATGGACGGTGGCGATGGTGCCGGTTGGCCCGGTACCAACCTTATGGCGGAACGGCGTTGCCGCCAGCAGTTCCACGCCGATGTTATCGGTCGCCATATAGGTAAAGGTTAAACCCAGCTGAGTGTTGTTACTGACGTTGAAACCGCCAAGGCTGCCTAACACATTGTCAGAGCCCTCCGTCGGTCGGACGGTGGCGGTCCCGGCGCGAATGAAAAATTCACCCGCTTCATGCGCCCAGACGCTGCCGGTGGAAAGAGTGCTTAGAATTAATGCCGCCGCTGCTAACTTCTTCATATCCACTTCCTCATTATGGTTTTTCAGCGCGGCCAAATATACCTATAACGAGTTACGTTTGATCTGTTTTAGATCACACTAAAACCTTAGATTTAACATTTATTGATCCAGATTAATTTTTGATACCGATCGCAATACGCTGAATCCTTCACACATCAATTTTCACTTTTCGCGAAAAAAATTATTTCTGCCCCTCTTGCCGCCGCTGAGGCGGCTGGATAAGTTAACTGCCGACAATCTGTGTTGATGCGTTTTTTTCAGGTGTAATTATGAGTGAAATCAACCCGTGCATGACGTGCGGTGCCTGTTGTGCGTATTTTCGTGTCTCTTTCTACTGGGCGGAAGCCGACGATGCGGGCGGCCTGGTGCCCTCCGCGCTGACCGAGCCGCTAACCCCTTTCCTGCGCTGCATGAGCGGCACCAACCAACGCCAGGGCCGCTGCGCGGCGCTATCGGGCGAAATCGGCGACGCCGTCCACTGCACTATCTATGAAAACCGTCCCTCGCCATGTCGCGAATTCGCCATGTCCGGGGAAGATGGCGAGGAAAACGACGCCTGCAACCGGGCGCGAGCGCGCTATGGCCTGCCGCCATTGCGGCCTCTTTACAAAGATATACCTGCCCTGACCGGCGCAGAGAGTGCTACGACGGAACGATTTGCGGTACAATCGCCGGCTAGTTAACACCTGCGACACTCAAGGAGAATGCATGTCTATCACGGCGAAGTCCGTCTACCGTGACACCGGGAATTTTTTTCGTAATCAGTTCATTACCATTTTGCTGATTGCGCTGTTGTGCGCGTTCATTACGGTAGTACTTGGCCATGCCTTTTCACCCAGCGACGAGCAGCTGTCGATACTCAGCGAAGGCGACAACCTCGCCGGTAGCGCAGGCCTGTTCGAGCTGGTGCAGAATATGACGCCGGAGCAGCAGCAGGTTCTGCTGCGCGCCTCGGCGGCATCGACCTTCTCGGGTCTGGTGGGCAATGCGATCCTCGCCGGCGGCGTCCTGCTGCTCATCCAGCTGGTCTCTGCCGGTCATCGCGTCAGCGCTCTGCGCGCTATCGGCGCCTCGGCGCCGGTGCTGCCGAAGCTGCTGCTGTTGATCCTCTTCACCACCTTCCTGGTGCAGATGGGGATGATGTTAGTGCTGGTGCCCGGCGTCCTGTTGGCCATTGTGCTGGCCTTTGCGCCGATCATGCTGGTGCAGGACAAAATGGGCATCCTCAGCGCCATGCGCAGCAGCATGCGTCTGGCCTGGGCCAATTTGCGGCTGGTGGCGCCGGCCATTATCGGCTGGCTGGTGGCGAAAACCCTGCTGCTGCTGTTCGCTTCCAGCTTTGCCGTGCTGACGCCGAACGTCGGCGCGGTGGTCATCAACACCATCAGCAACCTGATTTCCGCCCTGTTGCTGATCTATTTATTCCGCGTGTATATGCTTATCCGTAGCTAATTTTAACCTGGACCGGGAAATTTCCCGGTCCGACCTGACAGACGGGATCGATGTATGAAGCAGTTTCTGGATTTTTTACCGCTGGTGGTCTTCTTCGCCTTCTACAAGCTTTACGATATCTACGCCGCTACCACGGCGCTGATTGTGGCGACCGCCATCGTGCTGATCTACAGCTGGGTGCGCTACCGTAAAATCGAAAAAATGGCGCTGATCACCTTCGTGCTGGTGGCCGTCTTCGGCGGATTAACGCTCTTCTTCCACAATGATGAGTTTATTAAATGGAAGGTGACGGTGATCTATGCGCTGTTCGCCGGCGCGCTGCTGTTCAGCCAGTGGGTAATGAAAAAGCCGCTTATCCAGCGCATGCTGGGTAAAGAGCTGACCCTGCCGCAGCAGGTCTGGTCGCGTCTAAACCTGGCGTGGGCGGCGTTTTTTATCCTCTGTGGGCTGGCTAATATCTATATCGCCTTCTGGTTGCCGCAGAATATCTGGGTTAACTTTAAGGTCTTCGGTTTAACCGCTCTCACGCTGGTCTTTACCTTGCTGAGCGGGATCTACATCTACCGCCATATGCCGCAGGACGACCACCACTAATTCCCCGGCAGCCTGCGCCCGCCTCCGCTATCCCCTATTCTCTCTCCGCCGTTTTCATAGTAGCATCCCGCTGATCGTCTTTGACCACAACAGAGTAGAGCATGACAACAACAGATCTCGCCCCGAAGGGCGAAATGGTTTTACGCACCCTGGCAATGCCGGCGGATACTAATGCCAACGGGGATATTTTTGGCGGCTGGCTGATGTCGCAGATGGATATCGGCGGCGCCATTATGGCCAAAGAGATCGCCCAGGGTCGCGTGGTGACCGTGCGCGTGGATGGGATGACCTTTTTACGCCCGGTGGCCGTGGGCGACGTGGTGTGCTGCTATGCCCGCTGCGTGAAGCGCGGCAATACCTCGGTGACCATTAACATCGAAGTGTGGGTGAAAAAAGTCTCTTCAGAACCGATTGGCCAGCGCTACAAGGCGACGGAAGCGCTGTTTATCTACGTTGCCGTCGATAATCAGGGTAAACCACGCCCTCTGCCGGCGGAATAAGATGGCGCCCGGCTAACCGGGCACCTGGCTTAGAGAAAGCCCAGCAGCGAGAAGAAGAAGTAGCCGATGACAATTACGATCACCGGCAGCACGTACAGCGGGAAATACTGCACCAGGATCGTATGTCGCGGCACCACAATGCGTTCGGCGAGCTGCTCGCGAGTTAACCCTTCCGCGCCTTTCGCCTGCTCGAGGATCAGCTGATCCTCAATCCCCTCGCGGAGAAATTTCGCCTGCCGCGCCATCCGCGCGCCGGAGGCCTGCAGCGCCATACCGACGAACACCAGAATGAGAAGCCGATGTTCAGGCTGTGGTGGAAATCCGGCAGCGGTGAGTTGTACCAGAAAAAGTTCAGGAACGGCGTGTTAAAGCGCATCATCTCAATCATGACGTGCGCAAAATCCATCATTACCGCGTCAATGCCGGGTTTCTTTTCACTGTGCTCATACATAAATTTGAGGACAGAAATCAGCGTCGACAGCACGGCGGGAATAAAGATGACCCATCCCAAAATACGTTTGATGACCGCAATGCGTCCAGCTTGTTGGTACGTCATGAGTTCCCCTTGTTAAAGACGCGTTAGTGGTTCGCCTGCCGCCCGTTGCGTGGCGCAGGCGCTCCTCGCTTACCCGAATGTGTCGGGTATAAGTCTATCTTCCACGGCGAATTTCGCCCAATAACGCGCGGTATGATATACCATGAATGCCGATTCGTTTATCTGATTACGCAACAGGAGAAGGACATATGTCAGCGAAGCGCCGCATTGAGGCTGCGATTTTTGATATGGACGGGTTGCTGATTGACTCTGAGCCGCTTTGGGATCAGGCGGAGGTCGAGGTCATGGAGAGCCTGGGGGTGGATACCCGCCGCCGCGATGAACTGCCCGACCTGCTGGGTCTGCGAATCGACCTGGTGGTGGATCTGTGGAACGCGCAGCAACCGTGGCGCGGCGTGGACCGCGCGGAAGCCACCGCGCGCATTATCCGTCGCGCCATCGAACTGGTGGAAGCCTCACGTCCGCTGCTGCCGGGGGTGCGCGAGGCGGTGGCCCTGTGTAAAGCCCAGGGGTTGAAGGTTGGGCTGGCCTCAGCCTCGCCGCTGGTGATGCTGGAGAAAGTGCTCAATATGTTCGAGCTGCGCGATCAGTTTGATGCCCTCGCCTCGGCGGAGCATCTGCCCTGGAGCAAACCGCACCCGCAGGTGTATCTCAACTGCGCCGCCGCCCTCGGGGTCGACCCACAGCGCTGCGTCGCGCTGGAGGACTCGGTCAACGGCATGATCGCCAGCAAAGCTGCACGCATGCGCGCTATCGTGGTGCCGGAAGCGGAGAACAGCCGCGACCCGCGCTTTGTGCTGGCGGACGTCAAGCTGCCGTCACTGCAGGCCCTGACCGTCGAGGCGCTGCTCGGGTAAGGCCGCTGGCGGCTGACGCGATCGCCGTCACGCCGCCGGCAATAAAATCAAAACAGCGTTTCATTTTAATTGTAATTTTGTTTTCCTGCCTCTATGCTGGGCACAGGTGGCGTCATCGTACGCCTGAAGATCAGCACGCAGAGGTGCATATGGTACTGAACGCCTTCGACCTGACGGGTAAGGTCGCCATCGTGACCGGTTGCGATACCGGCCTGGGACAGGGAATGACGCTGGGCCTGGCGCAGGCCGGATGCGATATCGTCGGCATCAACCGCAAAATTCCCCACGACACGGCCGCGCAGGTTGAGGCGCTGGGCCGCCGCTTTCATGCCATTCAGGCGGATCTCAGCCATCAGGATGATATGACCGTTCTGGTCGACCAGGCGGTGGCGGCGATGGGCCGGGTCGATATTCTGGTTAACAACGCCGGGATTATCCGCCGCCATGACGCCCTGACCTTCACGGAAAGCGACTGGGACGCGGTCATCGATCTGAATTTGAAAGCGGTTTTCTTCCTCTGCCAGGCGGTCGCCAGGCAGTTCATTCGCCAGGGTGAAGGCGGGAAAATTATTAACATCGCCTCGATGCTCTCGTTTCAGGGCGGGATCCGCGTCCCCTCTTATACCGCCTCGAAAAGCGGCGTGCTGGGCCTGACCCGCCTGCTGGCCAACGAATGGGCTGGTCAGGGTATCAACGTCAACGCCATTGCGCCCGGGTATATGGCCACTAATAACACCCAGGCGCTGCGCGAAGATGAAGAGCGTAACCAGGCAATCCTTGAGCGTATCCCCGCCGGTCGCTGGGGGGTGCCGGGTGACCTGCAGGGGCCGGCGGTGTTTCTCGCCTCGTCCGCCGCCGACTATATTCATGGCTATACCCTGGCCGTCGACGGCGGATGGCTGGCGCGCTGAGAATTTGTGACAAAGAGTTACACCGTCACCTCTTCCGTGCACTGTATAAAAACCCTATACTGTATGAATCGACAGTTTAGGGTGTGTTATCATGACGGCGGAAGGCCATCTCTTCTTTTCAATCGCCTGCGCAGTATTTGCCAAAAACGCAGAGTTAACGCCGGTGCTGGCGCAGGGCGACTGGTGGCATATTGTGCCCTCCGCGGTCTTGACCTGCCTGCTGCCTGACATCGATCACCCAAAGTCGTTTCTTGGCCAGCGGCTGAGCTGGATCTCCAGGCCCGTGGCGCGGGCCTTTGGCCACCGCGGCTTCACCCACAGCCTGCTGGCGGTGTTTGGCGCGCTGACGCTATTCTACCTCAAGGTGCCTGACAGCTGGATTGTCCCGGCGGACGCCCTCCAGGGCCTGGTGCTGGGCTATCTCAGCCACATTCTCGCCGATATGCTCACCCCAGCCGGAGTGCCGCTGCTATGGCCGTGTCGCTGGCGCTTCCGGCTGCCGATCCTTGCGCCGCGCAAAGGCAACCAGCTGGAGCGCGCCTTATGCATGGCGCTGTTCGTCTATGCCGTCTGGATGCCGCAGACGCTGGCGGACAACAGCGCGATACGCTGGTCTTCCGGGGTGATTAATTCCCTGCAGATCACCTTCAATCGCTTCATAAGTCACCAGAGTGGGCGATAAACCGGCAGAAAACGCCATTTGGTTATAACCCATTCCATTTGAATATAAGTCCTTGATAACGCCTTCTGCTAACCTTGCGGTCATAAGAGCTGGTTATCCACCAGCCCAGGTTATAAAAATATCAGGAGAACGGGGATGAACTTTCCATTAATAGCGAACGTAGTCGTGTTCGCCGTATTGCTGTTTGCGCTGGGGCAAACTCGCCATAAACAGTGGAGCCTGGCCAGGAAGGTCCTGGTCGGCCTGGCGATTGGCGTGATCTTCGGTCTGGCGCTACAGCTGATCTATGGGTCTGACAGCCAGGTGCTGAAAGACTCCATCCAGTGGTTCAATATCGTCGGCAACGGTTATGTCCAGCTGCTGCAAATGATCGTTATGCCGCTGGTCTTCGCGTCAATCCTTAGCGCCGTGGCCCGCCTGCACAATGCCTCGCAGCTGGGGAAAATCAGTTTCCTGAGCATCGGTACTCTGCTGTTCACCACCCTGATCGCCGCCCTGGTTGGCGTGCTGGTGACCAACATGTTCGGCCTCACCGCCGAGGGGCTGGTCCAGGGCAGCGCGGAGACCGCCCGTCTGAACGCCATTCAGAGCAACTATGTGGGTAAAGTGGCCGATCTCAGCGTCCCGCAGCTGATCCTCTCCTTCGTGCCGAAGAACCCGTTTGCTGACCTCACCGGGGCTAACCCGACCTCGATCATCAGCATCGTCATTTTCTCGGCCTTCCTCGGCGTCGCAGCCCTGAAGCTGCTGAAAGAGGATGTGGAAAAAGGCCAGCGCGTACTGACCGCCATCGATACCCTGCAGGGCTGGGTGATGAAGCTGGTTCGTCTGGTGATGCAGCTGACCCCTTACGGCGTGCTGGCGCTGATGACCAAAGTGGTTGCCGGGTCGAATCTACAGGATATCATCAAGCTTGGCGGCTTCGTGGTGGCCTCGTACATCGCGCTGGGCATCATGTTTGTCGTTCACGGCCTGCTGCTGGCGATTAACGGCATCAGCCCGCTGAAGTACTTCCGTAAAGTCTGGCCGGTGATCACCTTCGCCTTCACCAGCCGCTCCAGCGCCGCCTCCATTCCGCTGAACGTGGAAGCGCAGACCCGTCGTCTCGGCGTACCGGAGTCGATTGCCAGCTTCTCCGCCTCCTTTGGCGCCACCATTGGTCAGAACGGCTGCGCCGGTATCTACCCGGCCATGCTGGCGGTGATGGTCGCGCCGACCGTAGGCATCAACCCGCTGGATCCGATGTGGATTGCCACCCTTGTGGGCATCGTCACCGTCAGCTCGGCGGGCGTCGCCGGGGTGGGCGGCGGGGCCACCTTCGCCGCGCTGATCGTCCTGCCGGCGATGGGCCTGCCGGTGACCCTCGTGGCGCTGCTGATCTCCGTCGAACCCCTGATCGATATGGGGCGTACCGCGCTGAACGTTAACGGCTCCATGACCGCCGGGACGCTGACCAGCCAGTGGCTGCGCCAGACCGACAAGTCGATTTTCGATAGCGAAGAAGAGGCCGAACTGGCGCATCGCTAAACGGTAAGCACAAAAAAACCGCTGATAATCAGCGGTTTTTTTATTTCTGCAGCAGATTCAGGCTTCAATCTCACCTTCCTGACGCACCTGGTTAGCCCAGCGCTGCGCCGACTCCGGCACGCTGAACGCCGGTGAACGGCGGAAATGCTCCCCCATCAGCAGAAAGGCGACATACTTCCCGCGCAAAATCCAGACATCGCGAAAATGGTCCATTTTCACGGCATGTTCCGGGGGCGCAGGCTCCACGCGCGGCACGTAGCTAATGACAGGGCGATTTTGTTGGCGCAATGGTTTCATAACAAATGGATTCACTAAGCAAAGCGGGAAACAGAAACCTCTATCATAGCCGATCGTGCCCCCGTTCGTCGCCCCCCTGCCGCCGATGCGCATTTTAGGATAACTCCCTGCCCCCTCGCCGGGCGCAGCCAGCGTAATGTTCTATAGTTAGAAGGGTTTTGGTTTATCAACGACCACTTTTAGCAATGAAAGCAGGAGACGAGCAATGTCTGATAAGCACCCAAACCCGCACCACCAGCAGGCACCGGTTCACGGCAGCGAGGAAGCGCAGCCGGGTCTCGACTCGCTGGCGCCGGATGACCGGGAGTGGCGCCCCACGCCGAAACCCACCGCCCCTGGCGCTGAACCGACCGCCCCTGGCAGCCTGAAAGCGCCTGATACCCACAGCAGCAAACTTGACGCCCTGGAGCCGCAGCGCAAAGGCGGAGAAGACTATCCGCTGACCACCAACCAGGGCGTGCGCATTGCCGACGATCAGAACTCGCTGCGCGCCGGCGCCCGCGGTCCAACGCTGCTGGAAGATTTCATTCTGCGGGAGAAGATCACCCACTTCGACCATGAGCGAATTCCGGAGCGTATCGTACATGCCCGCGGCTCAGCGGCCCACGGTTACTTCCAGCCCTACAAAAGCCTGACAGCGTTGACCAAAGCCGATTTTCTCTCGGCAGCCGATAAAATCACCCCGGTCTTTGTGCGCTTCTCCACCGTGCAGGGCGGCGCGGGGTCAGCGGACACCGTTCGCGATATTCGCGGCTTCGCCACCAAGTTTTACACCGACGAGGGGATTTTTGACCTCGTCGGCAACAACACCCCGGTCTTCTTCATTCAGGACGCGCTGAAGTTTCCCGACTTTGTCCACGCCGTGAAGCCTGAGCCCCACTGGGCCATCCCCCAGGGACAAAGCGCTCACGACACCTTCTGGGACTACGTTTCCCTGCAGCCGGAAACGCTGCACAACGTGATGTGGGCGATGTCCGATCGCGGCATCCCGCGCAGCTATCGCACCATGGAAGGCTTCGGGATCCACACCTTCCGCCTGATCAATGCCGAGGGCAAAGCCACCTTTGTTCGCTTCCACTGGAAACCGGTCGCCGGCAAGGCGTCGCTGGTGTGGGATGAAGCGCAGAAGCTGACCGGCCGTGACCCCGATTTTCATCGCCGCGACCTGTGGGAGGCCATTGAAGCCGGGGACTACCCGGAATTTGAGCTCGGGCTGCAGCTGATCCCCGAGGAAAACGAATTTGATTTTGACTTCGACCTGTTAGATCCCACCAAGCTGATCCCTGAGGCGCTGGTGCCGGTGCAACGGGTCGGCAAAATGGTCCTCAACCGCAACCCGGACAACTTCTTTGCCGAGAACGAACAGGCGGCCTTCCATCCCGGGCATATCGTACCGGGCATCGATTTCAGCAACGATCCGCTGCTGCAGGGGCGTCTCTTCTCCTACACCGATACGCAGATTAGCCGCCTCGGCGGACCGAATTTCCATGAAATCCCGATCAACCGGCCAACCTGCCCGTACCACAACTTCCAGCGCGACGGTATGCACCGGATGGAGATTGACACCAACCCGGCCAACTACGAACCCAACTCGATCAACGACAACTGGCCGCGCGAGACGCCGCCAGCCGCCAAACGCGGCGGTTTCGAGTCCCTTGCCGAACGCGTCGACGGCGAGAAGATCCGCCAGCGCAGCCCTTCATTCGGCGAATATTACGCCCAGCCGCGTCTGTTCTGGCTGAGCCAGACGCCGATTGAGCAGCAGCATATTATCGATGGCTTCAGCTTCGAGCTCAGCAAAGTGGTCCGCACCTGGATCCGCGAGCGGGTGGTCGATCACCTGGCCCATATCGATACCCGGCTGGCGGAAGCGGTCGGGGCGAATTTAGGTATTGAACTGAGCGATGAGCAGCGCAGCCTCACTCTGCCCTCCCCGGTCAACGGCGTGGAGAAAGATCCCACCCTCAGCCTCTATGCGGACGCCGAAGGGGATGTGAAAGGTCGCGTGGTGGCGGTGCTGCTCAATGAGCGTACCTCGGCGCAGGACCTGGTCCATCTCCTGCAGGCGCTACAGGCTCAGGGCGTGCACAGTAAACTGCTCTATTCGCGGATGGGCGAGGTCATCGCCGACGATGGTTCTCCCGTGCCGATCGCCGGCACCTTCGCCGGTTCCCCATCGCTGACGGTGGATGCCGTGGTGGTGCCCGGCGGCGACCTCAGCGCCCTGAGCCAGAGCGGCGATGCGCGCTACTACCTGCTGGAGGCCTATAAGCACCTGAAGCCGATCCTGCTGGCAGGCGATGCGCGGCAGTTAACGTCGGTTCTCCAGGTCCCGGCCCAGGGCGAAGAGGGCATCATCGTTACCGATGCTCTCGACACCCCGGCGGCAGATAAACTGCTCGCCCTGATGACGGCCCACCGGGTGTGGTCGAGAAGCCCAAAAATCGCCGCTATTCCGGCGTAGCAAAAAGCCCGGCACGGTGTGCCGGGCTTGACTCACTTTCCTTTCCCCCGTCGGGCTTACACGTCGCGGTAGGTTCCCAGGCGATAACCCCGGTCGGCCACCGCCGCTTTCAGCGAGGCAGAGGTCAGCACATCAAGCTCGCCCAGCCGCGGGTAGCAGTAGGCGCTGCCCATGATGGTCTGGTCGACAAAGGCCGGATGACACATCACCTCCAGGGAGCGCTCCTCGCGGGCGATTGAGGCGTCCAGCGTCTGCAGGAACAGCGCCTCAGAGACGGCTTCCCCGTAAAACTCGCTGCTGAAGCCTGCGCTGCTGCGCGCTGCCTGCTGATCGAGACCGCTCTGCGCCGCCACCTGGCGATCGATGCGCAACGCGATGCCCTTGTCGCGGGCAAAAGCGGCGACGATGGGATAGATCGGGGCGATCATATGCACATGGTGATGGCTGTCGAGATGCGTCGGCTCATGGCCGAAGAGATCGATAAAACGACGGTACTGACACGCCAGCTCGTGGGCAATCTCCTCCAGCGGCAGGTTATCTTCTTCCGTCTGCTGCCAGATCCATTTGCCCAGCCGGCCGTCGCGGGTTAACCCCGGCATGGCCGACAGCGGTTCGCCCAGCGTCAGCACAAAGTGCATCCCGACCGCCAGCTCCGGCGTACTGCGGCTCAGCTGGGCGGCGTGGTCAATAGCCGCGCCGTTGACCAGCGCCGTAGTCGATGTCACCACGCCGTTGCGGCAGGCTTCGATAATGCCGTAGTTCTGCCCTTTACTGAGGCCGAAGTCGTCGGCGTTGACGATCAATACGCGTTCCATTTGCCGCTCCCGTTACGCTTTCAGTTTTTCGATCGTCGCCGCAAAGTTCGGCAGCCATTTTTCATGAGCCAGAATCATCTCCCGCGCCAGCTGCTCGGCGTCACGATCGGAATGGATCAGCGGGCTTAAGTTCAGCGCCAGCAGCACGTCGTTCAGCTCGCCGCTGATCGCCGCCCGGCTGGCCGCCACTTCAAACCCTTTGATGGTGTAGATAAGCCCCAGCACCTTTTCGTCGAAATGGGTGATGCGCGGCGTCGGCTTCGCGCCATCGCGACCTAAGGTGCAGCTCATCTCGACCGCCCAGTCCGCCGGGATATTATCGATATGGCCATGATGCGGGATATTCACATAGTGCTCAGTCTGCTTGTCGTTATAGATAGCGTTGATCACTTCGCAAGCGGCATCGGAGTAATAGGCGCCGCCGCGCTGCTCCAGCTCCTTCGGCTTGACCTTGAGATCCGGATTTTTATACAGCTCGAACAGCTGCTTCTCCACCTTCTGCACCACCTGGGCGCGCGCGCCGCCCTTATAGTACTCGCCCATCTCAATCGCCAGCATCTCTTTTGGCTTAAAGTAATAGAGCAGATAGGAGCATGGGATCAGGCGCAGGGAGCGGATCAGCCCCTCGCTAAACGGCAGGTCGAAGATATTTTTTACCGAGTTCGCGGTCAGGCGGCCGGAGGCAACGCCGTCCAGCAGTTCATCGAAGCGCGAGACACCGTTAACCAGCACGTCGCGGACGAACACCAGGTGGTTCAGACCGAACAGGTCGATGTTCAGCTCATCGCTCGGGCTGAGCTGCAGCACGTCGGTGATGAACATCTTCATGCCGATGGGAATGTTGCACACGCCGATAAAGCGTTTGAAACTGGTGTGGCGATAGACCGCCTCGGTGACCATGCCCGCCGGGTTGGTGAAGTTAATGATCCATGCGTCCGGGCAGATCTCCTGCACATCTTTCACGATGTCGAAAATCACCGGGATGGTACGCAGCCCTTTAAACAGCCCGCCCGCCCCGTTGGTCTCCTGGCCAAGATAGCCGTGGCTCAGCGGGATGCGCTCATCTTTTTCACGCGCCTTCAGCTGGCCCACCCGCAGCTGGGTGGTAACGAAATCCGCGCCCTGCAGCGCCTCGCGGCGGTCCAGCGTTTTATAAACCTTCATCGGCACGCCGGCTTTTTCCACCATCCGCTCGCACAGCGCATGGATAATATCGAGCTTCTCCTGGCCCTCTTCCACATCCACCAGCCACAGCTCTGTCACCGGCAGTTCATGATAACGTTTCAGGAAACCTTCCAGTAATTCCGGGGTATAGCTGCTACCGCCGCCAATGGTGACGACTTTTAATTTCTGGCTCATTTTTTTCTCCCTTAGGCGCTGCGCCTGGGCGCAGGCCGCTCTCCGCATAAATGCGGACAGTTAACTTAAATTAGTTACGGTGTAAGCCGGGCGGCTAATACCGCGCGGGTTTAATTAATACTGGTCAAATGTTTGCGATAACTGCTCGGCGTAAACGAGGTCAGCTTTTTAAAGGTTTTAATAAACAGGCTCGGGCTGCTGTACCCTGATTCATAGGCAATATCCGTCACCGAATAGTTGGTAATTTCCAGCTGTTTTTTGGCAAAGTTGATACGGATATCGTTAATTATCTGCATCGGCGTTTTACCATAATAACGCTGGGTCGCCCGGGTTAAATATTCCTGCGTTTTGCCCGATAGCCGAACCATATTCTCGAGGGCGCTCTCGCCAAACTCCAGTTTATCGTGCATGGCCTCAACGGTATTTTTTAACCATTGTGGAACGACGTCTGCAACCGGCTCTTCGCGATAGTGACGTAAACGGTTAATGACATAAAAGGAGACCAGTTCGATAAATTCGTCAAATTCCGTTTCGCGAAAATTGAGTGAGGCAATGACCGACTCAATATAGCCGAGAAAAGCGCTCTGCACGGCATAGACCTGCGACGCCACCAGGCCAAACGGCAGCAGCGGAATATAGGTCATCGAGTCGCCCTCGGCCATAAAATCGCCGCGCTCAAATTGCATCGCGGGCATGCCTTCTAAGCCCCAATCCAAGCGGGCATGCTTGCCAAACTGGAACCTCTCGGGCTCGTTTTCGTACACCTTGCCATCGCCATAGAGCATATAGCGCGCCATAAGGGGGCCGTTGCCTTGGGTGAGGTTCTGTGCAGGCCAGGGAGCCTGAAACAGCGGCAGCGTATCGGGCTGAGCCATCTTGGCATCGACATAGCCGCCATACATATAGGGCACGCACCAAAAGATGAGCTCGGGAAAAAGCTCGCGTCCATGGTCGAGCCAAGAATTGTCCTGCCCCACGCCATCGGCAACGCCCATCACGCGCACCTTCTGATAGACACGCTGCTGCACGGAGGGCCATTCGGGTGTGGTGCGATAGCGCTCAGCAATACTCATGAGCGCACGAACGATCGTATTCATACCGCCCCAACTGAGCAGCCAAAGCGTGCGCGGATCATCATCCAAGATCGTTTGAGCGATCACACGCGAGCCCTCAGTCTCCTCACGCACATCGCCCTCAAAGGCAACATTCCCAACAAACGTACGCTCAATCATCTGAGCCGGCGTGGGAAACGCCGGCTCGCCGGCGGCAGCCGCATTAGCCTGCAACTGCGGCCAAGCCTGGGCATATTCATTACTCCAGAGACTCTCAATCCAATGCTCAGGAAACGGTCGATACTCACAAAGCTCCCCAGCCGTGGGATCAGGCTCATGAGGCACAACATCCCATTCATAAGAGCGACGCCCTTTAGTCCGCCAATGCGGATTCACCTCACCGAGCGTATGCACGCCATCCCCAAGAAAGTGATACTGCGAAGCCGTATACACCACAGCCTGCACATCAAGCAAGTTAAGATACAGAGCCAAATGAACGAGCGAGTTCATATCATCGACTTCCATATCAGTAGTAACAATCACCCGAGTTAAATCGCGAGTCATAAGAAAGCTCCAACCAAAATCATTTCAGCCAGTTACGCGCAAGGCAAGACGGGACCCCCGCCCTCATCGCCACCGACCCGGCGGCCCGCCGGAAGCGCTCGCCCAGCGTTTCGAACAACGTTAACTTAGGGGCCC
>OLFT01002278.1_pt1 | contig 16897 bp, 14 predicted proteins | sample 1604921 | NCBI WGS metagenome assembly OLFT01 (sample SAMEA3888897, study PRJEB22519) | human gut metagenome | biome: human gut; feature: human-associated habitat; material: faeces | place: Denmark | collected 2013 | reverse complement strand
CAAAAGTTGGTGCAGGTCCATCTACTGGTTATGTCCGTGTTTAAAAATATGAAAGTAGCTTATAAATTTGCCAGTCAAAACCGGCATTTTCTTAGCAAAAATCATTGCCTTTTATGTCGGCTTCTATAGCCGTAATCCTTTAATATCTTTAATACGTGATAAGATCGTATTGCAGCTGCAGCTGATAACGCCGGGAAGTGTATCAATGACTGTGTGCAGGAAGTGTTCCATTTCATCATTTGATGAAGCAACGGCATGTACATGCAGCTTGTCTCTTCCTGTGACACGGTAAATCTGCGTGACAGTATCATTATTATGTAATATATCTGTCACCTGCGACAGATGGTCTGGTTTTATCTCGATTTCAAAATAGCATGAAACAGCACCGCTGATCTTTTGAGGGTTTATTATAGTTGTATATTCTTCAATTATGCCTTGTTTCTCCAGAGCCTGAATCCGGGCTTTTACTGCCACTCTGGAAATACCGGTTTCTTTACCGATATCAGAGTAAGAAATACGTGCATTTTCTATAAGCAACTGGATGATTTTCTGATCCAGTTCATCTAAACCGTTCAGGTACATAAGTGTCCCTCCTGTAAAATAATATCCTCCGGATATTAAATATCATATCATTTATTTAGCTGAAAGTAAACGCGGGCTTGACTTAGCAGCTGTAGCTACATATAATTGTTTCATAACGTAATTTAAAACTTGCGTTTTGAATGTATGGAATAGATTCTGGTGAAGGAAAGAATAAGCGAAATTATAAAGGCTTTGGAGGAATATGATAATGTCAAAAGATGAATATTTGCTCACAGATACGCCTCTTAAAGCGTTGACGGTTTTTGCAATGCCAATGATTTTGGGCAGTTTTTTTCAGCAAATATACAATATGGCTGACTCTATCATCGTCGGCCAATTTGTTGGCTCCTCTGCACTTGCAGCTGTCGGGGCCTGCGCAGCGCTGACCAATGTTTTCATTTGTGTGGCACTGGGGGCAGGTGTCGGTGCCGGTGTGCTCGTGAGCCGCTATTTCGGTGCCAGGGAGTATGGAAAAATGAAAACCATCGTGTCAACGTCTTTGCTTAGCTTTTTGATCCTAAGCATAATCCTTGGTATTTTTGGCTTTAGCTTTTCCCATTGGATGATGAGCGCGTTACAAACCCCTGCAGATATAATGGATGACGCAGTGCTGTATTTGCGGGTCTATTTCGTGGGTTTTCCGTTTTTGTTTATGTACAACATTCTTTCAACGATGTTTACTTCCATAGGCGAATCAAAAATTCCACTGGGACTCCTGATATTCTCGTCAGTCTTAAATATTTTTATGGATCTTTGGATGGTGGCTGGTCTTGATCTCGGCGTGTTTGGTGCGGCGCTTGCAACCTTGATTGCACAAGGCATTTCCGCCGTGTTTTCGCTTCTGATTTTCTTATATCGGATGCGACGATATAAGAGCTCTTTTCAACGATTTGACTGGCGGGAGCTGCATTCCATGCTTCAGATTGCGGTTCCATCAGTTCTCCAGCAGTCTACAGTGTCTATTGGTATGATGATCGTGCAGGCAGTTGTAAATCCTTTCGGCACACAGGCGCTTGCGGGATATGCGGCGACGATGCGGGTGGAGAATGTTTTTTCCCTGATTTTTGTATCTATCGGTAATGCAGTTTCACCATATGTTTCACAGAATCTCGGCGCAAACAAACCCCAGCGTATCAAAAAAGGCTACCAGGCTGCATTGGTGCTGGATGTGTGCTTTGCAGCACTTGCTTTCATCGTTATTGAAACGCTGCATACCCAAATTTCCTCGCTGTTTCTTGGTAAAGACGGAACCGCCCTGGCCTATCAGGTATCCGGGGATTATATGAGATGGCTTGGTTATTTCTTCATTTTTATGGGAATCAAAATGGCAACCGATGGAGTCCTTCGTGGTCTCGGAATCATGCGTCCGTTCCTTATTGCAAACATGGTAAACCTGGCGATTCGCCTGTTTGTTGCCTTGATTTTTGCACCGCGTTTTGGTATTGAATTCGTCTGGCTTGCTGTACCAGCAGGTTGGTTTGCGAACTTTTTAATATCCTATGTGGCGCTCAGGAGATCATCAAGTCTATAGTATCTGGCTGTATTTTGCAGAAAGTTTTTTTAAACATGCTATAGAAAAATGCTTTTCATTGGACGTGCTGCTTCAGAAATAGCTGAAAGAGAACGCGGGAAATGAAGGAGGTATCATGAAAATTACTTACATTAATCACAGTGGTTTTTTAATTGAAACCAGAGACTGCTACTATATTTTTGATTATTACAAGGGTGAATTGCCGCACCTTGACAAGGAAAAAGAAGTAATCGTCTTTTGCAGTCATTTCCACAAGGATCATTTTAACCCACAAATCTTTGGGATTCTTGATGATATGGGGATGACTTATCAGGCAGTCCTGGCGAATGATATACGAAAAAGGAATCATTTATCGGATCTGAAGATCACATATGTTTATCATGATCAGACTTATAATCTGGATAATGGTACTGAAGTTGATACCTTGCTGTCTAACGATAGTGGTGTCGCATTCATTGTCAAAACAAAGGAAGGCACCATTTATCATGCCGGCGACTTAAACGACTGGTACTGGGATGGTGAGCTGAAAGCTGACAACCAGAGACTTACTTCTGCATATCGTGCAGAGATCAGGAAAATTAAGGGTATGCATTTTGATGCTGCATTTGTTCCCTTAGATCCGAGGCAGGGAGATCATTATGCCGACGGGATCCTGTATTTCCTTAAAAATGTAGATTGCAATGTCATTTTTCCAATGCATTACTGGAATGATGCCAGTGTAATTAAGCGGTTCATTACTGAATATCCGCAATATAAGTCACGCATTAAAAACACAGAATGTACAAAAGGAGAAGAAGTATGAAATTTAAGATGATTCACGAAAACTACAATGTGTCAGACCTGGACCGATCTATTAAATTTTACAATGAGGTCCTTGATCTGCACGAGGTAAGAAGAAAGACTACCGATGATTTTATCATCGTGTATCTGAGCAACGATGTAAGTGATTTTGAGCTGGAACTTACCTGGCTTAAGGATCATCCACAGCCATATAATCTGGGTGAATGCGAATTCCATCTGGCATTCCAGGCGGAGGATTACGAGGCTGCGCACAAGAAGCACAAAGAGATGGGCTGCATTTGCTTCGAAAATGAAGCAATGGGAATTTATTTCATCGTAGATCCAGATGGTTACTGGCTTGAGATTGTGCCGTAAAGCTGATTGAGAAATCGAATTAAGCTGACGGATATTATTTTACAGGAGGGCACTTATGTACCTGGATAATTTAGATGAACTGGATCAGAAGATTATCCAGTTACTTATAGAAAATGCACGTATCTCCTACTCGGATATCGGTGAAGAAACCGGCATTTCCAGAGTGGCAGTAAAAGCCCGGATTCAGGCTATGGAGAAAAAGGAGATAATTGAAGAATATACAACAATAATAAATCCTCAAAAAATCAGTGGGGCGGTATCCTGTTATTTTGAAATTGAAATAAAACCAGATCATTTGTCGCAGGTGACAGATATCTTATACAAAGATGATACAGTTACACAGATTTACCGTGTCACAGGAAGAGATAAATTGCATGTACATGCAGTTGCTTCATCAAGTGATGAAATGGAGCACTTCCTGCACAATGTCATTGATACACTGCCCGGTATTATCAGCTGCAGCTGCAATACAATCTTATCACGGATTAAGGATATTAAAGGGTTACGGTTGTAGAGGTCAAATTGAGGTGGAACACTATGGCTTCTTTTGAAGAGAAGGAGGATAAATTTTATTGTTATTATTTGCAATTACAGTGTAGGTAAAATAAAAGGCAATGAACCAGAAATGGTTCATTGCCTTTTGTGCGGTATGGATTATTTTAATTTTTGTTATTCATTGCCCATATTTTCTTTCTGCCGTATAATAGAACTAATCAGATTAGAATTCAAATGATGAACACACAAAAGATTTTCTATGAACACAAGTTTATAACCAAATGAACGGAAATGGGAACCTTTATAATTGCATAATGTTCAACAAATGAACTCTACGTGACAAAAATGGAAAAATATAAAACATGCACAAACTTAATACACGAAATTTGTTCATTAATTTAACACAAAATGATTGACTACTAGGGGGATTTGCGTTAATATAATTAATACAAGGAGACGAGAAATGAACATTACAGAGTGTTAATGATTCGAACACATCAGTCTTAAGTTTAATAAAAAAACACAAAAGGTAGGGACAGCAATGAGACGTGGAATGAATAGCATGGAGATGCAGAAGAACAATCGGATCCTTGTTTTTAAAACTCTTCAGGAGAAAGGCATGATGACCAGAGCAGAGTTAGCCGTAGAGTTAAACCTGCAGAAAGCAACGATCACCAACATTATCAATGAGTTTTTTGAAATGGGGATTGTTGAAGTAAATGGTGAGACTGCCGCTGGACGAAGAGGTGAGAAGCTTAATTTGAAACTGGATGACATTTATACAATGTCCATAGGAATTACCCGTAAGGATTACCAGTTGGCGATTTTTGATCTTAGCGGCAATATGATCAAACACAGCTGCTGCAATTTTCAAAAAGAGAATGGCTTCCGGGAAATTGTTGAAAACCTGAAAGCCGATGCGGTGAAAATGGCAAATGAATATGGAAATAACCGTATCCTAGGAATTTGTCTGGCAGTGCCTGGACTGTTTATCAACAGACCGGAGAAGAACGAAGAAATCTTCATGGTTTCCGAATTCGAAGAGCTGAGCCAGATCAATGTGAAAGCTGAACTTGAAAAAGCACTTGGCAGAAAGGTTATGATCAAGCATGACGCCAAACTTTCCGCTTACGCAGAATGGAGATGTGCAGAGGAAATCAAAGGTCAGGAGCGGGGAAGTCTGGTAGTGGTACGATCCAGAGGATTTGGTATTGGTACTGGATGTGTTGTAAATGGGAATATTATGAATGGTCATTTGGGGCTTGCCGGTGAAGGTGGTTACATGGGAATCAATTATAACCAGGCAAGGGGAAATAAAGGAACCTTTGAATATTGTGCAGGTTCAGAAAGCGCGGCGCGATATGTGAAAGAAAGGTTATTCGAATTTCCAGACACTATTTTAAATGAGAAAAGTACATATCTGGATGTATTTGATGCATACCGGAAAGGGGATGCGCTGGCCACATGGGCAGTACATAAAGTAGCCTGGATGCTGGGATATGGAATTGCCAATATTATCTATCTGATCAATCCAGATTGCATCATTATTGGACCTGATTATCCGGATACAAAAGATTTTGTAAACAAAATCCGGGAGGCTATTCGAAATTTTGTACCTGCATTTGTGGAAGAAAATGCTTCTATAAGATATTCAAAAATCAGTCAGGAATCTTTCCTGTTGGGTGGATTTTACTATACATTTGATAATCTCTGCAGAAGAGATAATATATTTGATCTGATCCGAAGCGCTAAGGATGCGCGGTGGAAACCAGCCTGAAATCGGGCAGTGAAACATGTACTGATCATCTGATTATAACAAAATATGGGAACCTGCTAATGGAATCCGGAGTCCATGAACATCTTTTCGAAAAGTTATAATCAGAAGATAAAATAAATGAGCAGAAACGTAAAAAAAGGAGAAGAATCGAAATGAAAAAAAGAAATCTCGCATTAGCAATGGTACTGGCAATGGCAATGACAACAATGGGAAGCGCAACTGTATTTGCAGACGATGCATCTGATGATGCAGCTGGAAACGACTACACAATCGCATATGTACCGACCACAATGAACAACCCATTCTGGACCGCAATGCTTGGCGGTATCAAAGAAGAGATGGAAGCAAAAGGAATGGACGTTGATTCCCAGCTTGTAACAGTTGATGCAAACAGCGATCAGGCAACCATGAACAACTACGTAAACGACTTAATCGCTCAGGAAGTTGATGCGATCATCCTTGCTCCTATGGATTGTACAGCAGTAACAGAGGCTCTTCAGGCTTGCGAAGATGCTGGAATCCCGGTTATCAACGTAGACACAGCAGTTGATGCATCCGACAAAGTTGTTAGTATTATCGCTTCCGATAACTACAAAGCAGGTGTTGAGTGTGCAAAAGATATGATGAGCAAACTGGACGAGGGTTCCAAGATCGCAGTTATGGATCAGCCATCCGGAACAGCTTGTGTACAGCGTGAGCAGGGCTTCCTTGATACAGTTGGTGATTACTTCGAAATCGTATCTACAACAGATACAGAAGGTGACACAGCTAAGACAATGACAGCAGCAGAAGATGTTTTAACAGCTGATGATGACCTTGCAGCATTCTTCTGCATCAATGATATGGGCGCTCTTGGATGTGTACAGGCCGCTCAGGCAGCAGGCAAAGATGACATCCTGATCTATGGTGTTGATGGTAACCCGGACTTCATGGGATATGTTGCTGACGGTTCTGCTACAGCTTCTGCAGCTCAGCAGCCATCTGTAATCGGACAGAAAGCTCTTGACGCAGCAATCGATACTCTGGAAGGTAAAGAAGTAGAGCATGACCAGACTGTAGACGTAGTTCTGATCAACAAAGACAATATTGCTGATTTCGATGTAACAGATTGGCAGTAATCCATAATCCGTTATTGTCTCGAAATATCGGAAGACAGGAATGAAAACTGGCTGCCAGAGAGTGAAATCTCTGGCAGTTTTTCAGAGGAGCACAAATATGCAAAAAGAACTTTTACGTATGGAAAACATAGTAAAAACTTTCCCCGGTGTTAAAGCGTTGAATAATGCAGCAATCACAGTTCACGCCGGAGAGGTTATGGGATTTATGGGTGAGAACGGAGCCGGTAAATCCACACTGATGAATGTTCTGGGCGGTGTTTTTCCGGCTGATTCAGGAGACATTTATATTGAAGGAAAAAAAGTAGCAATCCATTCAATTCATGAATCTCAGGCTCTGGGAGTTGCATTTATCCATCAGGAACTTGCGCTGGAGCCATATCTTACAATTGCAGAGAACATCTTTCTTGGAAGAGAGATGAAGAACTCTTTTGGTATGGTAAGTAAAGATAAAATGGCAGAAGCCGCAAGACCATTTCTTGAGAGAGTTGGTCTTGATGTAGACCCAAATGAATTTGTAGGAAGACTTTCTATTGGACAGCAGCAGATGGTGGAAATTGCAAAATCATTTTCACTGAATGCGAAGATTTTAATTTTGGATGAACCGACATCTTCTCTTTCTGAAAAAGAGGTAGATGTGTTGTTTGATACAGTACGAGACCTTAAGAAACAGGGAATGGGCATTATCTTCATCACACATAAGATGGCAGAGGTATTCCAGCTTTGTGATGCAGTTACCATTATGCGAGATGGAGAATTTATGGGAGAACGTCAGTCAGCTGAATGTTCAGAGAGTGAGCTGATTTCCCTGATGGTAGGTCGGGACCTGGGTAACTACTATGTTCGTACTTATAATAAACCAGGCGACATCATGATGGAAGTTAAGAACATTAATGCAGGAAAAAGAGCAATCGACTGCAGCTTCCAGGTAAGAAGCGGAGAGATACTTGGTTTCTACGGACTGGTAGGGGCCGGAAGATCTGAGCTTATGAAAGCAATCATGGGACTTGATCCTATGGATTCCGGAGAGATTTATCTGAACGGAGAAAAAACAAAGAAACATGATCCGGCGTACATGCAGAAACATGGTATTGCCCTTGTTCCAGAGAGTAGAAAGACAGAAGGTCTTTTGTTAAACAATACCATCAAGTTCAATACTACACTTGCTGTACTGGATCGTTTCATTAAGAATCTGGTAGTAAATACCCGAAAAGAAGATGAGATCACAGAGGACGGAATCGAGAAACTTCACATTAAGACTCCTTCATCTCTTGTAAACTGTTCTACTCTTTCTGGTGGAAATCAGCAGAAAGTACTGCTGGCGAAATGGCTGGCTACTGATCCGAAGATTCTGATCCTGGATGAGCCGACTCGAGGAATTGATGTCGGTGCAAAAGCAGAGATTTATACCATCATCAACAACCTGGCGAAACAGGGACTGGCAATCATTCTGATTTCTTCAGAGATGCCTGAAGTAATGAACATGAGTGACCGAATGATGATCATGAGAGAAGGTCACATCATGGGTGAGTTAAGTCACGATGAGTATGATCAGGAACGGATTTTGAAGTACGCTATGGGGGTATCCAACAATGAATAATAAAAAATCACAGAGCTACGTAGGCCGGGCTGTAAAAAACTATTTTTCCCAGAACTGGGGAATCTTATTAGGCTTAGCAATTCTTTGCGTAATCTTTTCCATCTTTGGAAATAACTTTTTGACACAGAAAAACATTCTTAACCTGTTAAGAACATGTGCAACAAACTGCTTCCTTGCAATCGGTGTTCAGATGGCAATCATCCTTGCTGGTATTGACCTGACCGGTGGTGCACTTGCAGCGTTGAGTGGTGTTATGACCGTTGCAGCTTTCCAGTGGTGGGGATTCCCGGTACAGCTTGCTGTTCTTATGGGTATTCTGATTGGTGTTGTAATCGGTTTACTGAATGGTGTAATTGTTGCTTACACAGGAATCCATCCATTCGTTGTAACACTGGCAATGCAGTCCCTCTGTCGTGGTACTGCTTATCTGGTAGCAAACGGATCTCCTGTAACAGCTTATGGTAACGATGGTTTCGCAAAAATCGGACAGGGTTCTCTTGGACCAGTTCCGCTTCCAGTTGTATATATGATCATTTTCCTGATCCTGGACTATTTCTTCCTTAATAAAACCCAGACAGGACGTCATATCTATGCAGTTGGTGGAAACGAAGTATCCGCTCGTTTCTCCGGTATTAATGTAAAGAAGATTAAAATTCTTGTATGGACAATCAGTGGTGCGCTTGCTGGCTTCTGCGGTGTAGTTCTTGCTTCCCGTCTTGCTTCCGGACAGCCATCCACAGGCGAAGGTTATGAGACAGATGCGATTGCAGCAGCGGTACTTGGTGGAACCTCTTTCTTCGGTGGTACAGGTTCTGTAGGTGGACTTCTGATCGGTGTTCTGATCATCGGACTTATTTCAAATGGATTAAACTTAATGCATGTCAACTCTTATTGGCAGTTTGTATTAAAGGGAATTATCATCATCGCAGCAGTTTATGTTGATATGGTGAAACAGAAAAAACAGAACGCAGCAAAATAATCATATAAATTCAAAAAGGAGACTAAACAAATGGACAGCAAGAAGAAAAAAGAGTTGGAGTTATGGGCTGCAAAAATTCGTAAAACAGCTTTGCAGACAATCCAGACTGCAGGTTCCGGACATATTGGAGGATCTTTCTCCATCTGTGATATTATGTCAGTACTGTATTTCGACAAAATGAATGTAGATCCGGCAAACCCGGACAAGCCAGACCGTGACAGACTTGTTCTTTCCAAAGGACACTGCTCACCGGCAATGTATGCAACATTAGCTCTCAAGGGATTTTTCCCGGTAGAACATCTTTCTACATTCCGTAAACTGGACAGTGATCTTTCCGGACATGTAGAGATTCATGTGCCAGGTGTTGATATGTCTGCGGGTTCTCTTGGACAGGGACTTTCCACGGCTCTTGGAATGGCTATGTATGCAAAAGCAAATAAGACTGGAAACCGTGTATTCTGTATCATGGGAGATGGTGAAATTCAGGAAGGCCAGGTTTGGGAAGCTGCTATGTGTGCAGGCTTCTATAAAGCTGATAATCTGATCGCATTTGTAGATAATAACAATCTTCAGCTGGATGGCTCTCTGGAAGAAGTTATGTCTCCATACCCGATCGGTGACAAATTCAAAGCATTTGGCTGGAATGTGATCGAAATCGACGGACATGATGTAGAGCAGATCGCAGACGCTGTAGAGCTTGCTTCTGTAGTAACCGGAAAACCTACTGCAATCGTAGCACATACTATTAAAGGCAAAGGCGTTTCCTTATTTGAAAATAATGTTGACTTCCACGGCGGACAGCCAAAACCGGAACAGTGGCCGGCATGTTTTGCTGAATTGGATGCTAGACTTGCGGAACTGGAGGACTGATAAAATGGGAGAGAATATTTCAACAAGAGTAGCATATGGACGTGCATTAGCTGAATTTGGTGCAGATGAGAACATCTATGTATTTGACGCAGACTTAAAGAAATGCACCATGACACTTTATTTTTCAGAGAAATATCCGGAACGTTTTTACAACATCGGTATTGCTGAGGCAAACATGGTAGATGTTGCAGCTGGTTTTGCAACATGTGGAGCAACTGCTCTGGTACATACATTCGCTATTTTTGCAGCAGGCCGTGTTTATGACCAGGTAAGAAACAATGTCTGCTATCCAGGATTAAATGTAAAGGTAGTAGGAAGCCACGCTGGCCTTACAGTTGGTGAGGATGGTGCAACCCATCAGGCTCTTGAGGACATCAGCCTTATGCGTACAATTCCGGGAATGACTGTAATTGTTCCATGTGACGCAAATGAGACTCGTCTTGCAACAAAGGCTATGCTTGATTTCCAGGGACCATGCTATTTCCGTACAGGGCGTCCGGCAGTTGAGTGTGTAACTGATACAATTGAGAATTACTCATTCGAGATTGGCAAAGGCGTACAGCTGAAAGATGGTAAAGACGTTACAATCATTGCATGTGGCCTTATGGTTCAGGAAGCTCTGAAAGCACAGAAACTTCTGGAGGCTGAGGGAATCAGTGCAAGAGTTATTGATATGCATACAATTAAACCGATTGACCGTGATATCATTCTCAAAGCAGCAGAAGAGACCGGTGCAATTGTTACAGCAGAAGAGCACAATGTGATCGGCGGACTTGGAGCAGCTGTTGCAGAAGTTCTGGTTCAGAACAAGAGTATTCCGACTGAGTTTGTTGGAGTTCAGGATACATTTGGACATTCCGCTTCTCCGGCAGAACTGCTGAAACATTACGGATTAACCCCTGAGAATATTGCTGAGAAAGCAAAGAAAGCAATTTCCAGAAAATAATTACAGGAAAGAAACGGTTAAGCAAATGGCAGAAAGTTATGTAATTGGAGTTGACTTCGGAAGTGATTCTGTTCGTGTGCTTATTGTAAATACAGAGACTGGGGAAAATGTTGGACAGGGTGTTGCCTGTTATCCACGTTGGAAAGCTGGACTCTATCAGCATCCGGAGCACAGCATTTTCCGCCAGCATCCATTAGATTATCTGGAATCTTTGGAAAAATGCATTACGACAGCACTGGCAGAGCTTACCGAAGAGCAGAAAGATCATGTGATTGGAATTGGAGTGGACACTACTGGTTCCACTCCGGTTCCGGTAGATAAAAATGGAACTCCGCTGGCGCTGCTTGATGAGTTTGCAGAGAATGAAAACGCCATGTTTTTCCTCTGGAAGGATCACGCTGCAGCTGCTGAGGCGGACGAGATAAACAAGTTATTCAGAAACAACAGTGAGAATGACTATACCAAATACCAGGGAGATTACAGTGCGGAATGGTACTGGGCAAAAATCCTTTATGCAGTGAGACATGATGAAGCAATCCGCCAGGCAGCTTATACCTGGGAGGAGCATTGTGACTGGATGACTGGTATTCTTTGCGGGGAAACAAGACCGGAGAAAATTTACCACAGTGCGTGTGCAGCTGGTCATAAGGCTTTGTGGCACAGCGAGTGGAACGGTCTGCCGGCAGCTTCTGTTCTGGAACAGCTAGATCCGTATCTGGTACAGGTTCGCGAGCGGTATGGAAATGCACCGCAGCCGTCTACTGTGAAGGTTGGAACTCTTTGTCCGGAATGGGCTAAGAAACTGGGATTAAAAGAGAGTACTGTGATTTCAGGAAGCTCTTTTGATGCTCATGCAGGCGCTGTGGGTGCTGGTATTCAGAAGAAGACTTTTGTATGTACGATGGGAACTTCTTGTGTGGATATGTTCGTGGAGAAGCCGGAGAACCTGAAGGGAAAAGATATTCAGGCGTACTGTGGACAGGCTGAGAATTCCATTTTGCCTGGATACGTAGGCGTGGAGACCGGACAGGCGGCTTTTGGAGATATATTTGCATGGTTTAAGAGGCTGTTGGAGTGGCCGCTGGCAGAACTTGCAGCTGATGAGAATTCTGGTATTTCAGATGAACTATACAAAAAAGTCGAAGATCGGATTTTGATTATGCTGCAGAAGAAGGCGGAAGAACTTCCGGAAGAGCCATTCCCAATTGCACTGGACTGGTTTAATGGGCGCCGTTATCCAAATACAGACGATTTCCAGAGATCTGCCATTTCCGGATTATCGCTGGGAATGGATGCGCCGTATCTCTACCGCAGTCTTGTGTTTGGAGCCGTATGTGGTCTGTACCGTCTGATTGAAGGTTTCGAGAAACAGGAAATTGATATTGAAAAGGTGATCGCGGTAGGTGGAATTTCCAAGAAATCACCTTATGTTATGCAGATGTTGTCTGACTTAAGCGGACGTGAGATACACATTCTGGACAGTGACCAGACATGTGCACAGGGAGCCGCTATGTATGCCGCTGTGGGAGCTGGAATTTACGAGACATTGGAAGTGGCAGCAGAGCATATGGCAGCGAAATGTATTAAGATTTGCAAACCGGATTCTGAGAAGAAAGACTGGTATAAGAAACATTACCAGGAGTATCTGAAACTGGCAGAAGCGGTTAATAAATTAAGTTGAAGATAGAAATTGCTATAAAATTTTGAAAAAACCTCGGAAAATGCAGGCTGGTATTCAGGAAAGGTGAGTACCGCCTGTATTTTTGGCTTCTTTAATAGTGCTGTCGCCGGTTGGCAAGAATAGTGTGAAAGAATAATTGTAATATTGTTTTAATGTTTACGGCAACAAGATATCAGAAAAGATGGTGTAATTAAACTTTGCGAAATGAAGTTTATAGACGAATCCTTTCTCAAACACATTCTAAAAAGAGAATGGAGATCAAAGTGTGGCGCACATCTTGCGAAAATCCTTTTCAAACAGGCTCTAAGGTAGTCAAAAGCAAAAAAATGTTATATACTTACGCTATAAGAATATGGAAACGGATAAGGACACAGGAGGTAACCATGGGCAGATATCTGAATCCGGGAATGGAGAGCTTTGAAAAAAGCGTAAATTCTGAAATCTACGTAGATAAAACTGGTTTGGTCGGATACACGAATCGGGTAATGAATACAGTGCAGGGATATGTCTGCGTCAGCCGCCCGCGGAGGTTTGGAAAATCCATGGCTGCGAATATGCTTACGGCATATTACAGCAGAGGCTGTGATTCCAGAGAAATATTTTCCAAATTTGAAATATCCGAGAGTCCTGATTTTGAAAAGTACAGAAATAAGTATAATACCATTTTTTTGAATATGCAGGAGTTTCTGAGTAGAAGCGATAGTGTTGAAGCATTGGTTGACCGGGTAAAAAAACTTGTTTTGCGGGATCTGAAGCGAGAATATCCGGATGTGGATTATTTTGACGATACGGATCTGGTGGAATCCATGCAGGATATTTATGAGACTGAGAAGTGTCCATTTGTTGTTATTATAGATGAGTGGGACTGTATTTTCAGGGAGTTCAGGCAGAATAAGGAAGCACAGGAGAAATACCTGGATTTCCTGAGAGACTTGCTGAAGGATAAGGCATGTATTCACTTAGCGTATATGACGGGTATTTTGCCAATAAAGAAATATGGAACCCATTCTGCATTAAATATGTTTGATGAATTTTCCATGATAAATCCAGGCCCTCTTGCACCGTATGTGGGTTTTACTGAGGTGGAAGTGGAATATCTGTGCCATAAATACAGGATGGATATGGAAGAAGTAAAAGCCTGGTATGATGGATATTCATTTTCTATGGCGGCATCTGTTTATAGTCCGCGTTCTGTTGTAAACAGTATGCTCTTCGGAAAAATAGAGAATTACTGGAATCAGACGGAAACATTCGAGGCCCTGCAGGTTTATATTGATATGAATTTTGATGGCCTGAAGGATGATGTTTTGAGCATGATTGCAGGGGAAAGGATTCCGGTTAATACGGGAAGCTTTACCAACGATATGACAACCTTCCGAACAGAGGATGATGTATTGACATTGTTGATTCATCTGGGGTATCTGGCTTATGATTCGGAGAATAAGGTGGTGAAGATTCCGAATAATGAAGTGCGAAATGAGTATGTTAACAGTGTAGCTGCATCGGACTGGGGCGAGGTATCAATTGCGCTGAAGCAATCTGCTGACACGTTAAATGCAATCTGGCAGAGACGGCCACAACAGGTTGCGGAAGGAATACAACTGGCTCATTTTGAAACGTCTCATATTCAGTATAATGATGAAAACGCCTTGAGTTATACGATTTCTCTTGCTTTATATGCTGCAAGGAATTTTTATACAATGCACAGGGAATTGGCTGGCGGAAAGGGATTTGCGGATATTGTATTTATTCCACGTAAGAAATTTCAGGATAAACCGGCACTTGTGGTAGAGCTGAAATGGGACAAGAGTGCAGATGGGGCAATCAGCCAGATTAAAAGAAAAGAATATTGCAGAAGTCTGGAAGAATATGCTGGAAATGCACTTCTGGTTGGAGTGAATTACAATAAGAAAACAAAATTACATGAATGTATGATTGAAGAGTATAAATTTTGAAATATAAGATATAAAAATGTATATTGATCGAGGCTGTCAGGAGTGTGAACGGACAGCCTCGATTGTTTGTGACTTTCTCGATGTTCAATTTTTTATCCAATTTTCATTTTGATAAAAATTAATTGAAATAAACTGTGTAAATTATTGCATAAAATGAATTTTAAGACTTTAATTTTGTAAAAAACATCCAAAAAAGATTGTAATGTAAAATGGCAAATGATATACTGTTGCTACATACAATAAGAAATACAACATAATAACAGGAAGAAAAATAGTTTGTATGAAAGTGAAGGAGGCGATTGTTTGGCTAGTATAAAAGAAGTAGCACAGAAGGCTGGAGTTGGTGTTGGTACGGTATCGAGGGTTTTAAATTCTACAGGGTATGTATCGGATGAGACACGAATTAAAGTAGAGACCGCAATGAAAGAATTAAATTATATTCCAAATGAACTTGCAAGAAATTTGTTAAGTAAGAAAAGTGGAATTGTCGCAATTATTATTCCCAAAATATCACATCCGTTTTTTGCAGAGGTAGTTTTATATGCTGAAGCAGAACTAATGAAAAAGGGATATAAGACAATGATCTGTAGTACCTACAGTGAGCAGAACTACGAAAAAGAATACATTAATATGTTGAACAGACATATTGTGCTTGTTTTCACTTTTCAAATATTGAACATATAACTCGTTATGTGAAGAAAATGCTGTTCTTTTCATATCCTTTTACCTCTTTGTGTAATGATACATTAATATTATCACATTTTCTTGTCGTTGGCAATTATGAGTTCACAATCGCCGTTCTGCTATCGGCGTCCCAATCTACGTCATATCCCATATTTTCCGAAAGGAAACGTAGCGGTACCATTGTTTTGCCGTTTACGAGTCTTGCGGGCACATCCATTTTAGCGGATTTATTATTTATTCTCGCGTTGACGTTATCTATTGAAAATGTTACTGCCTTATTATCAAGCGTTGCTGTTGCTGTCTGAGTTTCGCTATCCCATTCAACATCTGCTCCCATTTGCTCGAACAAAAATCTCATAGGCACAAGCGTGCTGCCGTCCTCGATAATCGGCGGTACGTCAAAGCCGAGAATATTACCGTTAAACTCAATATACGGCGTATCCGACGGGCATTTTTCATTTAATACATCTTCAATATCTGCCATATCATATTCTATTAATCTGTTTCTGGTCCATAAAACAAGCTTATCTTTCCACAAATCACATATAATAATATGTTCATCATCACTGTCTGCAGGGATTGCTACATCAACAGAATATACACCGTCACGAGATATTCTGAACGTATCAACATTATCATATTGTGTTTCAACATAGATATTACCCTTTGCTTTATAGTAACATGTTATAGGTCTTTCTTGCACCACTTTAATTAAATCCGACTTATTTCTTTCTATGAACATATCTTTCACTTCAAACCTATAATTACTTAAGTTTACGTAATTTGTCAACTTTCCTTGAAATACAAGCGTATTTCTGCCATTGCTTTGCGGCATATGACTCATTTCATTATCAATTTGCCAATCAATCGCATCATAAGAATAGTAAATAGTATTTTTACTTTCATATTCTTGTGGTCCTAATTTTGTGTATTCTTGTGTTTCAGCATAATAAACACCGTCTACATATTCAAAGTCGGTTAACGGTTTATCCAACTGAAATTCATTTACCAAATTAAAATTTTCATCAAATGTATATATTGGTTTAATTATCGGACCATATATTCTTTCCATTTTATCTATTATTAGAGAAGGGTTGAAATATATTTCATTATATACAATATATTTATCCCCGTAATGCTTAATGTTCGCACGATGCAATCCACTAATTTTCATACGCACATCATAGCTAATATCAATATCGCTCCACTCTACCAAATCATCGGATTTTGTAAATTTAGTATCTAAAAGAGAGCATTTTATAAACTCAGTACCTGTCCACCAGAATAGAATTCCGTCGTTACTTTTCACCAGTACATCATGATATTCATAACAAGAATCTAGCGGCTTATCATAATAATTGCTTTTTAAAACTACTGTTTCCGCATTCGCACTTAATGTTGTTGATAATAAAATAATAAATAATAGTCCTATCATAAACTTTTTCATTCTTTTATCCTCCCTAAAATACAAAAAGGATGCAAAGTCTTATTTGTTGTCAAAGTCTTTGCACCCTTTAATAAATCCTT